>Ga0181556_1000327_pt1 | contig 50857 bp, 52 predicted proteins | sample 011ome_14_FD_148651 | JGI IMG/M metagenome (GOLD analysis project Ga0181556, IMG submission 148651) | Coastal salt marsh microbial communities from the Groves Creek Marsh, Skidaway Island, Georgia - 011505AT metaG (spades assembly) | ecosystem: Environmental > Aquatic > Marine > Intertidal zone...
TGCCGTTAGCTTCAGCCATTACTTTAGTAATTGCTGCAGTTAACGTAGTCTTACCATGGTCAACGTGTCCGATTGTGCCCACGTTTACGTGTGGCTTGGTTCTTTCAAATTTTTCTTTTGACATTTTTAGTCCCCTACGTTTTACAATTAAATTTTACAAATTATGGAGCTCACCAGCGGATTTGAACCGCCGACCTCTTCCTTACCAAGGAAGTGCTCTACCGACTGAGCTAGGTGAGCACATTCCCCCACTTGGAGCGGGTAACGAGAATCGAACTCGTCTCATTGGCTTGGAAGGCCAAGGTAATACCAATATACGATACCCGCAAATTCTTTTGTTTTATGGTGGAGAGAGAAGGATTCGAACCTTCGAAGCCGGAGGCGATGGATTTACAATCCACATACTTTAACCACTCGTAAATCTCTCCAAAACAATCCAGAATTATCCCATAGGTAAATAGCCTTTGCAAGGCTAAATTTAATAATTTTACGTGTTTTTTTAAATCCTCGAAACGCCGCTAGCAATCGCTGCATCGTAAACAGCTTTTGGAACTACATCAATCAGTCTTTTATCAAATGGCTTAGGAATAATATATGACTTACCATAGCTTATAGAGTCTGTATTGTAAGCTGTCAGTACATCTTCTGGAACTTCTAATTTTGCTAAATCTTTCAAGGCATGCACAGCAGCAATTTTCATTTCAGTATTAATCTCGCTTGCTTTAGCGTCTAAGGCGCCTCGAAAAATAAAAGGAAATCCAAGCACATTATTTACTTGATTCGGATAGTCGCTGCGTCCTGTTGCCATGATTAAATCATCGCGTGCGGCATTTGCGTCAGCAGGAGATATCTCTGGATCCGGATTAGACAAAGCGAAGACAATAGGCTTGTCAGCCATTGATTTAACCATGTCTTGAGAGACTAAATTTGCGGCAGCTACACCAACAAAAATGTCTGCATCTTCCATAGCATCTGCCAATGTTTTTTTGCTAGTTTTAACTGCATATTGCTTTTTAACGTCACTCACGTCTTCTAAATCAGTTGAAATAACGCCCTCTCGATCAACTAGTAATATATTTTCTTTTTTAAGACCTAGCTCACACAATAGGTTTAGTGTTGCAATACCTGCTGAGCCCGCACCTAAACAAACTAGCTTAACAGTTTCAATAGACTTTCCCTGAATTTCAATTGAATTTAAAAGTCCTGCTGCAACAATAATAGCCGTGCCATGCTGGTCATCATGAAAAACAGGGATATCCAACTCATCAATTAAACGCTTTTCAATTTCAAAACAACGAGGTGCGGAGATATCTTCTAAATTAATACCGCCAAAAGTAGGTGCGATATTTTTGACGGTTTGTACAAACTCTTCAACATCCTGCGTATCGACTTCAATATCAAAAACATCAACATCTGCAAAATGCTTAAATAGTACCGCCTTGCCCTCCATTACTGGTTTAGAAGCTAACGGGCCAACATTGCCAAGCCCTAATACAGCTGAGCCGTCAGAGATAACTGCAACCAAATTATTTTTAATAGTGTATTTATTAACCAAATCAGGGTTTTTGGCAATTTCACGCACTGGCGCTGCCACTCCTGGTGTGTATGCCAGCCCAAGGTCTTCTCGAGTAGCTAATTGCTTATGTGATGAAACAATGAGCTTTCCTGGGCGTTCACCTTGGTGGTAGTCAAGTGCTTGCTGATGTAATTCTTCTTGAGTTATCATAATTTTATTTTAATTTATTAATAGTTAGCTTTCATTTATTTTTTTGCTATGTCCAGCCAAGCACTTGATTCATCTTAGTAATATTGGACACTGAAATTCCCTTAGGACATACACGCTCACAATATCGATGATTTGAACAACTACCAAATCCTTCGCTTTCCATTTGATTAAACATTTTTTGTGCACGATCTTGCTCTTCAATTTTGCCTTGTGGCAATAAAGATAAATGAGTAATTTTGGCGGCAACAAACAAGGTTGCTGACGCATTTGGACATACCGCAACACAAGCGCCACAACCAATACAAGTAGCTGAATTAAACGCTTCATCTGCGCTATGCTTGTCAATCAACAATGCATTTGCCTCGGGCGCCGATCCTGTATGAACTGATACATAACCACCCGATTGAATGATACTGTCAAATGAAGATCGGTCAACCGTTAAGTCTTTAATCACTGGAAATGCCTTAGCACGCCAAGGCTCTATCCATAATTCAGTTTGATTCTTATAGTCGCGCATATATAGTTGACAGGTTGTTGTTGCTTTTTTATCACCATGTGGATAGCCATTAATAACCAATGAACAAGCACCACAAATACCTTCTCGACAGTCATAATCAAAAACAATACAATCTTGATCTTGTGCGATAAGTTGCTCATTAAGCTGATCAAGCATCTCCAAAAACGAAGTGTTTTCATCGATATTGTCAATCTGATAAGTGACAAACTCTCCTTGAATGTTGCTGTTTTTTTGTCGCCAAATATGTAGAGTAAAATTCATTTGTAGTTCCTTACAGTTGGTTCGATAAACTCATAATTAAGCTGCTCTTTGTGTAGCATTGGCTGTTCGGGCTTGAACTCCCATGCGCCCACAAACGAAAAATCATGATCATCTCTTTTTGCTTCACCACTTTCAGATAAGTATTCCACACGCGCATGAGCACCACAAGACTCTTCACGCATTAGAGCATCTTGACACATCAACTTGCCTAACTCGATAAAATCTGCCACTCGACCTGCACGCTCTAACGTTTGATTTAGATCTTTATCAACGCCAGTCACTTTAATATTTTGCCAAAAATGCGCCTCTAATTCTGCAATTTCGCCAATAGCTTGTTTTAGTTGCTCAGCTTCACGCGACATACCACAAGCTTCCCACAATATTTTTCCTAGTTTTTGATGATAATACTCTGGAGAGTATTTGGGTGAAGGTGCATGCATTAATTGATGAATTCGATCTTTAACCAATTGCAAGCTTTGCACTACTTGAGGATGAGTATCATCCACATCAGTTAAGCTGCTCTTGGCTAAGTAATTAGCAACCGTTTTTGGTAAAACGAAATACCCATCTGCCAATCCCTGCATTAATGCAGAAGCACCCAAACGATTAGCGCCATGATCGGAAAAATTAGCCTCGCCACCAGCAAACAAACCTTCTACGGTAGTCATTAAATCATAGTCTACCCACAATCCACCCATGGTGTAGTGTGGCGCTGGATAAATTTTCATTGGGGTTTGATAAGGGTCTTCACCGGTAATACTCTGATACATATCAAATAAGTTGCCATATTTTTCTGCAACCGCCTCAAGACCCAATTTTTCAATAATAGCACTAAAATCTAGATACACGCCCAAACGTTTGCCATGAATCTTACTACCCACACCATGACCTTTATCGCAAATATGTTTCACAGCACGTGATGCTATATCTCTAGGAGCTAGATTGGCAAAAGCTGGATACATTCTTTCCAAAAAATAATCTCTATCTTCTTCTTTGATATCTGCTGGATTTTTATCACAATCCTCGCTATTTTTAGGCGCCCAAATACGTCCATCATTGCGCAAAGATTCACTCATCAATGTTAATTTAGACTGATTCTCTCCCGTAGGTGGTATACAGGTTGGATGTATTTGAGTAAAGCTTGGATTAGCAAAGTAAGCGCCTTGCTTATAAGCTCGCCAAGTTGCTGAGGTATTACAGCCTTTAGCATTAGTTGATAAATAAAATGCATTACTATAACCACCTGTACACAAAACAACACAATCGGCTGTGTGTGCAGAAATCTCACCACTGACCAAATCTCTCACAATAATACCGCGCGCCTTGTTATCAACCATAATCAACTCTAGCATCTCTGATCGTGACTGATGTGTAACATTGTCATTTGCTAATTGACGACTGTGCGCTTGATAAGCGCCAAGTAATAATTGTTGACCCGTTTGCCCGCGAGCATAAAAAGTTCGAGAAACTTGTGTACCACCAAACGAACGATTAGCTAAATAGCCGCTATATTCGCGCGCAAAGGGCACACCTTGGGCAACCGCTTGGTCAATAATATTGCCACTTAACTCTGCTAAACGATAGACGTTAGATTCGCGCGCTCTAAAATCGCCACCTTTAATGGTATCGTAAAATAAACGCCAAACACTATCGCCATCATTTTGATAGTTTTTGGTTGCATTAATACCGCCTTGTGCAGCAATGGAGTGCGCCCTACGCGGTGAGTCTTGAAAGCAAAAAGAGCTTACCTGATATCCAGCTTCACCCAATGTAGCACACAAAGAAGCGCCTGCAAGCCCCGTACCAACGACAATAACTTTATGTTTTTTGCGGTTTTGAGGCGAGATAAGTGATAAGCTAAACAGATGCTTTTCCCAGCGACTTTCTAAAGGGCCTGTTGGTTCATTTGCACAAAAATTATTCATAATATTACACTCATTGGGAGACTAATAAAACCGGCAAAAATCACTAGAACAATGCCAATGGCAGTTGCATGATGATGCTTAGCAGATAAGCCAAATGTTTGCAACACATTGGTTAATCCATGATGCAGGTGCGCCGCTAAAGTTACCAACCCAACAATATAAATAAACCACATAATTGGACTGGTAAAAATAGAAATGATTGACTGATATATGTCGGCCTTATCAACTAACCATGTCATTTGCACAAAATGAAAAACAATAAAGGCAAACAATGCACCCGCACCACCCCAGGCCAACAACCTTGGGATTGCCTTGGGATAGCTTTTCTGGTATCTAGCTCCTGCGCTCGTATTATTATCAAACTGGCGAGAAACAGCAGTGATGACATGAAAAGTCAGTGTTGTGATTAAGAGTAGTAACATAAGGCCGTAAAAAGGCGTCTGTGAAAACCAATGATAAAATTCGTTAAACTCTTCCTTTCCTGAATGAAAATAAAGCAGGCTTAATAAATGAAAAACAATATACAGCAGCCAAATTAAACCAGCAATGGCCATCCATTTTTTACGAGTGGCTGTGTTCTTAAAAAAGCTCATCAAACTCCTTTCTAGGTTTTAGACCTTCTTTTTCTATTGTTCGAAGGCAGCTGTTATAGCGCAAAATTGGGTCTGAACAATGCTTGGGCGCCATTTTTTCAGCAATCTCATATTTAGCAATAGCGTCCATCAAACCTTGATAAGCAAAAGAGTGAGACATGGCATGCTTTAGCAGTCCCCTTGCTTTTCTTTCCAAAAAGATACCCATATAATAATGTCGATGAAATTCAGAATCAAGCCTATCAATGGTTTCTGTAATTTTTTTATGTGAAACCTTAACATTGCTCAGGCCTAATTGATCTGTTAATGCCAAAATATAAACCACAAGCGCTTGTTGATTATTAGGATCAACTGCAAACACATCAATGCAAATACTAATGGCCAAATCTGGCTCTAGTAATGAGCGATATTGTCTAGCTTTGTCGAGTACTGTGTCAATAGACTCTTTATCAATCAAATGATATTTCATATCTTCCCTTATAAAAAAATTTTATAAATTTACTCTACTCAATTGCACTCCTAATAACATAAGCAGAATGATTTTATTAGATTAAAGATTATCATACATAAACCCATCTTGCTTGATTATTTTTTTCATAATATAACCAACTATTTTCATAATATGAAACATTATTAAAATAATAGGGCGACTTATTAAAAATCATCCTATATTATAAGAATCCTAAAAATAATCAAATTAGTACAACAAAATACAATTATTTTGATCACAATAACTAAGGGGGAGATATGAGTGATTATGTTGTTTGGCTAGACCAAGTTGGTATTGCTGATGTAGAAAGTGTTGGCGGGAAAAACGCCTCTTTAGGCGAAATGATTGGTGCTTTAGCAAATCAAGGTGTTCGAGTGCCTGGCGGCTTTGCAACAACCGCTTATGCTTTTGAGCAATTTTTAGAACACAACCATCTAAAAACAAAAATTAATGATCTACTCAAAGATTTAGATCCTAATAATATCCAAACACTAACCTCTGTAGGCTCAACCATTCGAAACTGGGTACAAGAGGCTGATTTCCCAGAGGTATTACTCAATGAGATTAAGCATAATTATCAACAATTAGAACAAGACTTAGGCATGGTCACTTCTTTTGCTGTTAGATCATCCGCAACAGCCGAAGACTTACCTGAAGCCTCTTTTGCTGGACAGCAAGAAACCTATTTAAATGTTCATGGAATTGATGATATTCTTATTGCTATCAAAAAAGTGTTTGCATCGCTTTACAATGATCGAGCAATTTCGTATCGAGTACATCAAGGATTTGAACACTCAGAAGTTGCGCTATCAGCTGGTATTCAACAAATGGTTAGAAGTGATGTTGGTGCCAGTGGTGTTATGTTTACTATTGACACCGAGTCCGGATTTGATGAAACTGTTTTTATTACCTCTGCTTATGGACTGGGAGAAACAGTAGTCCAAGGCTCAGTCAATCCTGACGAGTTTTATGTGCACAAACCTTCATTAAAAGCTAATAAACTAGCTATTTTGAGTCGCACCCTAGGCTCAAAAGAAATCAAAATGACGTATGCTTATGATGACTTAAAAAGCAGTGTTGCCATTGAATCAGTGCCACTAGATCAACAACAACAGTTTAGTTTGAATGACGATCAAATCCAAGAATTAGCCCAATATGCAATACTAATAGAACAGCACTATCAAAGGCCGATGGATATCGAATGGGCACTTGATGGAAACACTAATAAACTTTATATTGTTCAAGCTCGTCCAGAAACTGTTAAAAGTAGAAACAATACTTCGCACACAATTGATAGATACAAGTTAACAAAAAAATCATCGGTACTTGTCGAAGGTAGAGCCATTGGTCAAAAAATTGGTCATGGGCTTGCACGTGTTATTAGTAATATTTCTGAGATGGACCAAGTGCAAGAAGGAGATGTTTTAGTAACAGACATGACAGACCCAGATTGGGAGCCAGTGATGAAGCGCGCCTCTGCTATTATTACTAATCGTGGAGGACGAACTTGTCACGCCGCTATTATTGCTCGCGAACTTGGTGTACCAGCCATTGTAGGCACTGGGAATGCAACTGATGTTTTAGCCAATCAAATGCCAATTACTGCCTCTTGTGCACAAGGTGATACAGGCTATGTCTATGAAGGTATTTTAGATTTTGAGCATTCACAGTTATCCGTTGAAGCTCTGCCTGAAATTACGACTAAAATTATGATGAATGTGGGTAACCCAAGCAGAGCATTTGATTTTGCCAGCATCCCTAATGCAGGTGTTGGTCTGGCTCGCTTAGAATTTATTATCAATACCACCATTGGCATTCACCCAAAAGCATTGCTTGAATTTGATCAATTACCAAAAGACATGCAAGCAGAAATTCAACAACGATCAGCAGGCTATAAGTCTCCATTAGATTTTTACGTAGGCAAACTCACCGAAGGCATTGCTACTATCGCCGCCTCATTTTCTAATAGTCCTGTTATTATCAGAATGTCGGACTTTAAATCCAATGAATATGCCAATCTTTATGCTGGCACATTATACGAACCCACTGAGGAAAACCCAATGATTGGTTTTCGAGGAGCAGCTCGATACTTATCAAAAGACTTTAGCGGTTGCTTTGAATTAGAATGTCAAGCACTTAAAAAGGTTAGAGAAGACATGGGATTTACCAATGTAGAAATTATGATCCCCTTTGTCAGAACTTTATATGAAGCTAAACAAGTTATTGAACTCTTAAAGATTAACGGATTAGAACGAGGTGTTAACGGCCTTCGAGTTATTATGATGTGCGAGTTGCCTTCAAATGCCGTGCTTGCGGATGAATTTCTACAATATTTTGACGGCTTCTCTATTGGCTCAAATGACTTAACACAGCTCACCTTGGGCATGGATCGCGACTCAGGTATTATTGCAGATGGATTTGATGAACAAGATCCAGCTGTGAAAAAGATGATTTCTATGGCAATCAACGCTTGCCATGCACAAAATAAATATATTGGCATTTGCGGACAGGGTCCCTCTGATCATCCAGACTTGGCACAATGGCTCTTAGAACAAAAAATTACCAGTATTTCGCTTAATCCAGATACTGTGGTAAAAACCTGGTCGCATCTTGGTCAAGCCCAACACTAAAAGTAGAGCTGTCTTTTTTGTTTCTGACCGAACAGGCATTACGGCAGAAGCTCTAGGCAGTAGTCTATTAAGCCAGTTTGAAGGTGTGGATTTTAACAAAAAGCACCTGTCTTTTATTGATACGCTTGATAAGGCAAATGAAGCAGTTAAACAGATTAATCGCGCGTCCTTGCAAATAGGTGAACCAGCTCTAGTCTTTAGCACTCAAATTAACCATGAATTTCGAGTCATGATGTCTAAGAGTGATTGTGTATTTTTTGATTTTTTTGATACCTTTATCTCAAAAATGGAGCGCTCATTAGATTTAAAATCTTCGCATACTGCTGGACGATTGCACGGTTTAAATCATTATAGTAGCTATTCTAATCGTATCAGTAGCATTAACTTTGCCCTAGGTAGCGATGACGGTTTAGGCGCTAAAAGTTATGAAAATGCGGATCTTATTCTCATTGGTGTGTCCCGCTCTGGTAAAACACCGAGCTGTTTATTTATGGCATTACAATACGGCATTAACGCGGCTAACTATCCACTAATCGAACAAGACTTGGAAAATACGCAACTGCCGGACGTTTTAAAACAATACAAACATAAACTATTTGGGCTAACCATTAACCCAATTCGCTTGCAAAAAATCAGAGATGAGCGCAGAAGCAACAGCCACTATGCCTCACTCAAACAATGTCAAAGCGAGGTCAATCGCGCAGAAGATTTATACCACGCTCAATGCATTCCTTTTATTGACACAACACAAACCTCTATCGAAGAAATTAGCACCAAAATTATTCATAAGCTATCTTTAAGGTAGAGTCGCAAAGCTAATTCTACTTGATTGTCGATCATGCTAATTTTCTTAAAGACAGCTACTTTTTATTCTACAAATATGTAACTAACTATCAGCCTTACTCACAAAATAAGAAAGTATGAGCACATAATGCGGCCTTAAAACAATTTAAACGCTTAATTTCTTTAATTTTTCTGTCATTTTTAAAAAATCTAAAATTTTTAAAAAAACCAATATTGATTCTATTTTTTCGCCTTAATTGGCGTATTTTTATTAAAAATTCTTTAAATTTAAAGCAAATTAAGGCACTTTCAATGCTTAATTGACACTCTACAGGTACTGTACTTACAGTATTTTTACTTATTTTAATTTTTTATCAATTTTTTTTAAAGGGATAATTTTATTTAATTTAAAACAAAGTGGTTGAAAGTGGTACAAAGTGGTATAAAATGTTTATTTATAACGACTTGAGGAGAGTTATAAAAAATGCAATTTATTCATCACTAGGGAGAGAAATATGGAAACATTACTACACACCTTTATTTACACATCAGCCGTGGTTATTTTTTCAATAGGCTTTGCAACCATTGTTTAGCCTTATTAAAAAATGTTTAGGGGTGTACATAATTTAACTGTTGATGCTAAAGGGCGACTAAAAGTACCCACGCGTCATCAAGTGCAAATCAATGAGCTATGCGCTGGAGAGATGGTGCTCAGTATTCACCCTGAAGATCCTTGTTTATTACTATATCCTTTAACAGATTGGCAAGCTCTGGAAGAAAAAGTTAGCGCCCTGCCATCTTTAAATATTCACACTAAACGTCTAAAGCGGAAACTCATTGGACACGCAACAGATTGCGAATTGGACAAAGCAGCGCGCATCTTGATTCCTGTGGCTTTGCGAGACTACGCTAATATTGGTAAGAAAATTATTATGAGTGGCCAAGGTCATAATTTTGAACTTTGGAATGAAGACATTTGGAATGAACAGCTCGACAATCTAGATGCACTGAGCAAAAAAGCAGAAATCCCAATAGAAATTTCCCAATTGTCGTTATGACTTCCAATCATCATCAATCCGTGATGTTTGATGAATCAATCGATGCACTTGATTTAGTGAATGAGGGCATATACATTGATGCGACATTTGGGCGTGGCGGGCATTCACAAGGCATTTTAGATCGACTCGGGAGTATGGCTCAGCTCATCGCTTTTGATCAAGATATTAGCGCTATTAATTATGCTAAAGAAACCTTTAATGATCCACGTTTAAAACTTTTTCATAGTCCTTTTGCAAAAATGCATACGGTTATTAATGATTTAGGATTAACGGGAAAAATCAATGGTATTTTGATGGATTTAGGTGTTTCTTCACCACAACTCGATAATGCTGAACGTGGCTTTAGTTTTATGGCAGATGGGCCACTCGATATGCGTATGAATCAAACCGTTGGACTTAGTGCAGCTCAGTGGTTAGCTCAAGCTGATGAAGAAGAAATTGCCAATGTTATTTATCAATTTGGAGATGAGAAAAAATCTCGCCATATTGCTAGTCGCATCAAGAAATTTCAACTAGAACAACCACTAGAGACTACTTTTCAACTTGCCAATATTGTGAGCGAAGTAGTTCGAGGCCAAAAGAAAAAGCACCCGGCTACGCGTACTTTTCAAGCTATTCGTATTTTCATTAATCAAGAATTGAAGCAGCTTGCAGAAACGCTTGAGCATTCAAAAGACATTCTGGCTCATCATGGCAGATTATCAATTATCAGTTTTCATTCAATTGAAGACCGAATTGTAAAGCGCTTTATTCAAAAAAATTCACGGCAAAAATCCTTACCTAAAGGTTTGCCAATAGTTGATCAGGCATTAGAAAAAATGCCGTTTAAAGACTTAGGTAAAAAATTTGCCACTAAAGAAGAAGTTCAGCATAATAAGCGCTCTCGCAGTGCTATTTTAAGAGTTGCGGTGAAAAATTAGCTATGTCGGTAAGTATCAATAAACTTTACTTTAATCTTTTTCTGCTTTTAGTTGTGATCATATTAAGCTTGTTAAGTATTATTTGGCATCATCAAACCTATAAGCTTTATAAACAGATTAAGCACATCAACTCATTGCAGTATCAAGCAATCGCTTTAAACAAGCAACTCTTAAGTGAACGCTCTCAAATTATTAGCGGTAGTGAAATTAAATTTCATGCTATTAATGTACTAAAAATGAAAGAGGCTGAGCAAGCTGACTTTGGCAAATGGTTTAATGGAAACTTATCATTATGAAGACTACACTGACAAAAAACCTGCCAGGTTTTGAAAAAGTTCAGGGCTATTGGCGTCGACAAGGGTTTGTGAAATTTGTGTTTGTTACCTTATTCGCTATCTTTTCTTATCAAGCTGTTTCTATTTCAAATGCTGACTATCCAGAACAGTCTATCCAAGATCGAGCGCACAACCAAGCAAATAAAATACAAACCAATACTGCTAGAAGAGGGGACATTCTTGATCGAAATGGCAATATATTGGCTAGCTCAAGATTACTCAAACGTGTCATTTTAGATCCAATGCTTATTCATCCAGCTTTTATCCCTGGACTTGCTAAAGCGCTCAATATGAATGAGGAAAAATTAAGCGCACTACTTGCTAAAAAAAGAGCCATCAAATCTCGCTATTTACCCATCAAAAAAAATATTACACTTACTGATCCTATTCTTAAAAATCTAATCGAGTTCAAAAAACAAACAGTTAAAGTTTGCACTGAAAAAATGGTTGATGCTGAAATTGGACTGATTGATAAGATGCTAAACGCAATAAACTGGAAATCTGTAAAAGCTGCAAAAATAAAACAGTCGCCATGTAGAGATAAGCGAATTGGTCAAGCTGTTGTTCTTAGACAAGATACTCAAAGATACTATCCAAAATCTGCTTCTATAGCACCTTTGTTAGGCCGTGTTAATGCTGAAAATAAAGGAAGCTCAGGTATTGAAGCAGAATTTGAATCGGTTCTGGCTGGCGTAGATGGCAAAAGTCATCTAAATTTTTCAAATACAGGCAATAAAGCCTACTTTAATCCGCAAGTAAAAACCAAACTATCGCATGGTCAGAATATTGAATTAACGATTGATAGCGACATCCAATATCATACTTATGCGGCCATTAAAAAATCGGTTCTAAAACATGAGGCAAATTCAGGATCTGCGATTATTCTTTCAGCTAATGGCGAAATATTAGCTATGGCTAATTACCCAGCTGACGATCCAAATGATAAAAGCCTATACAATCCAAGTCATTATCGTAATCGCGTTTTATCTGACAAAGTAGAGCCAGGCTCAACAATGAAGCCATTTACTATGTTATTAGCGCTTGATCAAGGAAAAATTAGCGCCGAAGATGACGAGTTAATTGATGTTAGTAAATCCATTGGCCATCTTAAAACCAATCAAGAAGTTAGAAAGTATGGCGATGCTATTACTGTGAAAAAAATCCTACAAAAATCTCATAATTTAGGCACCGTTAATGTCTCTGAACGCCTTAGCAAACAAGCTATGTATGACACCTGGAACAAGCTTGGATTTAGCCATCCTCTAGGGCTAATTCCCAGTATTGAAAACCCAGGCTCGCTTAGGCATTATTCATCATGGGGAATGATGGATAAACGTACACTCTCCTTTGGATATGGCCCTATGAACACTAATCTAGCACAACTAGCTAGAGCTTATTTGGTCTTTGCTAATCGAGGCGCAATGCCCAATTTAAAACTAGTTAAAAATATGATTTATGATGAACAAAAGGTGCAAATTTTTAAGCCAGAATCTACTGAAAAAATAGCAGAGCTACTCGATAGTGTTGCCTCAAATGAAGGCTCTGGCTATTGGTCAAACATTAAAGGGTATAGTATAGCTGGCAAAACTGGGACGGCGGAGATGAGTATCAATGGTGCTTATGATAAAAATGGCGCTCAACGCACTTTTTTTGCAGGCTTTGTGCCTGTAAAAAAACCAAAATACATCATGCTAGTTAGACTAGATCATCCTAAAAAATGCTTTTCAAAAGGCAAAGTCAAACTTAAGAGAAATTGCCAGGGCTCTAATTCAGCTGCCATTGTCTTTAACGAAACAATGAAACATGTTCTTACCAATGATAAATCAATTAGAATGAGTTTGAAATAATCAAGCCTTGCGCTTAGCTTTGAGAATGCCTTTCATAATTTTTTGCTGATCTTTTAAAGTATGCGCATGATGAATAGAGGATTTAATCCGCTCAGATTTTTGTTGATTTTCTATCGCAGTTAGTATGGCTAAAAACTCATCTCGAGCTTGAACCTCGCTTAAGCGAGGCTCTAGTGTGCATAATTGTTGAAGTCGATTAAAAACCCCTTGCTTATCCTGAAAAGGCTTAATAAGCTCGGATTGTGAAATATCTTCATTCATTTGTGCCGATCTCACCAACTCCAAAAGCACTTGTGAGTTCTCAATAGCGCGCACTCTAACTTCAGTCGTTGAATCTGCTAATGTTGGATAGTTAAGCAGCAAGGTAATCATTTTAGACATAAGCGCTTTCATATTAACCTGGCTGGCAGGAGGCTTACGCACAGGTGGATAATGCCTGCTATCTGAAAAACTAGACATGTCAATCTCATCTAAATGCTCATAATCAACATCTATATCTGTATAAACAGCACTTGAGTCTTGCGCTTGAGGAGCTTGTTGTTCAGCAATAGAGCGCACTTGATCAATATTTTGATCCACTACTTGAGCCAAACCCTGCATTAGTTGCTGTTGATAGGCTTTGTAATTAACTAATTTAATCAGTCTGGTTGCTTTTTCCAAAAACAAGGTCTTGCCCTCAATCGTGTTAAAGTCGACTTCTGCTTGAAGATGATCAAACAAAAATTGAGACAAAGTCTGAGCTTTAGAAATACGTTTTTCAAAGGCTTTAGCAGACTCTTTTTTGACTAGTGAATCTGGATCTTCCCCATCAGGTAAAAATAAAAACTTAAAAGTCGCGCCCGCTTTTATCACCGATAGAGAGTTTTGCAAGGCTTTCCAAGCTGCTGAACGACCTGCTTCGTCTCCGTCAAAACAGAACACAACAACATTAGTCGTTCGTATTAAAATTTGCAAATGCTCAGTGCTCGTTGCTGTGCCAAGCGTGGCAACTACTTTTGTAATGCCTGCTTGATGAAGCGCTACTACATCCATATAACCTTCTACTACCAGCATATAATCCATAGATCTGGAATTTTTGCGTGCATGATATAAGCCGTACAACTCCCTTGACTTAGAAAAAATAACACTTTCAGAAGAGTTTAAGTATTTGGCTTTTACCTCTTTGTCAAAGGCTCTGCCACCAAAGGCAATAATATTACCCTTGGCATTATGAATTGGAAACATCAGGCGATCACGAAAGAAATCGTAATCTCCATACTGACCCTCTTTCACCAATCCTAGTGTTTTTAAATCAGCCAGTTCTTGTTCATTATCTTTAAAATGTAGTAATAAGTCTTTATTACTTGGCGTGGCAAAGCCCAGCTCAAAACGTTTGGCAATTTCGCCACTAAGACCTCTGGATTTGGCATAATCTACCGCTTTAGCTTTAGCTGGTGAATTGCGTAATTGCGACATATAGAATTCGCCTACTTTTTTTGATAAGGCTCGATAACGCTCTATTCTTGGATCGACTGGTGTGGAATTAGAATCATACTCAATGGTTAACCCACATTCAGTGGCAATTGTTTCAATCGCTTCGACAAAGTCTAAATTGTCAAATTTTTGGATAAAACTAATAGCGCCACCACTCTCGCCACACTTAAAACAATGATAAAATTGCTTATGAGCATTCACTGCAAAATTGCGATTTTTACCGCCGTGAAATGGACAAGGCGCACGATAATCACTGCCAGATTTTTTGAGAGGCACGCGCTTATTAATCAAATCAACAATATCGATTTGATTAGGAAGATCGTCAATAAAGCTCTGACTAATATAAGGCATAAATCATATTTTAATGAATAACCGACAATTTTATCATCCTAAATTTCTACCAACTTGGCTACTCATCGGCTTGATGAAACTCGGTGCTAAACTACCCTTTAAAGTGCAAATAATGATTGGCAAAATAATGGGATTGGCTTTATATCCTCTACTAAATCGCTTTAGAAAAATTGCTTTTATTAATATCTCTCATTGCTTTCCCAATAAAAACAAATCAGAAGTGGAAATGTTGGTACGCCAAAACTTTGAATCCTTGGGTATTTCTGTCTTTGAAACTGCTAATGCTTACTTTGCTTCGGATGAAAAAGTTAATGCCATGCTAAATATTCATAATGAACATTATTTAACTAAAGCCATTAATAACGGTCAAAGCGTCATTTTATTATCCGCACATTTTATGCCGCTCATGCTAGGGTCTCGAGCCCTGTTGCTGAAACATCATATTGCTAATATATACCGACCACAAAACAACGCTTTATTTGATGAAGTCATGCGTCAAGGTTTTGTTAATAATGGCGCCACTATGATTAAAACCAAAGACACTAAAGCTATGCTCAAAGCAATTAAAAATAAGTTGCCAATTTGGTATGCGCCAGATCAAGACCTAGGTTTAGAAAAATGCATCTTTGCACCTTTTTTTGGCATTCAAACTGCCACTGTCTCTGCGACCGCTCGCCTTGCTAAAGGCGACAATACGACTGTGATACCCTACTTTTTTACTCGCAGTGAATCAGGCTACAATATGAGCTTTGAAGCGCCTATTAAAAACTACCCCGGTGCAAACGCTAGCGAAAGTGCTAGAATAACAAACCAAATTTTAGAAGATCAAATTCTAAAGCACCCTGAACAATATCTATGGATACATAAGCGCTTTAAAACTCGCCCTGAAGGTGAACGTGATTTTTATTAACTTATTTAGCTTAAGTATTAGAACAATTAATCAAATTAGCGTATAATCTACCCTTTATTATTTAAGTTTCAGAATTATTTATTATGTCAATTGATACACAAGCAATTATCAAGGAATACCAAACTGCTGAGGGAGATACCGGCTCTACTAACGTGCAAGTCGCTTTATTAACTGCTCGCATCAAGCACTTAACAGAGCATTTTCAAACACATAAAAAAGATCATCACTCAAGAAGAGGTCTTTTACGTTTAGTTTCTCAGCGTAAAAAATTATTGACGTACCTTAGAGGTACAAACGTGAATGCATATTCTGATTTAATTTCACGCCTAGGTCTAAGAAAATAATTTAAATTATTTTCATAAAAGCCCCGTTTTGGGGCTTTTTTTATGTCCTCTAAATAGTAAAATCAAGATCATGGAGCTATCCCCTACTTATCAAAAAATCAATGAATTGCTTGAGCGTTCAGACCTGCTTTCTTCCCACTTAGAGCTTGAGGAAAAAAAAGGACGTTTAGAAGAAGTGCTACTAGAAATGGAAAATCCTGAGCTGTGGTCTAACCCAGAAGAGGCGCAACGACTAAGCCAAGAAAAAGTCAAACTAGAAACTATTTGCCAAACATTCGACCAGGCAGACAATATTTTAGATGATGCTAAAGAATTACTTGAAATGGCACAAGCCGAAGATGATAATGAGACTGTTTTAGGGGTGCAAGCTGACTTAAAATCTATTGAAGTTGCCATTGCCCGATTAGAGTTTGAGCGCATGTTTAATGGTGAATTAGATGCAAATTCAGCGTATTTAGACATTCAATCAGGTTCAGGAGGAACAGAGGCACAAGATTGGGCGGAAATGGTACTGCGCATGTATTTACGCTGGGGTGAGAAGCACAAATTTAAGGTTACTCTAATGGAAGTTTCTGCTGGTGAAGTAGCCGGTATTAAATCTGCCACAATTCATATGCAGGGAGAGTATGCTTACGGTTGGCTTCGAAGCGAAATCGGTATTCATCGATTAGTTCGAAAATCACCTTTTAACGCCAATGGCAAACGTCACACCTCATTTTGTTCAGTTTTTGTCTCTCCTGAGGTAGATGATAATATTGATATTGAAATCAATAAAGCTGATATTCGTATTGATACCTATCGTGCTAGTGGTGCGGGCGGTCAGCACGTCAACAAAACTGATTCAGCTGTACGTATCACCCACTTACCCAGCAATACTGTCGTACAATGTCAAGATGGACGTTCGCAACATGCTAACAAAGACCAGGCTATGAAACAACTAAAATCTAAGCTTTACGAACTTGAAATACAAAAGCGTAATAGTGAAAATCAAGAGCTGGAAGATGCAAAGTCAGATATTGGCTGGGGGCATCAAATCCGCTCTTACGTACTAGACCAGTCTCGTATTAAGGATTTACGAACCGGCGTTGAATCATCCAATACAGGCGATGTGTTGGATGGCAATTTAGATATATTTATTGAAGCCAGTTTGAAGGCTGGCTATTAATGAGCGGCTAATCTTGCTCATCACTTTTTATATTAGGAAAACCATATGACAAACAAAACACAAATAAAACATTACGATATGATTGCAATTGGCGCTGGATCTGGCGGCTTATCAGCAGTAGAAAGAGCCTCTGAATACGGCAAAAAATGTGCGGTTATTGAAGTTAAAACCATTGGTGGTACTTGTGTCAATGTAGGCTGTGTACCAAAAAAAGTTATGTGGTTTGCTGCAAATACCGCCACCCAAATCAACAGCGCTAAAGGATTTGGTTTTGATGTAGAGTTAAAAAACTTCTCTTGGAAAACACTTAAAGAAGGTCGAGATAATTACATCAAAGGTATTACCACTTGGTACGATGGCTACCTTGAAGACTTAGGAATAGACTATATTCATGGCTTTGGAAAATTAGTCGATCAGCATACCGTTAGTGTTAATGACACGCTTTATAGTGCTGATACTATTGTTCTATCTCCAGGTGGAGAGCCTGCTGTGCCACATATTAAAGGTTCGGAATACGGCATTACCTCAGATGGTTTTTTTGAGCTAGAGGCGCTGCCAAAAAAAGTAGCTGTCATTGGCAGTGGTTATATTGGTGTAGAGCTTGCAGGTGTACTTAACGCCCTAGGATCAAGTGTCGAAATCTTTGGCAGGTCTGACAAACTATTACGTGGATTTGACCCAATGATCCAAGATGCGCTAGATAAGGATTATACAAATCATGGCATTCAACTTCATCATAACACGCATATTGATAAAATCTCAAAAGATAAAACTATCCATACTAACAAAGGTGATTTTTCTGGCTATGATGTAATTATTTGGGCGGTAGGTCGCAATCCAATGACTCAACACTTGGGCTTAGAAAATGCAGATGTAGAAGTTAATCAACGAGGCTTTATTCCAACAGATAAATTTCAAACAACAAATGTTGAGCATATTTTTGCATTAGGCGATGCAACTGGTCGAGCGCCACTAACGCCTGTTGCTATTGCCGCTGGTAGAAGATTATCTGATCGCCTATACAATAACATGACAGACCGTCATCTTGATTACAACAATATTGCCACTGTGGTGTTTTCTCATCCGCCAATCGGAACGATTGGACTTACCGAAGAAGAGGCTAATGAAAAATTTGATCAAATTAAAATTTATAAATCTGAATTCACTCCAATGGCAGATGCTTTGCTCGCCCATAAAACCACCACTGCTTTAAAGCTTGTTTGCGAAGGGGATGATGAAAAGGTTGTAGGTTGTCATATCATGGGCCATGGCGCTGATGAAATGCTCCAAGGCTTTGCAGTGGCTATTAAGATGGGGGCAACTAAAAAGCAATTAGATGACACGGTAGCAATTCATCCTTCAAGTGCTGAAGAGCTCGTCACCATGCGTTAAGCTTCGTCTTTTTAGTATTAAGTTAAAAAACTACTAATTATTTAACTTTCTCCATTTATACGGCTCGATTGGTGGAGTGTCAAAGCCCCAAAATCCGAGCTTTTGCCTCTTGGCAGATTCTTCTTCTTGACGATATGTATCTTGGTATGAAAACGCCATACCTGACTCAACCATAAGTCTGCCAATATTAGTATCGCCTTTATACACTCGAACTAAAATACGTTGATAATGATCCACACCCATAGGCTGAATATTAATTTTTCCAGGGAGATTTTTAAGAAGTTTTTGTAAATAGTGTTTTGATAACTGCCCACAATCAATCATTTGATTAGCACTTTTACGACATTTTTGCTTGATTTCGGGTGTATCTATGCCAGCAATTCGCATCTGTAAACTCACACTATCGCCATCAATAATATAAAGCGATCGATTACTATTGATTGAAAAATGCTCAATATTTGAATAAACATTGAATGACAAAAATAAGCCAAATATAAATAATTTCATCTATTGAAGTAGTAGCGGTAAAATTAATCATTTTATCTGATGAATGATGCAATCTATGAACGCATTAGAGCAAACAAAATTTGATAAGCAAGGGTTAATACCTGCCATTGCTCAAGATTACCAAACAGGTGACATTCTAATGTTTGCCTGGATGAATAAAGAATCATTAGCACTAACCATTGAAAAGCAGCAGGCGGTATATTATTCTCGCTCAAGAAAAAGGCTTTGGTTCAAGGGTGAGGAATCCGGCCATATTCAGATTATTAAAGATATCTATACCGACTGTGATCGTGACGTTATTCTTCTTAAGGTTGAGCAAGTTGGTGGTATTGCATGTCATACGGGAAGAGCCTCGTGTTTTTTTCAAAAATTAGATAAAAACAGCTGGGATACAGTTGCTGATGTGATTAAAAACCCAAAGGATATTTATGGATGATATTTTGAAAAAACTGGAAGATGTATTGGAACAGCGTAAAAATGCAGATTCTGACAGCTCTTACGTATCCTCTTTGTACCAAAAAGGCACCGATGAAATTTTAAAAAAAATCGGTGAAGAATCTGCTGAAGTGATTATGGCAGCTAAAGATGGGGTTGACAGTAAAATTATCTATGAAGTGGCAGATTTATGGTTTCACACACTGGTATTACTTCGACACAAAGGTATAGAAGTCGATAAAATAGAGCAAGAATTATCAAAACGCTTTGGCTTGTCGGGGTTAGAAGAAAAAGCCAATCGAAAAAAGTAAATTAAATAGGAGAGAATTATGATGCCAGGACCTTTTGAACTCATTATTATTTTAGTCATTGTATTGCTATTGTTTGGTGGTAAACGCCTTAAAAACATTGGTGGTGACTTAGGTGGTGCCATTAAAGGCTTTAAAAAATCAATGAAAGAAGGTGAAAACGATAAGCTTGACGACAAAGAAGAAATTATCGAAGCCAAAGTTGTCGAAGAAGACAAAAACAAAAAATAAAACACCATTATGTTTGATGTTGGATTCTGGGAGTTTGCCTTAATTGGTGTAATTGCACTTATTATTGTAGGTCCAGAGCGCATGCCTGGGATTGCCAGAACGGCAGGCAAATACGCTGGTAAGGCGAAACGTTTTATTGCCAAAATTCAAGATGATGTCAGTGAAGAACTAGAAGTTGACAAACTCAAAGAGCAACTCAATGCTATGGACAAAGATGCCAACATTGTTGAAATTTTTGATGAAACCAAGCAAGCGATTAGCGACATCAAAACTGATGTTAAAAAAACTAAATCATGACTTCTAAAGAAATGACTTTTGTTCAACATTTGGTTGAGCTGCGTGATATATTACTCCGCTCAGTCATTGCCATACTGGTCATCTTTATTAGCTTATTTCCTTTTGCTAACGAAGTTTATAGTTTTATTGCCGCGCCAATTATCAGTGTCTTGCCCCAAGGCAGTAATATTATTGCTATTGGGGTCATCTCTCCTTTTCTAACGCCACTTAAAATGGCGCTAATCATGGCGGTTTATATCGCCATGCCTTATCTCCTTTACCAAGTTTGGAAATTTATTGCGCCGGCACTTTACAAAAATGAAAAACAAATGATTGTACCCTTAGTGATTTCTTCAACGATTTTGTTTTATGCAGGGTTATTGTTTTCTTTTTATATTGTCTTCCCTGTTATTTTTGGATTTCTGTCAGGTATTGGCCCTAGCATTGTTGACTTTACACCTGACATTCAATACTACCTAGACTTTGTTCTCAAAGTTTCATTTGCATTTGGAGTTGCTTTTGAGGTGCCGATTGCCACTATTTTGCTATTGATGTTTGGGGCAACTACTATTGAAAATTTAAAAAAAAATAGGCCTTATGTGGTAATTGGCGCTTTCATATTGGGAATGTTACTAACCCCACCTGACATTATCTCACAAACACTAATTGCCATCCCTATGTGGCTACTATTTGAAGCAGGATTAATATTTGCTCCGTTGTTTATGCGTAAATCGGATGATAAAAACACAGACAACAACTCTAATAATAACTCAACTCAGCAATCTTCTAATCAAGCTTCAGAAAATCAAAAAGAAGAACAAGAAGAAGATTGGGACGATGATGAGTTTGACATGGAAATGGATAAAATCGACAAAGACTTTCAAAAAATAGATGAAGAGTACGATGAAGATTTAAAAAAATCAAAAAATGAACACTCTAAAAAAGAGGTTTAGTATAACTACTCCAATAATTCAAAAGCACTAATCACACTCTCGGCGACGTCAACAATTCTTTTGTTTTTATCCATTGCCATTTTTCGCAAAGATTGATAAGCGTCATCCTCGGTAATTTCTTTATGCTTCATTAAAAGTCCCTTGGCCTTTTCAACGGCTTTTCGCTCTGATAGTTGATTACGAGTAGCATCTAACTCATCTTTAAGCGCCTGAAATTCTCTAAATCGAGCCATGGCCACATCAATAATTGGCTGAACACGATTCTCCTCAAGTCCATCCACAATATAAGCATTAACACCTGATTTAATAGCTGAACTAGCCATTTCAGAATTAGATTCTTCAGCAAACATTACAATAGGTTTTGGCTTGGTTTTATTGACATCTGTTAAATTTGCAAATACCTCTTCATCAGGAATATCGGCGTTGACAATTACAACATCTGCATGCGTCATTTCATTGCTATCTTGAAGCTGGGCGCTACTGGCCATTCGACAAATAACCTCATGACCCTTGTCTTGAAGTGCTCTGCGTAACATGGCGGAACGCCCTGAGTTTTCATCAACCAAGATGATTTTAAGTGCTGTATTCATAGGAAGTTTTTTTTGTTTATGATGTCATACAAGACTTAAAAATAGCTCTATGTACATCGCCAATACTCACAATGCCTACCAATTTACCTTGCTGAGTTACTGGAATTCTACGGTATTTTTTAAGCCACATAGCGCTGGCCGCTTTTAAACAAGGCATGTCAAGATCAATACTATCAACTCCATGAGTCATAATTTCACTAATTTTGACATTCATCGTTTCTTTATAATTAGTTTCCATATTTTCAAAATCAAAATGAGTGTCACTCATAACATCTTCCAACTTCGGAAACATGTGCTGCAAAATATCTTTTTCGGAAATAATTCCAATTAGGTTGTTCTCAATATCAACAACCGGAGCACCACTAATGTGGTCCATAATCATCATTAGCGCAATATCTTTAACAGGCTGGTCAGCAGTTACTGTTTTTACATTAGTTGACATAATATCTTGAACAATCATAATTTCTCCATCTTTGTTAAATGTTAGTTGCCCTATTCTACATAATTAATTTTTAAACAGCCAACGGATTTATACCAAAAAACCCCGCATAAGCGGGGTAAAAATTGTTTTGAAATTTTTATCAGGGGTTATTTGGTAAACTCTGGGTAAGCCTCTAGACCACACTCAGCAATATCAGCGCCTGAATATTCTTCTTCTTCAGAAATTCTAACACCCATAATCGCCTTAAGTGCTAGCCACAATACTAAAGAAGTACCAAATACCCAAACAAAGATTGTACCTGCGCCTGCTAACTGGCCACTAAACGAAACAGCTGAATTAGTAAGTGGTACAGCTAATAAACCCCAAAAACCAACCACACCGTGTACAGAAATAGCACCCACTGGATCATCAATCTTAAAAACTTTATCTAACGTAGAAATTGAGAAAACAACCAAGATACCACCAACAGCACCAATTAAAGTAGCCTCTAAAGCTGTTGGCGTATCAGGACCGGCAGTAATTGCCACGAGACCAGCTAATGCGCCGTTTAATGCCATAGTTAAATCCGCCTTTCCCCATAGTAATTTGACCAAAATCAATGCAGCAATAACACCGCCCGCTGCCGCAGCATTAGTATTCAAAAATACCATTGCAACTGCATTTGCACTTTCTTTACTAGCCATTGCTAATACCGAACCACCATTAAAGCCAAACCAGCCCATCCACAGAATAAAAGTACCTAATGTTGCAAGTGGCATATTTGCACCTGGAATAGCGTTCGATGATCCATCTTTGTTGTATTTACCCTTGCGCGCTCCCAAGACAATAACACCTGCTAAAGCTGCAGCAGCACCAGCCATATGTACAATACCCGAACCTGCAAAGTCGGCAAAACCTAAGTCGCCCAATTTATAAAGGCCAAATACTGACTCTCCGGCCCACGTCCAAGCACCTTCCATCGGATAAATAATGCCTGTAAATACAACCGCAAAAGCAAAGAATGAGAAAAGTTTCATACGCTCAGCAACTGCTCCTGAAACAATACTCATCGCCGTTGCAACGAATACAACCTGAAAGAAAAAGTCAGAAGCATTTGAGTATTTATCACCTGCACCACTAATACCATCTAATAAAATACCGCCGCCATACATTAAGTCATAGCCATAAACCATGTAAGTCGTACAGGCAATCGCAAATAAGCCGATATTTTTCGTTAAAATTTCTGCCGTATTTTTACTACGAACCATTCCCGCTTCTAGCATTGAGAAGCCCGCTGCCATCCACATAACTAATGCACCCATCATTAAGAAATAAAAGGTATCCAATGCAAATTGCATTTCTAAAATCGTATTTTCCATGTTGCCTCCTTTATAACGCTACAGAACCAGTCTCGCCCGTACGAATACGAACCACTTGCTCTAACGAAGTAATAAATATTTTTCCATCACCAATCTTTCCACCTTCAGATTTGGCCGCCAAACTAATAGCCTCAACAACCTGATCAACCTGATCTGCTGAAATAGCAATTTCCAGCTTAACTTTAGGCAAAAAATCTACTGTATATTCCGCCCCTCTGTATAACTCTGTATGGCCTTTTTGACGGCCAAATCCTTTTACCTCTGTTGCTGTAATGCCTGAAACGCCAATCTCTGAGAGCGCTTCTCTAACTTCATCAAGTTTAAAAGGCTTGATAATTGCTGTTATTATTTTCATCGTTTTTTCCATTTTCATTAAATCAAAAAAAAGCCAGCTATTTCGATTTGCACACAATGCAAATAAAAATAGCTGGCTTCAATACCTTTTTTACAAAATTCCCTCGTGAAATCGTGCAAAAAAAAACGTTTATTTAAATCCTTAAAAAGAACCTAAATAAACGTCAGTGTTTAGTGTTAACTTCCCGCCTTTGGGAAACAACTGTTTGAAATTATAACCGCTTTAAAAAAATAAAGCAAATGGTTTTTCAAAAGTTAGTCGCATCTAAGCATAATTATTGTCAAAATTATCCAAAAAATCATCGATGGCTAAATAATGGTTGCCATCACATGAAAAGCTTAGCCCTACTGTACCATTCATAATATTTAAGCTGCCTGTTTTTAAGTACAAATTCTCATCCATAAAGCGCATATATTTAAATTTATCAAACACTTCCTTCACTTGATTTTTTGAGACTTTTGCATTTTTTGGGTAGGTTTTTTGCGGATATAAAAGACAAATATTAGGACTGGTAATTTCATCTAATACGTGTACATGATAGTTATACGGATTGTTAAAATCCCAAATAGTGGCCCTTGAAGAAGCGTAATGCAGCTTTAGATGAAACACTCCTAGCTCAGATAAAAGCTCAACAGCTATATTATGCACTGTATCAATTGACTGATCCATAGCAGATGAAAATCGCTTTTGATTAAACAAATTTGAGCGAATTTCTGGATCGCCTTTAATCTGTCTCCAGTCTTTAAGATTAAAATCTTGTTTGGGTAGTGGCAACTTTTCCAAATCCAAATCAAATACTAGCATACCAACCATCTCGCTCTTGTGGCAAATAGTATGAACCATACTAATACATGGCTTAAGTGTTGCACTAGAGATATACGCATCAGAAATATAAATAGGATGATCATTATCAATAGCATTAAAAAAAGGTCTATCGGATAGATCTTGCCCTTGATATTTGTTATCAATGCCTTGACGAGTGATGTTAGCACTTAGTTGAATCCCAAAACTATTGATCACATAAACCAGATTAGCATGCTGATGGTGACCAATATAGGCGTGCAAAACCTTATTCAGCTGCTCAATATTTGGCACACCTTCCAAACACTCATCGCATGTTTTTGCAAGCTTCATCAGTCCTTCGCCTAACTGATCTATTAGAAAGCCTTTTTGTTGGTCAATAAGTTCTGATATTTGCACAAATTACTCCACTGAAACAATCTTTAAATAACTTGCCTCTGTCAAAATTTTAACATCAAATTTTTTCGCACTTTCAATTTTTTTCTGCCCTACTTTCTCACCAATTACCAAATAATCAGTTTTGGCACTCACGCCTACCATCACTTGAATTCCAAGAAGTTTGGCTTGCTTTTTCATCGCCTCTCTAGAGCCACTCATTTTTCCGGTAAAGACAATTTTTTTATTACTAAGTGGATGCATAGCTAAAGATATCTCTTTTGTTAGCGGTGTTTTTTCTAAATTAAACCGGTAGCCTGCCAGCAAATCAAACTCAGACTTAATAGACGATAAGCCTTCCAATATTAATTTTGCACTTAATTCAGCAAAGCCATTAATTGCAGAAATTTCAGATAGATTTAAATCAAAAACTTCCAATAACGTATATGATTTCAACAAATTTTCACAATTACCAGTACCCATCCTAGCAACGCCAAAAGCAGCTAAAAATCGCCAATCTTCTATCTGTTCAGTATGCGACCTAATTAGTTGCTGGATAAGATTTTCGCTAGTTTTGTCGCCAAAACCCATCCCCATTAATGCATGATGATCCAATTGATAAATTTGAGAAATTTTGCGAATACCATGCTCATACAACTTTTCAATAGTTGCAATACCAAATCCATCATTATTAGCCAAAACCTTGAAAAAATATTCCATTTTTCCAATGACCTGTGCAGGGCATACATCATGATTAACGCACATGAGAAAATCAGCCTCCCACTGTAATTCTGCTCCACAGCTTGGGCAGTTGGTAGGAATACAAACAGGAGCAGATTGCAACACTTTGTTAATTTTAGGAATAACCAGTCCTGAGCGTGTCAATTCAATCACGCTGCCAGCACCCAATCCTTGTTCTTTTACTAAGCCATAATGATGGCCACTAGCACGTACAATGGTCGCACCACTGAGCAAAGTAGGTTCTAGCTCTGCAACCGGTGTAATTTTGCCTGTACGCCCAACTTGTGGGGTAATAGCTAGCACCTTGACCTGAGCTTTATCTTTGTTTTCTTTAAAAGCAATTTGCCAACGGTGAAATTTTCTATTCGCACCCATATGCGCTTTTAAAACTTCATTAGTCGCTTCAAATACCACGCCGTCCACATCAAAATCTACTGCTAACAACACCTCACTTACAATTAATTCAAAGCGCTCGATCAAATCAACAATTCCGCCCTGCCAAATCGGTAGTTGTGCAAAAGGCACAAATAAAGCTGCCTTGTCATCAATAGCTTTCTGAGCTATCTTGTCTAAGGATTTTTCTTTAATTAAGCTGGCTTGAAAATTACGTGGAAACTCAAAACTGTCCGCCAAATGTGTTTGAAAATAGCTGCGTTTAACTACAATTTCACCCGCACCCTGTCCGCGCTCAGAAGTGTTACTTTTTCCAGTGTTACTTGGACGGCCATAAACTTGCAACCCTCGGGCGAAAACTCTAGATATATCACTGCCTTTTTTGCCATCTCCACGAGTATAGAAACGCTGACCATCATCAAAACCTGCAAAACCATCTAACTTAGGAGTTGCTTTGATTTGAATAGCTTGAAGATCAAGATCAATTTCCTGCGCGGACTTCTCTAAGCGTTCAATCCATTTTTGAATTTCATTCCAAGAATAGGCTTTGTCTGTTGAAAGCATTGCCTCAGGCAGCAAGATCTTTTCTTCAGAAAAGCCCTGGCCTTCTGGCTCAACTGCTTGAAACAATGCGTGCTCTGGCAGTCTTTGTTTTAAGGCATGTAAATAGACAAAATCATAATCTTGATCAGTAATTATCGGGCTTCCGTCACGATATGCGGCGTTGGCTACCTCACAAAATTGTGCCAAATCTTGATCAGACAAATCATCCACCAGAATCTCTTGGTGAATAATTTGATCAATTGTCTGCTGTGACAAAGTCACCTGAGCTTTAATTAGAATTGCTTGGCAATACTTCCCAAGAATTCATAGCTAAAGTCAATGGTTGCCTGCTCATTCTCTTCAGAAAGATCATTAAAGTAAACCTCTGTTTTGCTTGTATCAATTTGCTTAACGATAATTTGGAAAGATTTTTTAATGGCGTCATCGCCAAACATGCGCGAGAATATACCTTGGTCTTCAGTTCTGGCAACATTAATATAAAAACTGCCTTCTTTCACGTCTTTATCTTCAACTTCCACATCTAACTGATCAAGTGCCCAACCAACATTGTCCCAAGTATCATATTGACCCAACGAGAAAGCCAGCTTAGCATAGCCGCCAATGCCTTTTTCTACTGCAACACTCAGCGCCTGCTCTTCTTTCGCCTGTATGATTTTCTCTCTTGCTACAGCGTGATCACTGCCTAAGAATGTCATTAAACGATAAAGCATTTCTGTTTCTAATGCCTGGTCTTTCGGACGTGATTGCCAAATCGTATTTTCATCATCACTGCCCGCTTTAGTTAGCACTTCTTCCATCGATGTTAAAGACAAATAAACAGCCGATTTTGTACCTTCGGCAAGTGGCTCGATACGAATGCGGTACTTGTCAACAATTGGCAGTGCGTAGCGCGCTGCAATGGCTTTTTTCAACATAGAGCGAATCACGCCCAAAGATCGGTCTGGAATCTCAGGATGGTTTTCTAAAAAATCTGTTTCCATCATGCCAATTTTTTTATTGGTTTTTTTAATCGCAAAACCATGCGACTTAAAGAAACTCTTAGACAAGCCCCAAGCTGCCTCTGGCGTTTTATCTACTACTAACCAACGACGCTCGCCTGAGCGTTTAACTTCTACATTCGAAGGTGTTCTTAAAATGCTATCGGCCTCTTTAATAGCTTCATCTTTTTTAGAAAAACTAATAGTATCTTCTTGAACATTGGAGACATAGTTTTCCAGCTTAAAGGAGTTTTGCGCACTAGGTTTGGTTAAATCTGGCGGAATTTCTAAAGAGGTAACGGTTTTATTAGAATAATATTTAATATCTCTCTCACCTAAACTCGGCGCTTGCTCTTGAGCTTTCTCCTCAAAAGAAAAACACCCAACTAAAGATAAAGACAATAGTGCTGTTAATGATATTTTGACCATACTATATAACTCCTAAATTAGATAAATCTTGCTCTAGCGTTACTCGAGCTTGTGGTGATAACTTGGTCAGTGGCAGACGAATACCACTGCCACATTTGCCCATTTTATGCATTGCCCATTTGACCGGTATCGGATTTGACTCTATAAATAAGCTTTGATGTAGATTTTCAAGTGGCTGATTAATCGATATAGCCACTGCCTGATTATCTTCATAGGCTGCTTGATAAGCCTGAGATAACGCTTCTGGAACAACATTTGCACTCACAGAAATACCTCCGTGACCGCCCATTAAGATAAACTCAATCGCTGTCGCATCATCACCACTATAAAGCAAAAAATCTTCTGGACATTGATCAATCAAAGCTTGTGCAACCTTTAAATCGCCGGTAGCATCCTTGACGCCAATAATATTAGAAATTTTTGATAATCTAGCAACCGTTTCTGGCAGTAAATCAACCGCCGTTCTTCCAGGCACATTATACAAAATTTGGTCAATATCAACCGTCTCAGCAATCAGCTTATAGTGCTGATACAAACCCTCTTGAGTTGGCTTATTGTAATACGGCGTTACTAGTAAACAAGCATCCGCACCAATGTCTTTGGCAGCAGTAGTGAGTTCAATCGCCTCAGAAGTTGAATTGGCGCCCGTACCTGCAATAATGGCAATTCTGCCGTTAGCAAATTCAACGGTCTTGCGCATCACTTCAATGTGTTCATCTTGATTGAGCGTTGCACTCTCGCCTGTTGTACCCATGGAAATAATTCCGCGCGTACCTGATGCTACGTGAAAATCTACCAAAGATTCAAGCGCGGAAAAATCCACTGAACCATCATCAAGCATTGGGGTGATTAAGGCTACCATTGAGCCAGTTAAAGGGTGATTAAGTCGCATTACCATAAACCATAAAATATTATTAAGATTATATACGAATTGATTTTAATAGGCGTAAAAAAACCTAGCTTGGCTGGGTTTTAACTTCCTAATTAAGACTATTTAAAACACCCTACTTAGAAACTCAATGAAACAGCCGCTAATCTACAATCTCCAGTATAGCTATCTATTTTTAAAAAATTTCAGAAATATTGAAAATGGCTTTTTTTAGCCAAAAAAACCCGCTAAACTTAAAAAAATTTAGCGGGTTTTTATTAGGCAAGATTTAATTTACAAATCGTAGCCTCTTTCTTCGTGAGAGATGATATCCAAGCCTTGCTGCTCTTCTTCGGCGCTTACTCTTAAGCCGGTAATCATATCAACTATCTTCAAAATGATATAAGTAGCCACTGCTGTATACACAAAGGTTGAGACTACACCAATCAGCTGAACATTAACCTGTGAGGCGATTGTCATGCCTTCAGCCAATCCCTGTCCAGAGAAAATACCTAACTGGTCTGAGGCAAAAACACCCGCTAGAATCGTACCCAAAATACCGCCCACACCATGCACCGGAAAAACGTCTAACGAATCATCAATTTTCCATTTTTGCTTGATCAAAATAACAGCGTTAAAACAAACAATTCCCGCAGTAATACCGATCACTAGTGCGCCTGATGGGCCAACAAAACCAGAAGCAGGAGTAATTGTACCTAAGCCTGCAATCAAACCTGTGACTGTTCCAAGGGCGGTTGGTTTGCCAAACTTCACCCATTCATAAAACATCCAAGTAATAGCGCCTGCTGCTGCTGAAATGTGTGTGACTAGCATCGCCATCGCCGCGTCACCATTAGCTGCTAGTGCAGAGCCACCATTAAAGCCAAACCAACCGACCCACAGCATGCCTGCACCGGTGATGGTCATGGTCATATTGTGTGGTGGCATTGGTTTATTAGGAAAACCATTACGAGGGCCAATAACAATGGCTGCCACTAAAGCGGCTACACCTGCAGTAATATGCACAACCGTACCTCCTGCAAAGTCTAACAGCCCCATTTCACCAAGCCAGCCACCACCCCATACCCAATGGGTAACTGGCGCATAAACTACAATTAGCCAAATTGCACTAAACATTACAACTGCAGAAAATTTCATTCTTTCAGCAAAACCACCCACAATCAGTGCTGGCGTAATAATGGCAAAGGTCATTTGGAAAAGTACAAATAGACTTTCAGGAATATCGCCACTTAGAGAACCCTCTAAAACCCCTGCTAGCATAAATTTTGATAAACTACCAAAATACGCATTGCCATCAGCAAAAGCAATACTATAACCGGCAATTAGCCAAAGCACCGATACAATACCGGCAATGGCAAAACATTGCATCAAAACTGAGAGAATATTTTTACTGCGAACTAATCCGCCATAAAACAGCGCTAAGCCTGGTAAAGTCATAAACAAAACGAGTGCAGTTGAAGTTAAGATCCAAGAGGTGTTAGCACCGTCTAAACCTTCTGCGAACGCAACCATTGGCACCAAAGCCAATAAACTTAATATTTTTTTCATGTTTTTTACTCCTTAAAGTGCGTCTTGATCAGTTTCGCCAGTGCGAATACGAACCACTTTATCTAAATTAGAAACAAAGATCTTGCCATCGCCCACTTTGCCTGAATTGGCAACATTGCTAATAGTTTCAATAACCACATCCAATTGGGAAGTGGCTATTGCCAGTTCTAATTTAATTTTTGGTAAAAAATCAACCTGATATTCGGCGCCACGATATAACTCGGTGTGCCCTTTTTGACGGCCAAAGCCTTTAACTTCAGTGACAGTAATGCCTGAGACACCCACTTCTGAAAGCGCCTCTCTAACATCGTCTAATTTGTGCGGTCGTAAAATTGCCGTTACAAATTTCATACTTCTCTCCTTTGATAGTTACAAATAAAATATTTGCAAATAGAAATAAAACCCCTCATGGGCAACTTGTCAGCAACACTGCTTGTTTTTTAAGACTCTACGCCATTGTAGAATAAGTATTACATTATAAATTTTTTTAAGAAAAAAGCAAACCAGCACTACTTTTTGATCAGATCTTGGCGCTTTTTTTGGGTATTTTTAAAAGCCTGATCTGCACGCCAGGCATCAATATTGGCTTGATGACCACTCAGTAGAACTGCTGGCACTTGTTGGTTATCAATAACTTCTGGGCGTGTGTAATGAGGATAATCAAGCAAATCACCCGCAAAAGAATCATTTAACGATTGTGCATTGCCTAGAACACCTGGCACCTGACGACTCACGCTATCGATTAACACCATAGCAGCCAATTCACCGCCACTAATCACATAATCACCAATCGATATTTCCATATCAACATCGTGCTCAATCACGCGCTCATCAACCCCTTCGTAGCGACCGCATAGCAAAGTGACAGATTCAAGTTGAGAGATCTCATGCGCTAGCTGGTGGGTCAACGGCTGACCTTGGGGTGATAAATAAATAACCTTGGTATTTGGTATTTTTTGTTTGATTTGACCAATACAGCTACGAATAGGTTTAACTTGCATAACCATTCCAGCGCCACCACCATAAGGCTTTTCATCAACATTTCGATATTTGTTATCCGCAAAATCTCTAAGTTGCCAGGTATGTATTTCTAGTAGTGATTTTTTAAGACCTCGTGCAACCACCCCCTCATCCCTGATGGCTGAGAACATATCAGGAAATAAAGTGATAACATCAAAGCGCATCATCTTAGGTTAGGATATTTTTAAGAATATGGTAATAAATATCACTTAGATCATCTAAATCCTTAACAGAAACACGCTCATTAACTTGGTGAATTGTTGCATTCAAAGGACCTAGCTCTACTACTTGAGCATCCAAAATTGGTGCGATAAAACGCCCGTCAGAGGTGCCGCCTGAAGTAGACAATTCAGTATTAATGCCGGTTACCTTTTTAATAGCATCAACACAGCCACTAACCAGTTCACCCTTAGGGGTTAAAAATGGGTAGCCCGAATGATTCCAGTCGATTCTATATTCAAGACCATGCTTATCTATAATATCACACACCCTTTTTTGCAGGCCTTCATGGGTTGATTCAGTTGAATAGCGAAAATTAAAAACAACTTCTATCTCGCCTGGAATAACATTTGTCACTCCAGTGCCAGAGTGTATATTTGACACCTGAAAACTGGTGGCTGGAAAATATTCATTGCCCGAATCCCACAGCTCTTCACACAGCTCATTAATCGCCGGAACTGCCAAATGAATAGGATTGTTAGCTAAGTGAGGATAGGCAATATGACCCTGCTTGCCGATAATTGTTAATGTGCCATTAAGCGAACCTCGACGTCCGTTTTTAATAATATCGCCTAGAGTATTGGTAGCTGATGGCTCTCCTACTAAACAATAATCAACATTTTGACCAATGTCGTTTAGATATTCACAAACTTTAACAGTGCCATCAACTGCCGGGCCTTCCTCATCTGAAGTAATTAAATAGCCAATCGTACCTTTGTGACCTGGATAATCTTTAACAAATCGCTCGCTAGCATCTAGCATAGCAGCAAGTGAGCCTTTCATATCAGCTGCACCTCGGCCTTGCAACATGCCTTCTTTAATTTCTGCAGAAAATGGATCTACGTCCCACTTCGATTCATCACCTACTGGCACAACATCTGTATGTCCAGCAAAAACGAACACTGGCGAACCTGACCCATGTGCAGCCCAAAAATTATCCACTTGGCCAAATTTAAGATCACGAATCTCAAAATTTGAGCGCTTTAAATGATCTGTCATCAGCGTCTGACAACCTTTGTCATTAGGAGTTACTGAATCAATTCTTATTAAGGCTTGAGCCAGCTCTAGCGTTTTACTCATCGTTTTAATCTAATTTTAAAGTCACAATTGGATTGTCAGCAATGCGAACCACTTCACTCACAACTTGTAAATCATCTGCTTGCTTCATAGCACTACCTGTCGTACTAATACGCACAACAACCAGTGCTTCATCATACTGTGAAAGAAGTTTTTCCGACATAACAGAATTCATATCACTCAACACAATTTGCCCAGTAAAGGCTTTGATTGGTAATTTTTGAATCGCAATTGGCATAGGTCTTCCTTGAGTAGCTTTAGCATAAATCATCAAATAGTCATCAGCTGATCGAGCAGCTAAAATCTTATCAGATATTTCCACTTTTACGGTGACAGTGTTACTAATATTACCACTTTCAACCCGACTCAATTCTTGCAAAATACTTACCAACGCTTGTCGATCAGAGCTTTGCTCAGGTAGTGCATTAAGTGCTTTATTCCAAAGCGCTTTAGCCAACTCAAAATCTTGCACGCTAGCAGCAAACATGCCTGCTAAATAAAGTGCGTCCGGTGCGTTTGGATCGAGTTCAAGCGCCTGTTTAATGAACTTAACAGGTCGGCCTACAAACTGATCATCATTAGCACTAATCATCGCAGAAGCGTATTCAACTAACAGCCTAGGGTCTTGAGAGTTGATTTGATAAGCCTGTTCATAAGCATCTAAAGATAACTTAACCTTACCCAGTTCAAAGTAAGTTATGCCAAGCATTTTCCACGCTTCAAAATCGCCAGGATTATCATCCAAATGTTGTTTAATTTTAGCTGCACTTTGCTCAAGACTAAGTGGCTGAGAATCAGCAGACACTGCTGCTTGACTTACGGGCGTGTAATTACTTAAATTGTAATAAACACTTATGGCAAAAACAGGCAATAAGACAATGACTACGCCAGCCCAAATATTCACATTAGATTGATTAGATATTTTAGTATGCGCCTGATTAAGTTCTAAGGCTAATGTGCTTGATATATCCTCCAACGCTTGATCAAATTGCTCTTGATCAATCAATCCTTGCTCAAGATCATTTTGAAGCTCTATTTTTTTTTGCTTACCAAGCGCAATGTTTGATTGCTGTAAATCCAAACCATTATCAGCCAGCGGGTTTTTCAAAAACCAAATCGTCCAAGCAATAGAGCCGACCAACATTAGTCCTATCCAAATAAACATACTCATGATTCAGCCCTCGATTTAGCGCCAACATTTTGAACAGATAGACGGTACCTTCTATCAAATGCGGCCAATAAAGCGCCTAGAGAAATAAACAAGCCACCTAACCAAATCCATCTAATTAGCGGTTTATAGTAAATTCTTAAACTCCAAGCGCCTTCACCCAAAGACTCGCCTAAAGCAACATATAAATCTCGTTGCAAACTAGGATCAATGGATGCCTCTGTCATTGGCATGCCGGTCACATATTGACGCTTTTCTGGCTGCAAATTAGTAATCAATTCACCCTCATAATAGACTTCAACCCTGCCTTTATACCCTTGGTAATTTTGCTCAGAAAAACTATTAACGCCCTTGAAAACAAACTCATAACCTTTAAGAGTTATTGGCTGGTCAATGTTCATTTTTACATCTTTTTCTATACCAAGCTGGGTTGTGACTGTCGCTCCAAGTAGGAAAATCGCAATACCTATATGTGCCAAAATCATGCCGATAAACGCCAAGCTAGTTGCGCCTTTTTGACGAATTCGACTGACCAACAATGTCAATGAATGCAGAACAATCCAGATAAACAAAAAGACTGCCAGTGCAACAAAAACATTCTCAACCATCAATAAACTGATAGCAAACAATAAAGCCACACCTAACCAAATAGGTTTTAAAAGTCCGAAAATACGAGCAAGTGTATCTTTCTTCCAGCGTAAAAATGGCGCAATCGCCATTGCCAAAACTGCCGGAATCATAATTGGTATAAATACAGCATCAAAATAAGGAGCGCCAACTGAAATCTTTCCCAGACCTAAAGAGTCTAATAATAATGGGTATAAAGTGCCCAAGAAAACACTAATCATAGCAGCAACTAGCAAAATATTATTAATAAGCAAACCACTTTCTTTCGACAGCCAAGAAAATGAATTATGACTTCGCATAAGCGATGCTCGCCACGCATATAATGCCAATGATCCACCAACCACAATAATTAAAAAGATTAGAATAAAGGCGCCTCTTGCCGGATCTGCGGCAAAAGAATGAACCGATGTCAAAATACCTGATCTAACTAAAAAAGTACCTAGCAAACTTAAAGAAAACCCAGAAATGGCTAACAACACTGTCCAATGTTTAAAAGCGCCACGCTTTTCGCTGACACTTAGCGAATGTACTAAAGCAGTGGCCACTAACCACGGCATAAATGAAGCATTTTCTACTGGATCCCAGAACCACCAACCGCCCCAACCGAGCTCATAGTATGCCCACCATGAACCGAGTGTAATGCCAAATGTCAAAAATGCCCAAGCAACTAAGGTCCATGGGCGCGTCCAGCGCAACCATGTAGAGTCTAGCTGGCCACGAATTAGTGAAGATAAAACAAATGCAAATGGGACAGCCATTCCTACGTAGCCCATATACAGCATTGGCGGATGAATAATCAGACCAAAATCTTGCAACAGTGGATTAAGTTCGCGCCCTTGTGCTGGAATAATGTCAAGGCGTTCAAATGGATTAGAAGTTAGTAGTAAGAATAATAAAAATCCAATACTGATAATTCCTAGAATAATCAAAATATGATTTAAAACTTCACTTGGTAAGCGTTTAGAGAATATGGAAACCGCAACACTCCAACCTGATAGTATAAGTGCCCATAATAACAAAGACCCTTCGTGCGCACCCCAAACGGCGGACATCTTAAACATATTTGGCAGCTCTGTATTGGAATTTCCAGCTACATATTTAACTGAAAAATCATCTACAATAAAAGCATTCATTAGCACTGCAAAGGCAACTAAAGTCCAAAAGAATTGCGCCCAGAGCATTGGGCGTGATAATTGTGCTAAAGCCAGATTACCCCTAAACAGACCAATTGTTGGTAACACAGCTTGTAAACAGGTAAACACCAGCGCCAATACCAATGCAAAATGTCCAATCTCTACTAACATACCAAATTACTCATCAAACAAATCTATAATTTTATCTAATCCGCCAACATTAATGGCAATATCTGCTTGCTCTGCTACAATCGGCTTCGCATGATACGCAACTGACAAACCAGCAACTTCCATCATTGCCAAATCATTAGCACCATCGCCAACAACAATTACTTGGCTAGTGCTTAACGCGTGCTGTTGACACAATTCATTAACAAAATCTGCCTTAGCTTGCGCATTGATAATTGGACCTTGCGTCACACCAGTTAAGCGTCCATTATCAACTGCCAAAATATTTGCCCTAGAATAATCAAGGCTAATATCTTGAGCCAAACGATCAGCAAAATAGGTAAAACCGCCAGATACAACTGCGCTTTTAATCTGTCTCTTATGCAAGAACTCAATCAATGCCTTGCCACCAGAGTTAACCTGAAGTTTATTCGTGTACACCTTTTCTAATACAGATACATCCAAACCTTCTAATAAAGCGACACGCTCAGCGAGTGAGCTATCAAAATCCAGTTCGCCTTGCATAGCACGCTCAGTAATACTCGCCACTTGAGGTTTTAAATTAGCAAAATCAGCAATTTCATCAATACACTCAATATTAATCAAGGTTGAATCCATATCACTAACCAAAAGACTAACTTGGCTTGCTAAAAAAGACTCAGGTAAAAAATTAAAATCGAGCTTAAACGCTTCTCTTAAAGCTTTTAAATCAATAGTTTTATCTGTAATAAAGCGAAAATGTGTTCGCCTCTTTTGGATATCTGCACCAATTTGTTGAGAAACAAGTTGTGCTGTTGTCAAGTCTTGACTATGTAGAATGATCGTCTTCATATGTCACCTTGTTAAATATGGTGCGGAAGGAGAGACTCGAACTCTCACGTCTTGCGACACTGGAACCTAAATCCAGCGTGTCTACCAATTCCACCACTCCCGCGAAGAATTTGAAATTATACCTAAATAATGTTAAAGTGTGTGCTTTCAAACTTAGGAGTAATCAAATGACAATTACTAATGCAGTATCCGCTATGGCAGGCGCTATTATTATGGCCTCATTGCTTTTAAATAACAGTAATTTGTTTGCAGAGGCAAGCTGGTTATGGCTAACTTTCTTTGTTGGTTTTAACTTATTTCAATCAGCTTTTACTGGATTTTGCCCCGCCGCTAAAATCTTTAAAAAAGTCGGCTTAAAAAACTAACCACTGATTAGCGATTTAATCGCCTGAGTCAAACCAATTTAGTTTTTTTCTTAACTTGACCACTTCGCCGACAATAATCAGTGTTGGCGCTTTAATTGGCTGAGTTGCTACCACATTTGGCAATTCGCCTAATGTGGTAGTCCATACTCTATGATCAGGCGTTGTGCCTTTTTCAACGAGTGCAACTGGCATATCACTTCGCATACCATGTTCAATTAATTTGTTTGAAAGATGCTGCGCCCCTTTAAGTGCCATATAAAACACAATAGTTTGTTGTTCAACAGCCAGCTCGTCCCAAGGTAAATTCATGCTACCATCTTTTAGATGGCCTGTTACAAATCGACAAGATTGTGAATAATCACGGTGTGTAAGTGGGATGCCTGAGTAAGTGGAACAGCCAGATGCTGCTGTAATGCCTGGAACAACTTGAAATGGAATACCATTTTCAGCAAGAGTCTCAATTTCTTCACCACCACGTCCAAAAATAAACGGATCACCACCTTTTAAACGACAAACCCTTCTACCTTGCTTAGCCAAATCTACTAACAACTGGTTAATTCCGTCTTGTGGGACGCTATGATTGTCTCGCTCTTTACCGACATAAATAAGCTCTGCATCACGCCTAACAAGATCCATAACCTCCTTAGAAACCAAACGGTCATGCAAAACAACATCTGCTTGCTGCATAAGGCGTAAAGCTTTAAATGTTAGCAAATCAGGATCTCCAGGACCGCCACCTACTAGATAAACCTCGCCTACTTCACTATCGCTAGAATTATCAAGCTGTTGTTGCATATCTTCTCTTGCTTCATCTATTTTTCCAGCAAAAACCTTTTCAGCAATAATGCCTGAAAAGGTTTTTTCCCAAAAATAGCGCCTATCTTCTATGTTGGTAAACTTTTCTTTTACTTGATCTCTAAAACTGCCCGCTAATTCCGCCAATTTTCCATAGGCATGTGGAATTGTACTTTCTAACTTTGCTCTAATCAGCCTTGACAATACTGGCGTTTTACCGCCAGAAGAAACAGCAATCACTAAAGGGGATCTATCAATGATAGAAGGCATAATAAACGAACATAAATCAGGAGAATCTATAACGTTTACCGGAATATTTGCATTATTTGCTAATTGTGAAATTTCAGCGTTTAACTCTTTATTATTAGTGGCTGAAACAATCAAAGATTGTGAATCAATATCGCTAGTCTTAAAATTCCTAGAGATAAGAACAATTTTTCCCTCGTCCGCCAGTGCATGAACATTCTTACAGGCAAACTTATCGACACACACGACTTTTGCATTTGCCCTTAACAAAAGCATAATTTTTCTATAAGCAATATCGCCACCACCAATAACTAAACAGGGTTTATGCTTAATATCAATAAAAATAGGTAGGTAATTCATTAGCTATTTAACGATTCAAAATAAAAGCCTATATTATAATGTCATAACCTTAATTAAATACACAAAACACCTATTGTTATGGCACATGAGCACTTTACTTGTCCTTTCTCTCATTTGATTCTTAGTGGTCGATGCGGATGTCAGTATGCATCAAAGGACTGTGTAGCAGAAAAAGAATTTGGCTCATGCTCAAATCAAAAATCATCTGATGACTGCCAAGCACTCTATTACCAGTTACGAAAAAATAGTAACTTTGTACTAAAAACACATAATACAAACAACCTTTCTGTTGGCCAGCAATCAAAAATAAAGATGGGAGGCCTGCTTGCGCTGCAAGAATTAATGGGCGTTAATAATGGCGATAAAATTAATAATATTAATAGTTTAGTATCAAAAATTAATATCGATTACCAAGATCTTGAACGTATTCCCTTCTCTAAACTTATGCCAAGAATTGCTAAATTCAAATTTAGAAAAAAACCCTAAATTTTTAAAATTTTCTTAACAAAAGGTATGGATATCGAACTTTTTTGCCTTAAAGATTCTTGATCTAATTGATCTATAGCTGACAGAACCACGCTTAAATCCCTAGAAAAAACTTTGAATAAATAGGCGTAAACTTTATTGTCAATTTCAAGATTTCTATCCTGCATTTTTCGCTGAATTAAAGCAATTTTTTCTTGATCATCCAGCTGCTCTAAATGATAAACAACTGCCAGAGACAATCGCGTTTTAAGATCTGCTAACAGCATCAACTCACCAGGCGGCAAAGATGCTGATACAATCAACTTGGTATTGGTATGCTTAATTTGATTATATAAATCAAATAATTCTTGCTGCTGAATTACACTAAGCTGCTCAATATTATCAACGCATACCCAATCATAATCAGACAATGTATTTAAAAAATTATTCGGCAAGGTTTGATTGATATCTATATAAGTCGCTTTTAGATTTTGCTCTAAAGCTTTGAAAATACAGCCTTGTAATAAATGTGTCTTACCACAAGAGCGCCCTCCATAAAAAAACACAATAGACGAACTATCTTGAAAAAATAAAGCATTAATAAAATCTAGTAAATTTTTATTTTGCTTAACAGAAAAATCGCTTAACAGCATTTTTGAATCTAGCGAAATAGGCAATCCTAATTGTTTCATGACATTGAGATTATTTCTTCTCTTGGGAGATAATTTTCTCCATCCAAATCCAAATATAGTCAGCGCCACTTAGAACAGTTGAAGTAGCAACGATAATAAAAAATACCGTACTCCATTGTTCTTGAATCGGATGTATTTGCACAATCACCAAAAACAAAACCAATGTAATTTGCAATGCAGTGTTGATCTTTGATAGCTTCGAAGGCGATAGCAACTCGTTTTTTGGCACTCCCGCACCAATAAAGCAGCCCACTGTACCTGATACAATCATTAAATCACGCAAAAAAACTAAAACTAGTAGCCATAGCGGCAACAAGCCAATTAAATACAATGTGACAAAACTACTCACCAATAACAACTTATCTGCCACCGGGTCAAGAATAGATCCTAGTCGAGATTCAAATGAATACCGTTTAGCAATCCAACCATCTAATGCATCTGTAATTCCAGCAACAAAAAACAACACCATGGCTAAAAAATATTGATGATTTAGCAACGTCATTACAACAGGTACTGTTAAAATAATGCGTAAAATTGAAAGTGCATTTGGCACGCTTGAAAAATTCATTTTTCGACTGGTTCAATTGATATTCAAAAAAATTAATTATACGGAAAAAACCCTATGTCATCATTGACTTACCAAGATTCAGGTGTCGACATTACCAAAGGTAATGACTTAATTGAACAAATCAAACCCATTGCAAAATCAACCATGCGTGATGGTGTATTAGCTGGTCTCGGCGGATTTGGTGCCATGTTTGAATTGGATCTGAAAAAATACAAGAATCCAGTTCTGATTTCTGGCACAGATGGCGTCGGCACAAAACTTAAAGTGGCAGAAATGCTCAACAAACATGACACCATTGGTATTGATTTAGTTGCCATGTGTGTTAATGACTTGATTGTACAAGGCGCAGAGCCTTTGTTTTTCCTAGACTATTATGCAACTGGCAAGCTTAATACAGAGTTAACTACATCTGTTATTTATGGCATTGGTGAAGGTTGTAAAATTTCAGGTTGCGCTCTAATTGGTGGTGAAACAGCTGAAATGCCTGGCATGTATCAAGGCGAAGAATATGATTTGGCTGGCTTTTGCGTAGGTATTGCTGATAAAGACAAAGTAATTGATGGAACGAAAGTTGCCAATGGTGATCATATTATCGCTCTAGCTTCATCAGGACCTCATTCAAATGGTTATTCGCTCATTCGTAAAGTCTTGGAGCAATCCAAACCAACAGATGCTCAACTTCAAGCGCTTATTGAGCCCACTAAAATTTATGTTAAGTCGGTTTTATCACTTATTGAAAAATACTCGGTGCATGCAATTTCTCATATTACCGGCGGAGGACTTTTAGAAAATATTCCAAGAGTTTTGCCAGATAATTTAGCTGCTAAGCTGGATAGCAACTCTTGGAATTTACCCGAAATTTTCCAATTCTTACAAGCTAACGGCAATATCGACATGATGGAGATGTATCGCGTCTTTAATTGTGGCGTTGGCATGGTGTTAGTTGTTCCTGCTGAACAAAGCTCAGCAGTTATTCAACATATGAACGAACAAGGGGAAAAAGCCTGGCTAATTGGTGAAATTACTGCCAATGAAGGCAATCAAGTAATTATCTAAATGAAAGGCGTTGTTTTAATCTCTGGCAGCGGCTCAAATCTTCAATCGTTAATTGATCATGCTGAAAAAATTGATCTAGATATTCAAGCCGTTGTTAGCAATAAAGAAGATGCTTACGGATTAAAGCGCGCTCAAAATGCCAATATAACCACGCATGTTATCAATCATAAAACATTTTCCACTCGAGAGAAATTTGATCAAAATTTGAGTCAAATTATTGACCAATACTCCCCAGATGTTATCATTCTAGCTGGATTTATGCGCATTCTTACTGAAGAATTTACAAAAAAATATATCGGTAAAATGTTAAATATTCACCCCTCTCTATTGCCAAAATTTCAAGGTCTTAACACTCATCAAAGAGCGCTTGATGCTAAAGAGAATGAGCATGGCGCAAGTGTTCATTTTGTCACAGCCGAACTCGATGGTGGACCTGTCATTGCCCAAGCTCGCGTTCAAGTATTAGCACATGATACTGCTGAGTTATTAGCTAAACGGGTACTGGCAGAGGAGCATAAACTACTTCCTAAAGTGGTTCATTGTTTTACTCAAGGGCGACTATCGCTCAACGACAATTGCGTTGTTTTGGATGACAAATGTCTTTAAAAACCACACTCTTTCTAATTATCAGCATCATCTCTGTAAGCGCTCAAGCGCTCAAGCCTCATATTGCCAAATATCAATTATCCATTAACGGTTTGAAAATTGCAGAAGAGGTCCGTACGCTTCATCAGCTAGACGACGAGTATTTTTATACTGCTAACGCTAAAACCACAGGAATAGCAGCATTGATTAAGAAATATTCAGTTTCTGCTAGCTCTGAATTTTTCATTGATCAGCTTGGTATTAATGGCATTAACTATCAGATCATGGAACTAGAAGATGGGCAAATAAAAGACAATTATTCGATCGATATTAATGCCAAGCATCATCGAGTTAGCTCAAACCTTACAAAAACGCAGCCCATTATAAGAAACTGGAAGGTTAAATCTGGCACTATTATTGATCCGCTTAATTTATTTTTAGCATTAGCTTATGATTTACAAAAAACACCAAATCAGGTTGATTTTCACTATCAAGTCGCTAACGGAGATTCTATTGAACAGCAGCATTATAAAAAAACTGGCGATCAAATAATTAATTTCAATCAACAGCCAATGAGCACTATTAAAATTGAAAAAATTAGCCAAGGTGCTCGACTAGAAGCTTATTTCTCTCCAGAGTATCAATATTTACCGATCTCTATTAAACAAGTGAAAAATGGCAGAGATTATCATTATCAAATCTCCGATTTTCAGCAAAGCCCTTTATAAACAGCTTTGCAAATACTGGCCTGTATAAGATTCTTTGACAGTACTGACTGATTCTGGGGTTCCTGTAGCGATAATGCATCCGCCCTTATCACCACCTTCAGGCCCCACATCTACGATCCAATCAGCTGTTTTAATTACATCTAGATTGTGCTCAATAATAACAATAGTATTCTCTCTTTCGCGCAGACGATTAATAACTGATAACAATTGCTTAATATCATGAAAATGCAAACCTGTTGTTGGCTCATCCAAAATATAAAGTGTTTGCCCTGTATCAAGTTTTGATAGCTCTTTAGCTAATTTAATACGTTGAGCCTCACCACCTGACAAAGTCGTTGCATTTTGCCCTAAGGTGATATATGACAAACCTACATCCATCAGAGTTTGCAATTTTTGCTTAATTTTTGGCATAGGTTCAAAAAACTCTACTGCAGTCTCAACAGTCATATCTAACACCTCAGAGATGGTCTTACCTTTATAGGTAATTTCTAGTGTTTCGCGGTTATATCTATCGCCATGACACACATCACAAGGAACATAAATATCGGGTAAAAAATGCATTTCTACCTTAATTAGGCCGTCACCTTTACAAGCTTCACAACGCCCACCTTTCACATTAAAACTAAAACGTCCAGCTTTATAGCCTCGACTTCTAGCTTCCAATGTTTGCGAGAATAGGTCACGAATCAAAGAAAATATGCCTGTATAAGTTGCAGGGTTTGAGCGCGGTGTTCGCCCAATTGGACTTTGATCAATATTAACAATTTTGTCAAAATATTCCAATCCACTGATGCTGTCAAACTCTGCAGGCGTTGTTTGTGCCCGATTTAATTCTCGTGCTGCCAATGCATACAAAGTGTCGTTAATCAATGTTGATTTGCCCGATCCAGAAACACCAGTAACACAAGTCAACACTCCAACAGGAATTGACAAGTCTACATTATTTAGATTGTTACCCTTGGCACCCTTAATTTCAAGCCAGCGATCTGAAGATTTTCGTGTACTTGGAACCTCAATGCCTTGTCTACCACTAATATAATCACCTGTTAAAGATTTTGGATTGTTGGCAACTTCTTCTGGCGTGCCTGATGCAATAATTTCTCCACCATGCATACCAGCACCTGGACCAATATCAATTACATAATCTGCCTGTTTAATAGCATCCTCATCATGCTCAACCACAATAACAGTATTACCAATATCGCGCAGATATGTCAGAGTACTTAAGAGTTTTTGGTTGTCGCGTTGATGTAAGCCAATTGATGGCTCATCTAATACATACAAAACGCCCATTAGCCCTGCACCAATTTGACTAGCCAAACGAATACGTTGCGCCTCGCCACCCGATAGGGAATTGGCTCGTCGGTCAAGACTTAAGTAATCTAATCCAACATTGATTAAAAATTCAAGTCGTTGAATAATTTCTTTTAAAACCTTATCTGCGATCTTGGCCTTGGCACCTTCCAACTCAAGCAACTTTAAAAATTCATAAATATTAGCAATAGAGAATTTAGTAATTTCTGCTAAGTTTTTTCCGCCAATAAAAACATTTCGAGCAGATTCATTCAAACGATCGCCTTTGCACGTCGTACAATCTTGACTCACTACATAGCGCGCCAACTCTTCTCGCACTGAGCGAATTTCACTTTCTTCATAGCGACGCATCATACGAGGAATCACTCCTTCAAAAGGCTTTGGCTTGTTTGACCAACCCTTACGCCCTTTGATTTTGGAAAAATCAATCTCATCCGTGCCACTACCATATAGCACAATTTTCTTGTGCTCATCACTCAAATCTTCATAAGTTGTTTCAATATCAAATCCGTAATACTGACCTACTAACATCAAAACTTGATAAAAATAAGCATTGGATCGACCCCAACCATAAATTGCACCATCTGCTAAGCTCAACCCTGGATTAGCCACAACTTTTTGCGCATCAAACATATCCTTAACGCCTAGTCCATCACACGTAGGGCAGGCGCCCACAGGATTGTTAAATGAGAAAAGTCTAGGTTCCAATTCAGTGAGTGAGTAGCCACACTTAACACAAGAAAATTTGGCAGAAAATACCATTTCATCCCAACTCGCCTCATCACTCATTGGCAACACTTTAACCAAACCATTACTCAAATTAAGTGCTGTTTCTAAAGATTCAGATAGGCGTGAGGCAATATCTTCGCGAACCTTTAAACGATCAATAACAATCTCAATAGTATGGTTAGTTTTACCATTTAGCTCCTGCATATCATCCATATACATTACTTCACCGTCTACTCGTGCGCGCAAAAAACCCTGATGTGACAATTCTTCTAAGAGCTTTTTATGGCTACCCTTACGGTTTTGCACAATGGGCGCTAATAGCATAATTTTTTCACCTTCTGGTAAAGTAACAATACTATCAACCATTTGAGAAATCGTTTGAGATTCAAGATCGATGCCATGTTCTGGACATTTTGGCGTACCTGCTCGAGCAAACAATAACCTTAAATAATCATAAATTTCGGTAATTGTGCCAACAGTTGAGCGCGGATTATGTGAAGTGGCTTTTTGTTCAATCGAAATAGCTGGCGACAATCCTTCGATATGATCTACATCTGGTTTTTCCATAAGCGACAAAAATTGTCTTGCATAAGCCGACAAAGACTCAACATAACGCCTTTGCCCTTCTGCATAAATGGTGTCAAATGCCAATGAAGACTTGCCTGAGCCAGACAAACCAGTAATTACAACCAACTTATTTCTAGGTATGTTGATATCAATATTCTTTAAATTGTGAACGCGCGCGCCGCGTATGCTAATTTGATCCATATTAGAGGTTAAATTATGTCGGACAAAGGGTTCATTATAATGAGTAAGATAGGTAAAATCACTCTATTCTAATTATGACTATTATTAATATTTAATCCAAGTATGAGTAAATATAAACGCATCTTATTAAAACTTAGCGGAGAAGCACTAGCCAGCTCTGAAAATACTGTTGACCCAGCCACATTAGACAAAGTAGTAGGTATTATCAAATCTGTACAAAATCAAGGTGTAGAAGTTGGCGTGGTTGTTGGCGGTGGTAATATTTTTCGCGGTGCTGCACTAGCTGAAGCAGGTATGAACCGTGTAACAGGCGACCATATGGGTATGCTTGCTACAGTTATGAATGCGCTAGCCATCTCAGACTCTTGTCGCAAAAATGATGTTGATGTATTAGTTATGTCTGGCTTTCCAATTGGCGGTGGCGTTTGCGAACCTATGGATCACAATAAAGCCAAGCAAGCATTAAGCGATGGCAAAGTCGTTATTTTTTCAGCTGGTACAGGCGCTCCTTGTTTTACTACTGATACTGGCGCTACACTTAGAGCTATTGAGATTGGTGCACAAGCTGTATTTAAAGCCACTAAAGTTGACGGTGTCTATAGCGCTGATCCAATGAAAGATCCAAGTGCCACACGCTACGACACACTTAGCTTTGATGAAGCCATTGAAAAAAATCTACAAATTATGGATACCTCTGCCTTTGCTATGTGTCGTGAACATCATATTGAAATCTGTGTTTTCAGCATGCTTGAAGACACCAACACACTGTCTAATATTCTTAAGGGTGACGCCTTAGGAACCATTGTAAGGAACTAATTATGCTAGCTGAAATTCAACAAGACGCTCAAGATCGTATGACTAAAAGTGTTGCCTCTCTTGAGGCCAATTTTGGCAAAATTAGAGCAGGTCGCGCACACCCCTCTTTATTAGAACAAGTTCAAGTCGAGTATTATGGATCAATGGTGCCTTTATCTCAAGTTGGCAATATTGTGGCTGAAGACTCACGCACACTAAAAGTATCTGTTTGGGAGAAGGATATGTCAGCAGCAGTAGAAAAAGCCATTATGACTTCAGATCTTGGTCTTAATCCTCAAGCTATGGGCCAAGTTATCCGTATTCCACTTCCACCTCTTACAGAAGATCGCAGACGTGATTTGGTTAAAGTGGTTAGGGATGAAGCTGAAAATGCCAAAATTGCCATTCGCAATATTCGTCGCGATGCCAACAGCGATTTTAAAGATCTATTAAAAGAAAAAGAAATATCAGAAGACGAAGCCAGAAAAGCGGAAGAAAATATCCAAAAAATAACCGACGCTAGTGTTAAGGAAGTAGAAAGCAAGCTAACTGATAAAGAAAACTCACTTTTAGAAATTTAAAAAACCTTTGTATCTTCACATAATAAAAAAGCCTGCAATCGCAGGCTTTTTTATTAATATTTGCGAATAATGCTTACTGACCTTTTACACAAGCAAAATAATCTGCCCAACGCTCAGGCGAGAACAATGTGCCCATAGCATCAATTGGTCCTGTATTAAACAAGAAACCACCAGCTAGTGCATCTTCAAATCTAGCAATATTGTCAGCTGACAAGCCTAGTGTAGTCTGGCAAGCTTGATGCGCACCTTGAGTCACTGCAAAACCTGAAGGCGTTTGACCAATCACTTTAGACAATTTCATTGAATCTGGCGTTTGCTCAGTGATAACTGTTTTTTCGGCAACAGGCTGCATACCAAACGATTCAACTGGTCCCATATCACGATCATCACCACCAGCGATTAACGCTGATGTTAAGGTAATTGCTGCTGCAAAAGTTAATGTTTTATTCATCATATCTTTAATCTCCAAATAATTTAAAATTCCTCTTCTTACTTGTATTTTATATGACCTTGATTTTGTATGCTTAAAGATTTCGAAAAAGATTGTAATATGACACATTTATCATCTATTTGCACATCATTAGTTGAATTATCAAAGCAAGCATTTGAGGTTAATAATGGCAATATTCCTAAGTGGGAAAATGCAATTGCCAATATTCAAAAGATTCAGCCGGGCCAAGTAAGCTTTAAACATCCGTATGTTGCCATTAACGCTGATGCTAATAATGCTGAACTGACGCAAGCGTTAAAACAGCTTATGCCTTGGCGCAAAGGTCCTTATCAAATTGGAGATTTAAACCTTGAGAGTGAGTGGCGAGGCGATATGAAATGGGATCGACTTAAAGATTACATTCAACCTTTAGAAGGAAAAGCAGTATTAGATGTAGGCTCTGGCAATGGTTATTTCACCTATTTGATGGCCATGCAAGGCGCTGATATTGCTATTGGTATTGAGCCATTTTTGCTTTTTAATTATCAATTTCAGGCCATTCGCACATTAATAAATCAACCGCCAAAAGCTTATATATTGCCACTAAAACTTGAACAAATGCCTGAAGAATCATTGTTCGATAGTGTTTTTTCTATGGGTGTGTTGTATCATCAAAAAGATCATATGCGACACCTACAACAACTAAAAAATGTCATGGCAAAGGATGGTGAGCTTATTTTAGAAACTCTAGTTATCGATCAACAACATGGCGATCAAATCATCCCAGAGGATCGCTATGCCCGCATGCGGAATGTCTGGCGCTTGCCATCCACTAACACGCTACATAGTTGGCTAAAAACAGCTGGCTTTACCAATATTAAACTAGTTGATGTTACCCAGACCACGCCAGAAGAACAGCGCGCTACCCATTGGATTGGAGATAACACCCAATCTTTGAAAGACTTTCTTGATTCAAATAATGACAATCTAACCGTCGAAGGCCTGCCTGCACCTAAGCGCGCTATCTTTATTTGCCAAAAATAGTATAATTAATGGCTTTACTGAAAAAAACTATTCCTATGAAACGCATTAATTTCCATCTGTTTTTTTTCACAATAGTATTGACCTCTAGCGCACTTGCCAGTACAAATATTGTGGTTAGTATCAAACCCATTCACTCTATTGTTAGCGCCTTAACTCAAGACATTAGCAAGCCAAAATTATTACTAAGCAGTCAAGAATCTGCGCACCACGCACATCTTAAACCTTCGCAACTATCTCACCTTGAGCAGGCCGACTTAGTGATCATTGTTCATCCAGATTTTGAACAGGGTTTGTCTAAATCTATTCGCAACATTCCAAATAAAAAACTATTTACTGTTGACCATAGCACCATCAACAAATATGATGAGCATGATGAGCATGATGAGCATGATGAGCATGATGAGCATGATGAGCATGATGAGCATGATGAGCATGATGAGCATGATGAGCATGATGATAAAAATCATCATAGCTGGCTCAGCACTAAAAAAATGCAACAATTTGCTCATTTGCTTAGCAATAAACTTATACAAATTGATCCAACAAACAAAACTACTTATCAGAAAAATTTGCATAAGTTTAGTCAAAAACTAGCAGCGCTTGAGCTTAACTCACAACAACAATTATCTGCGCAAAATAATCAGACGTTAATCACTTATAACAATGCTTTTCAACATTTTATTGAGAACAACTCACTTAAACAAATCAGTAGTATTAGTCGCCAACACGGCGAAAATTTGAGTATTTTTAAAATTCTAAACGCCAAAAAACTCATCAACAAGCATCAAATAAACTGCTTGCTAGCAACAAATGAAATCCCAAAAAAACGTATCAATACACTAACCGAAGGATTAAACATTAATACTGCAAGTATTGATATTATTGGCTTTGATATTAATCCAGGTGCAGATCACTACTTTAAATTGATGCAAACCGTTACTCAAAAGACTGCTCAATGTCTCAAGTAAGAACAGCGTTTAATAAAGCTTCGAGCAATTATGATGATCATGCTTTTTTGCAAAAAGAAGTTGCCATGCGGCTTGATAAAAAACTTGATATTATTTCTAGCAATTCGGCCGTTATTTTAGATTTAGGGGCTGGCACAGGATTATTAAGCCAACAACTATCAAAGCGCTTTACAGAATCAACTATTATTGCACTAGACTTCGCTCAAAATTCCCTCAAGAACAATTCAGCAAATCAAAAAATTTGCGCTGATGCCGGCCACTTGCCTTTAGCTAATAACAGCGTTGACATGGTTGTATCCAGCCTGATGATGCAATGGTGTCCCGATCTCAAACAACTATTCTCAGAAATCCACAGAGTACTTAAAGACGATGGATTAATCTTATTCTCTACTTTCGGCCCAGACACTTTAAAAGAGCTAAAAAAGAGCTGGTCAGTGGTAGATAACGACACTCACGTGAACACATTCACTGATATGCACGATATTGGTGATCAATTACTCGGTGCCGGCTTTGAGTCGCCTGTGATGGAAATGGAGCACTTAACACTCACTTACCAAACGGTTACCGATTTACTCAGAGATCTTAAGGCTATCGGTGCACATAGTGTGGATGCGCGCTCAAAAGCTCTCATGGGCAAGGATAAATTCAAGCTCATGGTTGAAATGTACGAATCATATCGACAAGATGGAAAACTCCCGGCAACCTATGAAGTTATTTATGGGCATGCTTGGAGGCGAGCTAAGAGTTCTTTTAAGGCTCAAAAAATTGAGCTAATTAATCGCTAAAAAATCTGGCCACAGTTAAATAGCCTAAATTAGTATTATTTAAAATTATTTGTCAAGCTTGTGATATTTTAAATAATAATTACTTAAAACAATGAAACTGCCAACTTCATCCAAAAATCTGGGAAGATGCCCACTGCTAAAATCAAAATCGCATTGATAGATAAAATCAATTGCATATCCATTGGCGCAACAATTGTAATATCTTGATCAGTCTTTTCAAAATACATGGACTTAATAATTTGCAAATAGTAATAAGCACTAATCACTGCAAAAACAACCGCTACAACAGCTAAGGTCACAAAGCCTGCAGAAATCACTTGCTGTAAGATGAAGAGTTTGGCATAAAAACCAATAAACGGCGGTACACCTGCCATAGATAGCATAATCACTAGCATCATCAAGGCAAACCATGGCGAGTGCTTACTCAGGCCTTTAAAATCAGAAACTT
>Ga0181556_1000332_pt1 | contig 50620 bp, 49 predicted proteins | sample 011ome_14_FD_148651 | JGI IMG/M metagenome (GOLD analysis project Ga0181556, IMG submission 148651) | Coastal salt marsh microbial communities from the Groves Creek Marsh, Skidaway Island, Georgia - 011505AT metaG (spades assembly) | ecosystem: Environmental > Aquatic > Marine > Intertidal zone...
TCCATGCGCCATTCGCTCCACAAGTTGAAAATTGGCACCTGCATGGTTCGACTTGAGCGCAATCTCCAGATCAGGGCGCTGTCGTTCGAATACATGATCGTGCTGGCGCTATATGAATACGGGCCGATGACCACGGGCGATCTGATCGGCCGGTCATTTGCATCGCCTGGCGCGTTGCACCTGTCGCTGCGCCGCCTGCTGGATCGCGAGCTGGTCTATGTGATCGATGATCCGAGCGACCGGCGCCGCAAGGTCAATTGCCTGGCCGACTGGGCCTGCGAATTCCTCGACGAAATACATGTCGAACTGCGCGAATGGGCGGCCAGCCTCCCCATTGCGGGCTGAAACCCTTGCAATGGCGCCGCGCGCCCGCCACATCGCAGCCATGACTGACACCGCAACCACTGACAAGCCGCTGCCGCCGATGCGCGCGGCGATCCTGCCCGTTACCCCGTTGCAGCAGAATTGCAGCCTGATCTGGTGTACCCGCACCATGAAGGGCGCGCTGGTCGATCCCGGCGGCGATCTGGACCGGCTGAAGGATGCAGTGGCCAAGGCCGGGGTGACGCTGGAAAAGCTGCTCGTCACGCATGGGCATCTCGATCATTGCGGCCAGACCGGGGTGCTGGCCAAGGAACTGGGCCTGCCCATCGAAGGACCGGCGCGGGCGGACAGTTTCTGGATCGAACGCCTGCCTGAAGACGGCCAGCGCTGGGGCCTGCCGGGCGAAAGTTTCGTACCCGACCGCTGGCTTGAAGATGGCGACAAGGTGACGGTGGGCGATCTCGAACTCGACGTGATTCACTGCCCCGGCCACACGCCGGGCCATGTGGTTTTCTATCACGCGCCATCGCAGTTCGCGATCGTGGGCGATGTCTTGTTCCAGGGGTCGATCGGGCGCACCGATTTCCCGATGAGCAATCATCAGGATCTGGTCGATGCCATTACCCGCAAGCTGTGGCCTCTGGGGGATGATGTGACGTTCATTCCCGGCCACGGTCCGGTCAGCACCTTCGGGCAGGAACGCGCGACCAATCCCTTTGTCGGGGACCGGGCGATGGGCCTCGGCTGAGCGCGAAGCAGCTTTTGCAGGCATGGATGCTTGCAAGCCGCGGGAAAATCGCTATAGGCCGCGCCTTCGCCGCCGGTCATCCCCGGCGGAATGCCTGACCCGGTGCAAGGGTTGTGCATTCCGGGGGGATCGCTTAGGGCGGCTCCAACAGTTACGAATTTATGCAGGAACAGGTGCCGCAATGGCTGTCCCCAAGAGAAAAGTCTCGCCTCACCGCCGTGGCAACCGCCGCGCGCACGATTCGCTGAAGGTGGAAGCCTTCCACGAATGCTCCAATTGTGGTGAACTCAAGCGTCCGCACAATCTGTGCCCGCATTGCGGCCACTACAACGGACGCCAGGTCGTCGCCGTCGGGCTCTGAGCCCGTTTAGCTGGAGAGCGCTGAAATGTCCCTGCCGCGTATCGCCATCGATGCGATGGGCGGGGATGAAGGCGTTCGGGTGATGATCGAAGGCGCGGCGCTTGCCCGGCGCCGCCACGACCGTTTCAAATTCCTGCTGGTAGGCGACGAAGCGCGAATCAAGAGCGCGCTTGAATGCCACCCCAACATGCGCGGCGCGTCCGAAATCCTGCACGCTGACGATGTCGTGTCGGGCGAGGAGAAGCCGACTCAGGCGCTGCGCCGCGCCCGGATCACCTCGATGGGGCTCGCGATCAATGCCGTGAAGATGGGCGATGCGGGGGCTGCGGTCAGCGCCGGCAACACCGGTGCGCTGATGGCCATGTCCAAGCTGGCGCTGCGCACCATGCCGGGGATCGACCGGCCCGCTCTCGCGGCATTGCTGCCGACACTTGGCGACAATGATGTGGTCATGCTCGATCTGGGCGCCAATACCGAATGCGATGCGCGCAATCTGGTGCAATTCGCGATCATGGGCGCCGCCTATGCCCGGATCGTGACCGAACGGCCCGCGCCGCGCGTACGCCTGCTCAATATCGGCACGGAAGAAATCAAGGGCACGGAAGGCGTGCAGAGTGCGGCCGCCCAGTTGCGCGCGGCCACCGCGCTGGCGCTGCAATTCGATGGCTTCGTGGAGGCGGACAAGATCAATCGCGGTGAATGCGATGTGGTCGTGACTGACGGTTTTTCAGGCAATATCGCGCTGAAAGCGATCGAAGGGGCGGCGCGTTTCGTCACTGACCTGCTCAAGGATGCGTTCCGCAGTTCGCTGCGCTCGAAGGTGGGGTTCCTGATCTCGCGCCCCGCGACCGAGCTGTTGCGCCATCATCTCGATCCCAATAATCACAATGGCGCGGTTTTTCTCGGGCTCAATGGCGTGATCGTGAAAAGTCATGGCAGCGCCAATGCGCGCGGCGTGGCCAATGCGGTGGCAGTGGCCGCACGGCTGCTGGAAGAAAACCTGACTGAACGAATCACAGCCGACCTGGCTGAACTGGGCGCGGATAATTTGCGCGCCGGCCATGCGTCGGCAGAGGGGGAAGCAGCGGCATGATCCGGTCAGTATTCAAGGGTAGCGGGTCTGCCCTGCCACGACGGCTGGTGACCAATGCTGATCTGGCGCAGGAACTGGACACCAGCGACGAATGGATTGTCGAGCGCACGGGTATCAGCCAGCGCTATATCGCCGATGAGTCGGAAACCACGTCGAGCCTGGCCATCGAAGCGGCGCGCAAGGCGCTGGATGCCGCCGGGATCGATGGCAAGACGATTGACCTGATCGTGCTGGCGACCGCGACTCCGGATCAGACTTTTCCCGCCACCGCCACCAAAGTGCAGGCGGCGCTGGGTGCGAATGGCGGGATCGCCTTCGATGTCGCTGCCGTCTGCTCCGGGTTCCTTTACGGGCTGGGCGTGGCCGATTCCATGCTGCGTACGGGCATGGCCAAACGCGCTCTGGTGATCGGGGCGGAGACGTTCAGCCGCATTCTGGACTGGGAAGATCGCGGCACCTGCGTGCTGTTCGGCGACGGTGCGGGCGCATTCGTGCTTCAGGCCGAAGAGGTGGAGCAGGACGGGCCGGGAATTCTCGCTACGCGGCTCCATGCCGATGGTGATCACAACCAGCTGCTGTATGTGGACGGCGGGCCATCCACCACGCAAACGGTCGGCAAACTGAGGATGAAGGGCCGCGAAGTGTTCCGGCACGCGGTCGTCAACCTCGCCAGCGTTCTTGAGGAAGTGCTTGACGAAGTCGGGCTGTCACCCGCCGATATCGACTGGGTGGTGCCGCATCAGGCGAATGAGCGGATTCTGGACGCGACCGCGCGGAAACTGGACTTGCCGCCTGAACGGGTGATCAAGACCGTGGGCCTGCACGCCAACACCTCTGCCGCATCCGTGCCGCTTGCCTTCGATCACGGGTTGCGCGACGGGCGGATCAAGCCGGGTGACCTCGTCATGCTCGAAGCAATGGGCGGCGGCTTCACCTGGGGCGCCAGCCTGATGCGCGTCTGACGCGCCATTTTGGGGCATTTCGGAAATCCTTTGCCTGACCCATTGTAAGTCTGGCAGAAAATGCTAAAGTTAACGGCAAAGGGGCGCAAAACTTAAAGAGGAGTAAGCCGATGATGCGTTCGGTTGGTACGCTCACACGGGCTGATCTGGCAGAAGCGATAAACCGGAAAATGGGTTTATCGCGATCGGAATCCCTCGCCCTTGTCGAAACCATCCTCAGCCGGATGAGCGAGGCGATGGAGCAGGGGGAAAACGTCAAGATCTCCGGCTTCGGCACGTTCCTGCTGCGTGACAAGGCTCAGCGCATCGGCCGCAATCCCAAGACCGGTGTCGAAGTGCCGATCACCCCGCGCCGGGTCATGACCTTCCGCGCCAGCCAGATACTGAAAGACAGGATCGCCAAGGGATGAGCCTGTTTGCCGATCCGCGTTTCGCCGACGGCAAGGAAGCCGGGGCGCTGCGCACGATCGGCGAAGTCGCCAGGGCGCTGAACATTGCGCCGCATGTCCTGCGCTATTGGGAATTGCAATTCCCCATGCTGCAGCCCCTCAAACGCAGCGGTGGCCGCCGCTATTACCGGAGCGAGGATATCGCGCTGGTGGAAACGATCGACCGGCTGGTCAATCGTGAAGGCTATACGCTGAAGGGCGCAAGGAAGGCGATTTCCAAAGGAACCGTGCCGGATTCAGAAGTGGAGGCCGGTGATGGCTTGCTGGATCGCTTGCGCGCCATTCGCCAAAGGCTGGCCGCGGCGCTGGAAGTCTGAGGGGCCTCGCCGCGTTCAGTCCATCAATTCCGGGCCAAGGCTTGCATCGAGATCGCGCGGGCGCGCGAAATGGACCAGCCGCCCGCAACCGGGCGCCAGTTCGCCCCAGTCGTCTATTTCCAGTTCGAGCACCGCATAGGCGGCCGTTGGAAACTTGTTGGTGATGGCGTCGATCGTGGGATCGTCACCTTCGTCCTGCGCCAGTTCCAGAACAAGTTCCTGCAGGCCCGGATTGTGCCCGGACACCAGAATCGATTTCGGGCCACCTTGCGCTTCGCGCAGCACATCCATGATCGTCCCGGGGCTGGCGAGGTAGAGCCGTTCATCCCATTCGACCGGCGGCAGCAGCGTGGTGACAGCGTTGATATCGGCCAGGGTTTCGCGCACCCGCGCAGCAGTGCTGGCGATCACCCGTTCGTAGCGCAGTCCGTGGCCTTGCATGTGTTGACCCATAAGCCGGGCACCCTTGTGCCCGCGCTGGTTCAGCACGCGGTCGAAATCGCGCACGTCGAGATCTTCCCAGGAGGATTTCGCGTGACGGAGAATACCAAGAATTTTCACGGTTCGAACGAAGATCCAGCTGGTTGCGCGGCGTTCCTATCGCCTGGGTTGCCTTCCCGCAAGGAAACAACAGGGGCGATGCGCTGTAAAGCCTCTTCCAGTGTCAGCCGTATGACAGGCGTCTCAGCCGGGAAGGCGCACAGCAGGCGGCTGGGGAAAGCGGCAGACAAGACTATGAAATGCCCGTGGTCATTCTTGGAGCGGATCAGACGTCCGAACGCCTGAGCCAGCCGGGCGCGAATGATCCGGTCATCATAGGCGCTGCCACCCTGCGCGGCCCGGCGCGCGCGATGCAGAATGCCGGGCCGGGGCCAGGGCACCTGTTCCATCACCACGCAGCGCAGCGAACGACCGGGTACGTCGACCCCGTCGCGCAGCGCATCGGTGCCCAGCAGGGAGGCATGGGGATCGTCGCGGAAAATATCCACCAGCGTGCCGGTGTCGATGGGATCGACATGCTGGGCATAAAGCGGCAGGCCGCTGCGTGCGAGCCGGTCGGCAATGCGGCCATGCACTGCGCGCATGCGGCGGATCGCGGTGAACAGGCCCAGGACACCGCCCTGGCTGGCCTCGATGATGCGCGCATAAGCCCCGGCAAGCGCGGGGATGTCGCCCTTGCGGATATCCGTCACGATCAGCACTTCGGCCTGCGCGCCATAATCGAACGGACTTTGCGTGGCTGAAAGCCGCGGCCGCACATCCAGCCAGTTCGCGCCGGACCGGGCCAGTGCGCCGTCCCAATCCTCGCCGCTCGGCCCGCCGCGCTCCATCAGGGTGGCGCTGGTCAGCATTGCGCCATGCGTGCCTTCCAGCACGGTGCGGGCAAAGGGCTTGGCGGGGTCAAGGAAATGGCGATGCAGCCCGACATCGAATTCGCGCGCATCTGACCGGTCGACCGCGAGCCAGTCCACGAAGTCGGGGTCGGGCGGGCCACCCAGGCGATCGAGCAATGCCTCCCACGCGGAAAGGAGGTCGATTCGCCATTGCAGTGAATGGCGAGCACCCTCGATCCGGGCGCGGCCCTGCGCGTCGAGCCAGTCGGGCGGGTCTTCCAGCAGCGCGTCGAGCCGCACCGCAAGCTTCATCAGCGGGTGGCGCAGCGCGGCCAGCGCACCCTGGGCCTGGCCTGCCAGTTCCACGAAATTGCCGTCAAGCTGGGCGGCCTCTGTCTCGATCCCGTAACCCGCTTCCTGTCCGCCGGATTCGTCGCGGGCGTATGTGAGCGAACGCACCGCCGCCAGCAGCGCTTCAAGCGGGCCCGATGGCTCTCCGTCATGCAGCCGTTGCAGCCAGCCTTCGGTGGGCAGCGCCTCTGCCGCCGCCACGGCGTCGGTCACCGCCTTGCCGCCCTGTTCGTCATAGCTGGCGACATCGGCCAGGCGGGCGGACAGGCCCCTCCGCCTGCCTGACGAACCGCGCCCGCCGCTGCGTTCAGGCCCGATTACCCAGCGCCGCAATTCGATGCATTCGCTCCCGCTCAGCGCTGCAGAGAAAGTGCTGTCCGCCGCTTCGAACACATGGTGGCCTTCGTCGAAGATGATCCGCGTGGGGCGTTGCGCATGGTCGCGCCCGCGCGCCGCATTCACCATCACCAGCGCATGATTGGCGATGACCAGATCGGCCTCGGCGCTGGCCCGCGCCGCCCGTTCGATGAAGCATTTGCGATAATGCGGGCAGCCAGCATAGACGCATTCGCCGCGCTGGTCAGTCAGCGAACGGATCGCGCGGGCGCGGAACAGCGTGCCCAGCCAGCCCGGCAAATCGCCGCCGATCATGTCGCCATCCTGGCTGAATGCGGCCCAGCGCGCCACCAGCTGCGCCAGAATGGCCGCCCGCCCGCCAAAGCCGCCTTGCAGCGCATCTTCCAGATTGAGCAGGCAGAGATAATTTTCCCGCCCCTTGCGCACCACCACCGGTTGCGATCCATCCGTGCGCCGTTCGGGCCAGGCCCGGCGGCTTTCCTGCCGCAACTGCCGCTGGAGATTCTTGGTGAAGGTCGAAACCCAGACCGTCCCGCCCGATTTTTCCGCCCAGAGCGAAGCCGGGGCGAGATAGCCGAGCGTCTTGCCAATGCCGGTGCCCGCCTGCGCCAGCAGGATATGGGGCGCTGCCTCGCGCGGGCGCGGAGCGAAGAGATGCGCGGCTTCGATCGCGTACAGGCGTTGCCCCTCGCGCTGCTCTGCGCCTTGCCCGGTCAGCTGCTCCAGCCGCTCCGCAACCTCTTCTGCGGTCAGCGAAACCTGCGCGGGCTGCGCCCGCTCAGCCGTCTCTTCCCATTCGGGCAGGCGGGAGAACAGCCATTTTTCCGCGCGTTCGGGACGCGGCAGTTGCGGACTGAGGATCTGCGCCCAGGGCCAGCGCAGCCGGGCCAGCGATTGCAGCGCGCTCCACGCGCCTTCGCGTTCCGCCCAACCGGCGCTGGCGCAGGTGGCAACCAGCGTCCCGGCAGCCTGCTGCAACAGGCGCGGTACGTCATCGTCGCCGGCGGGTTCGGCAAGGCCCAGCGCATGAGCCAGCCCCTTGGGGGTCGGGACCATGAACCGCGCCGGGTGAATGAAGGCGAAGAGTTCCAGCACATCGAGGCCTGACAGATCGGGATAGCCCAGCCGGCTGGCCACCAGCGGTGCGTTGACGATCAGCAGCGGCGTGTCCGCAGCGGCCATGATCGCTTCGCCCTTGCTCAGACCGCGCGTCTGCCCTTCGCCTTCGCGCAGCCAGACCCCGCCATGACTGGCGTGAAGGGCGGGAAGCGGGAGGGGTGCGTGGTCCATCGCCTGCGATCTTAGCTGTTCGTGCGGCAAAGCCCATGGGGGGATGCGGCACCTTCCCCTGATTTTCCGCGCTTGCGAAATCCGCGTAAAACCGCAAAAGCGCCCGCATGACCGATAGCGCGACCATTGACACTGCCCTGATCGAAGCCGCCCGCTGTTCCAAGGCCTGGCCGTTCCAGGAGGCGCAGCGCCTGGCGAAGCGTTTTCCGCAGGGCAAGCCGGGCGGAGAACCGGTGCTGTTCGAAACCGGATACGGTCCTTCGGGACTGCCGCATATCGGCACCTTTCAGGAAGTGTTGCGCACCACGCTGGTGCGCCGCGCTTATGAGGCGCTGACCGGCGGTGCGCCGACCCGGCTGGTGGCGTTCAGCGATGACATGGACGGGCTGCGCAAGGTGCCTGACAATGTCCCGCAGGCCGAAATGCTGGCCAGCCATCTGGGCAAGCCGCTCAGCCGGATTCCGGATCCGTTCGGCAAATTCGAGAGTTTCGCGCATCACAACAATGCGATGCTGCGCGAATTTCTGGATCGCTTCGGCTTCGATTATGAATTCGTCTCGGCCAGCGACCGTTACAATTCCGGCGCCTTCGATGATGCGCTGCGCAACGTGTTGCGTCATTACGATGCGATCATGGATGTAATGTTGCCCACGCTGCGCGCGGAACGGGCGGCCACCTATTCGCCGGTGCTGCCGGTCAGTCCCGCCAGCGGCGTGGTGTTGCAGGTGCCCATTAAAGTGATTGATGCCGAGGCGGGGATGATCCGGTTCGAGGACGATGGCCAGACGATCGAGCATTGCATTTTCGGCGGGCAGGCCAAGCTGCAATGGAAAGTGGACTGGGCGATGCGCTGGGTGGCGCTGGGCGTCGATTATGAAATGTGCGGCAAGGATCTGACGGACAGCCTGACACAGTCGGGCAAGATTGCGCGCATCCTTGGCGGTCATCGCCCCGAAGGTCTGATTTACGAGCTGTTCCTTGACGAAAAGGGAGAGAAAATCTCCAAGTCCAAGGGCAATGGCCTGACGATCGAGGAATGGCTGCGCTACGGCAGCGAAGAAAGTCTGGGCTTCTATCTGTTCCGCGAACCCAAGAGCGCGAAACAGCTTCATGTCGGCATCATCCCGCGTGCGGTGGATGAATACTGGCAGTTCCGCGCCAGGATACCGGAGCAGCCGCTGGACCAGCAGCTGGGCAATCCGGTGTGGCATCTGCTGCGCGCCAATGGTGCGGGGCAGGGCGAAGACGCCTCGGGTGCGGGCGATACGCTGCCGGTGACTTACGGTTTGCTGCTCAATCTGGTTGGTGTGCTTGGCCCGCATGCCACGCATGAACAGGTGTGGTCCTATCTCGGCAATTACATTCACGATGCCGATCCGGCGCATCACCCCGACCTGAACAATCTGATCGAACCTGCGCTGGCTTATAATCGCGATTTCGTACTGCCCACGCTCAACCATCGCGCGCCGAGCGCGAATGAAGCGGCGGCGCTGCGCGAACTCGATGCCCAGCTGGCGATGCTGGACGAGGATACGCCGGCCGAAGAGATCCAGACGCGCGTCTATGAAATCGGCAAGGACGAGGCGTTCGGATTTGACAATCTGCGTGACTGGTTCAAGGCCCTGTACGAAGTGCTGCTTGGCTCCAGTCAGGGGCCGCGCATGGGCAGCTTCTTTGCGCTTTACGGGATTGCCAACAGCCGCAAGCTGATCGAAGAGGCGCTGTCCCGATAAGTTCTGATGGGGTGAGGCTGGATGAAACTGGATACCAGTCCCGAAGCGCTGGCCGAGGAGATTCTCGGGCGCAGTTTTGACGAACTCGACGCGAACGAGCGTGCCGTGCTGCACCGGGTCAGCACTGGCGAGATCATCGGGCTGGATGCGGACGAGCGCGCCGCCGCGCAGGTCACTTTCGGCGATCGCCTGTCAGACCGGGTCGCGGCCGTTGGCGGCAGCTGGGCCTTCATCACCGGTTTCATGCTGGTGCTGCTGAGCTGGATGGTAATCAACAGCCGGGTGCTGGAGCATCTGGGGCTGAGGGCCTTTGACGGTTACCCCTATATCTTCCTCAACCTGATGCTCTCGATGCTGGCGGCCTTGCAGGCGCCGGTCATCATGATGAGCCAGAACCGCCAGGCGGCCAAGGACCGCGTTGCCGCGCGCCACGATTATGAAGTCAATCTGCGCACCACCATCGAACTGCTGCGGCTACATCGCAAGGTGGACCGGATAATGAGCAGGTTGGGCCATATCGAAGCGGCGCAGCAACCGTCCGGACACCATATGGAATGATCCGCGTGCGCCCTGGGGCGGTCAGGACCAGGGACGTACCCGATACCATTTGGTGATGACATGCTTCACCCCCTTCACCACCGGGGTGGCGGTGTGCAGCGTCATGTCATTGGGCAGCCCTTCGGGCGTTGCATTGTTCCAGATCAGCAGCGATCCCGCCTCAGGCGTGACGGTCACGCCAAGGCGCGGAAATTCCGTCGCCCCGCCTTCCTCCACATCGTTGAGATAGCACATGGCCGTCCAGCTGCGCTGGCCGCCGCGTTTCTTTTCCGATTTCCAGTAGCTGGTGTTGGTATAGAGAAAATCGCAATGCTGCTTGTATTGCTGCCCGGGCAGATAACGCTGCCCCTGCAGGGTTTCGCCGCATGGCGGATCCATGCCCAGCAGATCGTCGATCTTGCGATCGATCATGGTGATGAAGGGATCGTCGCGATAGAGGTGGCCCGAATAACTGGTCCGGTAATCGGGATCGTTGTTTTCCCCGTCAAACAGGGTCGATGGCTGGGCGACCGCATCAATCATCGCGGTCAGGCGGAAACATTCGCCCAGGTCCAGGAATCGACCGAATGCGAAGATTTCCGCATCCTTCACCGGCACCTTGTGAACATGCGGGTCTGCTTCAAGCCGGGCGCGCACCCTGGCGCCGATCCTTGCCAGCGCCGACTGATCCGGCACACTGTCCTTCTTGCGTGAAAATAAGGCCATCGAGCAAAAGCCATTGCCGAACGCGGCCGCAAGGGCAAGACTGCGCAGCGCGGGAAATGTGATAATCATGCCGCAAATGAACCAATGCGCGCTTATTGCGAATCGTTCACAGGAGTGAGAATGGAAACGACAGACACGACCAGCGCGGCCTATCGCTATTCAACCGGTGCCATCATCCTGCACTGGATCATCGCCATCGCCGTCATCGCCATGTGGCGGATCGCGGAAGCTGCCGAACATGCCGGGAGCAAGGAGGAAGCGATGGCGGTCATGGCTCATCACAAGGCGCTGGGGATCGTCATCCTGCTGCTGACGCTGGCCCGGCTGGCCTGGCGGGTTATTCACCGGCCGCCGCCGTTGTCAGCCAATCTCAAGCCCTGGGAACGCATCCTGGCGCATGGCACGCACATGCTGTTCTACGTGCTGCTTGTGGGGCTGCCGATCGGCGGCTGGATCGCCAGTTCCTTCTACCGTATGGGGATCGAGGTGTGGAGTGTGTTCACCCTGCCGGCGCTGCCGCTGCCGAAGAATGAGGATGTCGGCCACTTCATCCTTGAAGCGCATGCCGCAGGCGGCACGTTCCTGCTGCTGCTGGTCGTGCTGCATGTTGCAGGCGCGTTGAAGCATCAGTTCGTGGACCGCGACGGCAATCTGTTCCGTATGCTGCCATTCGGAACGCCGAAGGCCTGAACGGGCAAAGGAAAACCCCCGCCTGAGGGAAAGGCGGGGGTTCCTCGGCCCGCGCTGCCGGACCACTCTTTCCGGCAGTCTGGGGCTTACCAGAAGACGTCGTAGATTACGTCCACCACTTCGCCGCTGTAGATATCGACCAGCAGCGCATCGTCATAATAACGCACCCAGCGATAGGGGCCATAGGCGGGCGGAAGCCGGTAGTAATAGGGATCGCCGATCCAGTAGCGGTTCGAATAGAACAGCGAATCCAGGTAAAAACCCACGCTCAACCGGCGATAGGACCACGAGCTGTAGGGTGAGTAATAGCGTCCCACCCGGTAGATATGACGGTGCTTGTCGCGGTAGCTTCTCCAGTCATAGCGGTTGTCGCGGCGCCAGTCGTGCCGGTCCCAGCGATGGTCTTTTTTCGAATTGTAGCGGTTCCGGCCACTTTTGCTGCGGTCGGTGTCCCGGTCGCGATAGGCATAGTTCCGGTCACCCGAATAGGTGCGGTTGCGATTTGTGTCGGTATAGCTGCGGTTGCGCCAGGTGCTGCGGTCCTCGACCCGTTCCGCGCGGCGTTCGCTGCGGTTGTCGATTCGATCCGCGCGGCCGTCGCCCCGCTCTTCGACCCGATCGGCGCGCCGTTCGCTGCGCCGGTCAATCTGGGCAGAGCGGCGATCGCCCCATTGTTCGACGCGCGGTGAAGCATTTTCAGTGCGGCGCTGAACCTGTTCGGCGCGGCGGTCTCCGCGCTGTTCGATGCGCGTGGCGCGTTGTTCGGACCGATTGTCGACGCGCGCGGCGCGGCGGTCGCCCCGGTTTTCGATCCGTGCAGCGCGCTGTCCGGAGCGATCACCGTTCCAGCCGCGCTGCGCATCGTCGGCGGCACTGGCGGCAACGGCCATGGTCAGCACGGCAATTGATGCCGCCAGGCTGGCCATTCCACTGGTCTTCAGAAGAGTTTTCAATGTCATCGTGGCATCTCCATCCAATCTGCCGCTGAGTGGGAAGGCGGCCGGTTCGTGCCATGTCTGTATATGGGGCCTGGCCTGTCGCGAATGTGAACCGGTGCGATGACCAATTGTTCAGCTTGCAGGGTGGATTTCCGCGGGCGGTGCGGATAGGGCGGGGCATGGCCTTGCTCCGCACCATCAAGGGGAAACTGGCCGAGGCCAATCCGGCCCCGCGTTTCGAACCCGAACTCTGGCGCCGCCGCCTGGCTACCCTGGCGGGCGGTGTGCTGGTCGGCCTTGTCGCCCTGGGTTTTGCGCATTTCGGTGACCTCGCCCAGCGCACCTTCAGCCAGATGCAAGCGCGGGTCTGGTGGTTTCCGCTGATCTGGACGCCCGCGCTGTTCATCCTGTTTGCAGCCGTTACCATTCGGATGGTGCCCGAAGCGCGCGGATCTGGCATTCCGCAGGTCATCGCGGCAACTCATGCGCCGGACAGCGCGAATGCCCGGCGGCTGCTTTCGCTGCGGGTTGCCTTTTCCAAGCTGTTCCTGACCGTTGGCGCCCTGTTTGCCGGCGGTTCTGTCGGCCGCGAAGGGCCGACGGTGCAAGTGGCAGCGGCAATCATGGCCCGGGTACATAAATGGCTCAGGGTGCCGCTTGGCCCCGGGGTGATGATCGCGGGCGGCGCGGCAGGCGTTGCGGCGGCATTCAATACCCCGGTGGCCGGTATCGCATTTGCGATCGAGGAACTGGCCGTGGCCTATGAACAACGGGTGGCGTTGCTGGTCATGGCGGCGGTGATGATTTCGGGCCTTACGGCGCAGGGGCTGGCGGGTGATTATGTCTATTTCGGAACGATGGCGTCGAGCCTGCCGGTGACAACGGTGATCATCGCAGCGCCGCTGTGCGGGATCGTGGGCGGCATTGCAGGCGGCTTGTTCTCCCGCTCGCTCCTGGCCTTGCGGGGGCCTGGCAGCAGGTTTGCCGCCAAGCTGGGGCGGCGGCCGCTGCTGACCGCGCTGGCCTGCGGGCTGGTGGTCGCGGGGCTGGGGATCGTAACCGGCGGGCTGACCTGGGGCACCGGGTATGAGCCGACCAGACATCTGCTGGAAGGCGGCGATGGCCCGCTCTGGTTCGGCCCGGCCAAGCTTGCAGCCACGCTGGCGACCGCCGCCAGCGGCATTCCGGGCGGGATATTCGCGCCGTCGCTGGCGGTGGGGGCCGGCTTTGGCGAAATGCTCGCGCCCCTTTTCAAACCGGAAGAAGCCGGTGCGATTGTGCTGCTGGGCATGGTCGGTTATTTCGTGGGCGTGGTGCGCGCACCGCTGACTGCGGTCATCATCCTGGTCGAGACAACTGGCAGCGCCAGCGCCATTCTGCCCCTGTTCGCCACCGCGCTGATCGGCGACTGGGCGGGATCAATGGTGTGCAAGCAGCGGCTTTATCACGCGCTCGCGCGCACCTTCAAGCAGCCGGTCAAGGACGCTGATGAAGCGAAAGTTAATCCACCCGCCTGATTTTCTTGCTATTTGCTGCATTGCACAGTAGAGGAGCGTCAAATCGGCGTTCGGGCAATGGCCCTGTTCCGTCTGAAGCAGCGTGAAGCCCGGCAATATCCGGGGCGCCCGGACGAAGTATCGCCGAATCGCTGAAGCTTCCTTCATCACGCAGGGTCGCATCTTACGAACCCTTGCGCCGCGCCCATGGTGGGCGCGCCGTTACCTGTTGAAAGTTCCACAATGTCTTATTTTTCCGAGCTCGGCCTGGCCGAGCCTATCCTGCGCGCCCTGGGCACGAAGGGCTATTCCGATCCCACCCCGATCCAGAAACAGGCCATTCCGGCGCTGCTGGAAGGGCGTGACCTGTTGGGCATCGCCCAGACCGGCACCGGCAAGACCGCTGCCTTTTCACTGCCGTCCATTCATCGCCTTGCCGCCGATCCGCGTCCGCGCAACAATGCGGGCTGCCGGATGCTGGTCCTTTCGCCGACGCGCGAACTGGCCGCACAGATCGCTGAAAACATGCGCGGCTATGCCAAATATCTGGCGCTCTCGATCCAGTGCGTGTTCGGCGGCGTGCCGGTAGGCAAGCAGGCGCGCGCGCTGGTCCATGGCTGCGATATTCTGGTGGCGACGCCGGGGCGCCTGCTGGACCTGATCGACCAGCGCGCCCTGACGCTGCGTCATGTCGAGATTTTCGTGCTGGACGAAGCTGACCAGATGATGGACCTCGGCTTCATTCATCCGCTCAAGCGCATTGCCGGCATGCTGCCCAAGGAACGGCAGAGCCTGTTCTTCTCGGCCACCATGCCCAAGGCGATTGCCGATCTGGGCAAGCAGTTCATTCACAATCCGGTCCGCGTCGAAGTGACGCCGCAGGCGACCACCGCCGAACGGGTTGACCAGTATGTCACCTTCCTCAACCAGACCGAAAAGCAAGCATTGCTGACCTTGCGCCTGCGCGCCGGTCTGGCCGATGGTTCGGTGGAACGGGCACTGGTTTTCACTCGCACCAAACATGGGGCGGACCGGGTCGTGCGCCATCTGGTGACTGCCGGGATCTCCACCGCTGCCATTCACGGCAACAAGAGCCAGGCGCAGCGCACCGCTGCGATCAAGGGTTTCAAGTCGGGTTCCGTGCCGGTGCTGGTGGCCACTGATATTGCTGCGCGCGGGATTGATATTCCGGGCGTCAGCCATGTCTTCAATTTCGAAATGCCGAACGTGGCCGAACAATATGTTCATCGCATCGGCCGCACCGCGCGCGCCGGGGCGGATGGCATCGCCATGAGCTTCGTTGCGCCGGATGAAAAATCCTATCTGCGCGACATCGAACGGCTGACCCGGGTCAAGCTGGAGACAATGCCTTTGCCCGAGGGTTTCACCGCTGAGGCCGCGCGCCTGCCCCTGCCTTCGCGCAAGGCGGTGCAGGATGCGATGGCCGATGATGGCCGTCCGGCGCATCACCGCCCGCGCGGCAATCGCGATGGCGAACGACGCGGCAGGCGTCCGGACGGGCGCGGTCGCCCCGATGGGCGCGAGGGCGAACGGCCCCGGCACGCAGAATCCGGTGATCGTGGGCCGCGCAAGCCGCGCACCGATCGTTCCTTCATTCAGCCTGCAGGCGGAGATCGACCGGATCGGGCGCGTGGCGGCGATGAACGTCAGGGCCAGCGTGGTCCGCGCCCCGCTGAGGCACGTTCGGCGCCGCAGCGCGAGCACCGGGCAAGGGACGAGCGCCCGCGCGATGATCGTGCGCGCCGCGATGACCGGCCACGGGGCGATGCCCCCGGTCATGCCCGCGCCGAACGCCCGACTGCTCCGCGTGGTGACCGGCCGCATCGTGCAGACCATGATGGCAAGCGTCCCTCGTCTCACAAGGGTTCGCACAGCCATGGTGGCCAGACGCGCGATGGACAGCGCAGCGGTGGCGGTGAACGCCGGGGCAACGGGCAGCGCCCGGTAAGGCGCCAGGCGCGCCCGCAAGGTTGAGAACAAGGATTATCCGGGAGGATTGCGGCGGGAACAGACCCGGCCGCAATCCGCCTGCAATCAACTGAAATAATCGTCGCATGAATCCGCAATCATGCGGGCAGTGGGCGCGGCCGTTGCCGCGATGAGTCAGCGGGTCAGGATCACCGAGCCGCCATTTGCGCCGAGCCCCAGTACGGCTGTCATACCTACCTTTGCGTCGGGTACCTGATGCCCATGCGCTTCGCCGCGCAGTTGCCAGAGCACCTCGCTCACCTGCAGCAAGGCCTGGGCAGTTGTCGCTTCGCCGAAAGACAGGAATCCGCCGCTGGGATTGATCGCCAGCTCGCCGCCGATCGCCAGCTTGCCCTGCTCCAGCATCCAGTCGCCCTGACCGGGCTCGTAAAAGCCGAACAGTTCGGGCCACGCCAGGATATGCCATGCGGAATTATCGGCCATTTCCAGAAGATCGACGTCTTCTGGGCCGATCCCGGCAAGCTCGAACGCAGCCCGCACTGCGCCGGTCACCTCGCTCGTATGCGCAACGCCCTCGCGGACGGTGCTGGATATGGTTGGAATGCGCCGCGCCGGATCGCCAAACTGACCCGACCCGACCGCACATCCGGCCACCCGCACCGCGGCCTTGCCCGAGCGCCTGACGAATTCCTCGCTCCCCAGAATGACGGCCGCAGCGCCATCGCTTACCGGGCAGATCTGCAGCAAGTGCAAGGGATCTGCGACCATGGGCGAGGCGAGCACATCCTCCTCGCTTATCGGATCGCGGTATCGCGCCAGGCGGTTTCCGCCCGCATTGCGGCGCATCAGGGCGGAAGCCTGCGCCAGGGTTCGCTCGCTGGTGCGGTGCTCATGCTGGCGGCGGCGGGCCTCGATCGCCCAATAGGCAGGATTGGTCGCCCCCATTGCAACCCAGCGCAGAAAGTCATTGTCGCTACGGTCGTCCGCACTGCCCGGTGGACGAGGGATGAAGCCCTTGGGCATGCGTTCAGCGCCAAGCGCGGCCACGACGTCATATTGCCCGCTTGCGACCAGAGCATGTGCGGTTTGCAGCGCAATCGCCCCTGCGGCACAGGCGCCGCCGACGTTGATGCAGGGAATGCCCTGTTCCGCGACTGCCTGAACAACCTCGTTGGCGTGCAGCCCCCAGCCCATCCCGCCCTCAAAGCGCGACGAGGCCGCCACCAGCCCCTGAACCTCCGCCCAGACGATGCCCGCATCTACGAGGGCTGCGCTCATTGCTTCCAGCGCAAGCTGCAACTGCGGTTTTTCGGGCCACTTGCCCCAGGGATGCGCGCCCGCGCCAAGTGCGTAGACCGGCCTCACAATGCCGTTCCAGCGGGAGTGAATTTATAAGTCAGCACCGCTGTGCCATCGTCGTCGCAATAGAGCGGCTCTGTCACCAGTTGCAGCGTCATCCCGATGCGTACTTCCTGTTCTTTGACCCCTGTCAGCATTCCCATGACCTGCAGCCCTTCACCCATATCAACCAGGCCCAGCAGATAGGGCTCCCATCCATCCATGCGGAACAGGGGAGGGGGTTGATAGCGCTGGACAGTATAGCTGTAGAGCGTGCCCTGGTCTGGCAGCAGCGCCGCGACAGGCGCCTTGTCGGTGCAGGCCGGATTGGGGCAGCTTGCCTTCTGCGGAAAATAGGTCGTTCCGCACCCCCCGCATCGAGAGCCGATCAGGCGAGGCCCGGCAGGCGTCTGTTCGACCAGGCCTTCAACCACGAACCTCTCTGCTGCCTCTCCCAATTCCTGCCTCCTCAAAGTGAAAGGATGTCGCGTACTTCGCGGAAATAGAGCATTCCCGTCGCTGTATCAGTCACATGCACCTCGTGCCGCACATAGCGGCGACCGCGTTTTTCATATTTGTCGATCGCCCTTGTCGTGATTCGCACGGTGGCGCCAACGGGAATCGGTTCGAGGATTTCGGAATCATGGAATGTGTGAATCGAACCGATGGCAAACGGCTTGGTATGGTCGAACTGGACTGACAGGACGAAATGGGAAACCAGTAGCGGAGGAACAATAGCGCCGCCAAATGGTGATTCTCCATCAATGTGCCAGCTGTTCATGCGCCAGCCTTCGTACCAGGGATTATAATCCTCCACCGGATCAAGGTAGAGAATCACCAGCTCGGGCGTGATATGCAGGTCGCGCGACAGCTCGTCGCCGATCTCGACCATGTCCCAGTAAGTTTGCGAACCTTGCTGAAGTGCCCCGACAAATGCCCGGGTCTGCGCTTCCTGCACGGCTGATTGCGGTTTGAGTTCGTTGTTCATCGGTCAGACCCCCACGTCCGCTTCGACCCAGCCAACGGTCTTTTTTTCTCCGGCTTCATTGGCCGCCCAGATGTCCGCCCTGAAGCGAAAGCCGTTTCCCTTCGGAGTTTTTTCGGTAATGACGCCGCCGGTCACGATCACTTCGTTTGCGATGGTCGATGCGATGTACTTGCAGACGATCCGCGCGTTTTTGAGCATGGCGGCGCCAAAATGATTGACGCACATTTCAGAAATATAGGCGGATGACATTTCGCCGGTCTGGATCGGGTCAGTCAGACCCGTCGAACGAGCATAATCAGGATCCCAGTGATTAGGGTTGAAACGCCCCCATACCCTGCTGCCCATAAGCTGAATTGCCGCCTTCTTCTTTATGGGCTGCAATTCGTAACCCACCGGCGTTTCCGGCGTGATGCGCAAACTGTCCAGATTCAAACCATTCTGGCTGGTCATCGTGTCGCTCTCCCGATTATGCACCAGTTCTAACCTGAACGATGCAAGTGCGGGTTCTTGCCACGGGAATCGAAAAACAGTCAACGGTATCGTGGAAAAATTGCGTCCTTCGGGAAAGGCAGGCAAGCCAGACGGATCATGGATGGATACGACAAGCCATTGCAAAATACTGGGGGCAGGATAGGTTTTGAAAATGACAAAGCCGTCCAATATTTCGAAGCGCCGGGAAACTGCCCTTAAGGAGGGCAGCAGCGATTATCTCGCCAAGCGCCAAGAACTGGTGGAAATCGCTGCGGGCCAGTTCAAGCAAAGCGGCTATCGCGCGACCACGCTGGCCGAAATCGGGCGCAAGGCCGGGCTGGACCGGGCCACGGTCTATTACTACTTCGGCAGCAAGGAAGAATTGTTCCGTGAAATCCTGCGTACAGGCGTGGACGCCAACATGCGCGAATGTGTGCGCATTTCACAGGACACAACGATTGACCCGGTTGAGAAGCTCAAACGCGTCATCCGCCAGTTGATGACTGCCTATGACGAGCATTATCCGCACATGTACGTGTACATCCAGGAAGAGATGGAGCGAATCGCCAGCGAGCAGAGCGTGTGGGCGCGCGAAATTATTGGCCAGACCCGCAAGTTCGAACGCATCGTCACCAATCTGATCGAGGAGGCGACTTCAGCAAAGCTGCTGCGCAACCATGTGCCGGTATCAGTGTCGGCAAATGCCATCTTCGGCATGCTTAACTGGACTCACCGCTGGTATCGGCCGGGCGGGAAATATTCGGCTCAGCTCGTCAGCGATTCCTTCGCCAGCATCTTCATTGATGGAATGCGGGCCTGAACCGGCCCGCCGCCTCAGCTCATTTCGGCGAGCCGTTTTCTAAGCTCCACCTTGTTGACCTTCGTCGCTGACATCGGCCATTCGGCAGTGGCAACAAAATAGATCGCACGCGGCACCTTGTAGCTGGCGATATTGCCCTTGCAGTGGCCAATCAGCTCATCCTCGTCTGCGCTGGCTCCGGGATTCAGTTCGACAAAGGCCACCGGCACTTCGTCCATGCGTGCATCGGGCCGTCCGACCACTTCGGCGATCTTTACCGCCGGATGGCGGCAAAGATAAGCCTCAACCTCGATCGCCGCGACATTCTCCCCGCCAACCTTGAGCATGTCCTTGGCGCGGCCATTGAAGGTGAGGTTGCCTTCCGGGGTGCGCGCGTAGAGATCGCCGGTGTGCAACCAGCCGTCCGCGTTAATCGCCTCAGCGGTTTTTGTCTGATCCTTGTAATAACCCCTGGTTACGCAGTAGCCGCGCACCAGGATTTCACCCACCTCACCATCGGGCAGATCTTCGCCGGTGTCCTTGTCGACGATACGCACCTCGATGCCGGGCACGGGCTTGCCATGAGTGATCGAGCGCTGTTCGCGGGTTTCGTCGGGGTCGCTGATCGCAAAGATGCCGGCCGTTTCCGTCATCCCGCAGCCTTGCAACACTTCCGCCCGTGGCAGTCGGTCCTGGATTTCCAGCACTAGCGGTTCCGGGCCGATGAACAGCATGGTACGCACTTTCGCGGCCGCTTCGTCAAACCCCGGATCAGCCATCAGTGGCTGGAGAATGGCCGGGAACCATGGCCAGAAGGCGGTGCAGCCATAGTCCTTCATCAGCTTTATCGCCCGGGCGGGATCGAAGAAGCTGTCGGTCAGATAGGTTCCGCCGGTGCCGATCGAGCCGAGGAAGGGCGCCAGCGAGCCGATGTGGAACAGCGGGCCGCCGCCCCAGGTCACGTCATGATCGCAGGAACGGAACCGGCTGTCCGCGCGCTCCACCGGGCCGCGGGTCATCGCCTCATGCGTCAGCATGCACCCTTTGGGATTGGCGGTCGTACCAGAGGTGTAGATGATCGCCGCGAGATCGGCGAGGCGCGTGCGCATGCGCAGGCGATCAATTTGTGCGTCGCCGATTGCCTCGCCGGCCGTGTAAAATTCATCCGCGCTGGTAAATCCCGGCGCGGGATCGCCGCTCAGCAGCGCGATCCGTTTCAGTTTCGGTGCCTCGTCCAGCGCCAGGGCCGCGCCGGTCGCGTCTGCCAACGAAGGCATGGCGTCACTGAGCACGCTTTTGAAATCGAGATAGGTCGTATCAGCTGCAGCTGTCAGCAGCAGGCTGATGTCCGCATTGTTGATGATGTATGCCAGTTCATGCGCCTTGTGCCGCGCATTGAGGGGCACCACCGCACAATTGGCCAGTTGGGCGCCGAAGAAGCCGGCCACGAACTCGGGCCCGTTGTTGCAGAACAGCCCGATGTTTGAACGCGGCGCGATACCAAGGCCGATGATGCCGCGCGCTACCTTTACCGCCTCGGTCAGCAGTTCACGATATGTAATCCGGCAATCGGGCGTTACATAAGCGGCGCGGTCTGGATGGCGTGCCGCGCTGCGCACCAGCAGATCGCCAATCGGACACACTTCGCTCCAGCGCTCGAACGTGGCCATGTGCTCTCTCTCCCTTGCTGCCTGGCGCGTTTCTAACGGACTGCCGCATAAAATGAGAGCAGAACCGCAAACTGTCAACGTATGAGTTGACCAAAGATGAATCCGAGGCGCCGTTGCTTGACACGAAGTGGCTAAACCGCATATCAACGTTTGCGTTGATTACAGATTCGCCTGGAACGCACCTTGAAGAGCGGGTCGAAATGCTATCTGACGCTTGCATCCTGTCCGGCGGGTTGGTGAAAGCGCCAACCGCGCGGTGCAACCGGGGAGTCGGCCTGGCCAACAGGCCCAAAAAACAGTTTGGTGGGCATAAGTGCCGCAAGAAACCGTGATTTTTAGGAGAGAATGCATGGCCATGCAGTGCGGAATTTTCATGACCCCCTACAACCCGCCGAGCCGCACGCCACGGCAGGTTTTCGACTGGGCGGTGGATATCGCACGCATCGCGGACGACGCGGGCTTTGCGGATTTCATGATCGGCGAACATTACACGCTGGCGTGGGAAAACATTCCCTTGCCCGAAGCGATCATCGCCGCCTGCGCCCAGACCACGAAGCAGATTCGCTTTGCTCCCATGGCGCACCTTCTGCCCTATCACGATCCCGCCACACTGGCGTTGCGGGTTGGCTGGCTGAGCCAGGTGATGGAAGGCCGTTATTTCCTTGGGGTTGCTCCGGGCGGTCACCATACCGATGCAATCCTGCACGGCTTCGAAAACATCATGGAATTGCCGCCCATGCAGCTCGAAGCGCTGCACCTGATGGAGCGGGTATGGGAAGGCAAGCCGTTCTTGGAGAAGGGCAAATATTTTAAGGCCGGCTTCCCAGGTCCTGATACGATGCCCGAATACTGGGTCGATATCGCGGACAACTCCCCCTATGGCGGGCGCGAAAATCTGGAAATCGCGGTCACCGGCCTGTCCGAAAATTCCAAGTCCATGGAATTTGCCGGATCGCGCAATTACAGCCCGGTTTCCTTCTTCGGGGGCACCAGCCAGATGAAGGCGCATTGGGATACCTGGGCCGGCGCAATGGAGAAGGCCGGACACACGCCTGATCGCAAGCGGTTCCGCGTGTGCCGGGATATTTTCATCGCCGATACGGACAAGGAAGCAAAGCGGCTGGTCCGCAAGACCGGGCTGATGCAGACTTGGAACAAATATCTCAAGGAAATTTACGTCAAGTTCGGCCTGTTCAACGGCATTATCGCTGACAGCGGGGTCGATATCACCCCCGAACAAATCGATGACGAATTTCTGGTCAATCATGTTATCCTATGCGGATCGCCGGAAACGGTGATTGAGAAGCTGGAAGCGCTGGCCGACAAGGTCGGCGGCTGGGGGCAGATCGTGGCCAACCAGCACGACAGCATCGATGATCCCAAGCCGTGGGAAGAATCGTTGCGCCGCCTGGCGGGTGAAGTGTGCCCCAAGGTCAATATGCCGATGTAAAACTGTCCGGGGACGGAGTATTCGTCGCCCTGGGTGCCGCGCCAGTACACAAAGAGTGCGGGCGCTGAAGGAGAGAAGTATGGCCACCGGTAAAGCCTGCGTCATGGTTGAAACCAATAAGCTGGAAACCTGGGATGTGCCTATTCCCGACCCCGAAGCAGGCGGCGCGCTGGTCCGGGTTGTGGCAGGCGGCGTGTGCGGCAGCGATGTCCACATCCTGACCGGCGAAGCGGGCATCATGCCTTTTCCCATTATTCTGGGTCACGAAGGTGTAGGGCGGGTTGAAAAGCTCGGGCCGGGTGTCGAGACCGATTATGCAGGTATTCCGGTCAAGCCCGGTGATCTTGTCTATTGGGCGCCTATTGCACTGTGCCACCGCTGCCACAGTTGCACCGTGCTGGAAGAAACCCCGTGTGAAAATTCGCAATTCTTCGAACATGCGGAAAAGCCGAACTGGGGCAGCTATGCGGATTTTGCATGGCTTCCCAACGGCCTGGCCTTTTTCAAGCTGCCGGATCACGCATCGGTCGATGCGGTGATATCTCTTGGCTGCGCCTTGCCCACGGCGTTGCGCGGGTTTGAACGGTGTGGTCCGGTGCGAATGGGTGAATCGGTCGTAGTGCAGGGGGCTGGCCCTGTCGGTCTGGCCGCTATCCTCGCCGCGTCAGTGTCCGGCGCGCGCGAAGTAATTGCCATCGACATGCATCAGAACCGGTTGGGCGTTGCCCGGTCGCTGGGTGCGACTGCCACGGTTTCGCTAAGGGACAGTCCAGAAGAACGTCGCCGCCAGATTTACGACATTTGCGGCCCTCATGGCCCGAATGTCGTGGTTGAAGCGGCAGGCGTGCTGCCGGCTTTTCCGGAAGGCGTGGACCTTACCGGCAACCATGGCCGATACATCATTCTGGGTCTGTGGGGCGCCATTGGCGAGCAGTCCATCTCGCCGCGCGACACCACGCTTAAGAATCTCACCATCGCCGGGGCGACTTTCCCCAAGCCCAAGCATTACCATGGAGCGTTGCAGCTGGCAGTGCGCTGTCAGGAAAAGGTGCCGCTGGCCGATCTGGTCACGCATCGGTTCGGCATCGCACAGGCGCAGCAGGCGCTGGATGCAACCGCAAGGGGCCAGGTCGTCAAGGCCGTGATCGACCCCGAAATCAGCTAAACCGGATTATCCCAGGAGCCCTTACCATGACTGACACCGCAGCGATTGACCCGCGCGCCCGCGCCGCCCGGCCAGACCATGTGCCCGAGGAGCTTGTCCGCGACATTGACATGTATGCGCTGGACGGCATCGAGAATGGATACCACGAGGCTTGGAAATCCTTGCAGGAGGGCCAGCCCGATCTGGTCTGGACCCCGCTGACAGGTGGTCACTGGATCGCGATGAGCGGTCCGGTGGTCAAGGAAATCTACGAAGACCCTACCCGCTTTTCTAGCGAGGTGATCTTTCTGCCGAAAGAAGCAGGCGAAAAATACGCAATGGTCCCCACGCGCATGGATCCGCCCGAACACACCCCCTATCGCAAGCTGCTCGACAGTGCACTCAACCCCGCCCGCATCCGCGAACTGGAAGGCATGGTGCGCAAGGCGGCGATTGACCTGATCGAGGAAATCGCTCCGCGCGGAGAATGCGACTTCGCGATGGATTATGCCAAGAAGTTCCCGGTTCGCGTGTTCATGGCGCTCGCCGATCTTCCGATCGAGGATGCGCCCAAGCTGGCACTTTTTGCAGATGATATGACCCGTCCGCGGGGCAACACCCCGGAAGAAATGGCGGCTTGCCTTGATGAAGCTAACAAGGGCTTTTTCGCCTATGTTGAGCCGATCATCGCAGCGCGCAAAGGGAGGACGGGCAAGGATCTCATCACCACGCTCGTCAACGGCAACATCAACGGCGAACCCATGTCACATGAGAAGGAACTGGGCCTGATCTCGCTGCTGCTGCTGGGCGGTCTTGATACGGTCGTCAACTTCCTCAGCTTCATGATGATCTATCTTGCCCGCCATCCTGAAAAGGTGGCCGAAGTGCGCGGGAACGACCTCAAGCTGATGCGCGGGGTCGAGGAACTGTTTCGCCGCTTCCCCGTGGTGTCGGAAGCGCGCATGGTCGCCAAGGACCAGAGCTATCGCGGAGTTGATCTGAAGCGTGGGGACATGATCCTGATACCCACCGCGCTGACCGGGCTCGATGAGACCGCGAACCCCGATCCGTTCACGCTCGACTGGGAACGGTTGCCCAAGCATTCGACCTTCGGCGGTGGTCCGCACCGCTGCGTCGGGCTGCATCTGGCGCGGATAGAAGCGACTCTGACCCTGCAGGAATGGCTCAAGCGCATTCCCGAATTCCGCCTGGCTGACGGATGCAAGCCGGTCTACGCATCCGGCATCGTCGCTACCGCAGAAAACGTCAGGCTGAGCTGGAACGTTAAGTAGGCGGCACTGGTCCATTTATGCCATGCAGGGATAGCCGCAAGTTAGGCGATCCCTGCATGGCTGGCCGTCGCCGCCGCAAGATCCAGTGCTTGGGTGATTTGTGCGCGGCTGGCGCCCAGCGCCTTCGCGTTGGCCAGATGTACACGAAACCCGGGGCCAAAGGCGTGAGTGGGGGCGATGTCGCAGGCCATCGCGGCCAGTTCCTTGACCACTGCGCGCACGGAACCGATCTTCCATGGCACCGCACAATATTCGAAAAAGGCGCTGAACTGTGCCGGGCAAAGCCGCAGCATCGCGTCCAGAAATCCCGGATTTTCCCGCTCGAAGCCATTCCAGAACGGGTCCGTGCCGACGTAACGATCCCACAGCGCCTGGCGTTCCGCATTAAGCGGGGCCTGGGGGTCGATCAGCCCGCGCGCGCCCGCTTCGGCCAGAACCATGGCCTGGCTGAACATCAGCGAATGGACGCCGAGCCCGGAGACCAGCGCGATGATTTCTTCTATCTGGTCCAGGCTAGCGCCGGCGTCAAAAGCCTTGCTGAGCGTTGACCTCGTCCCGTCGGAGTGAAGCGAGGTGACCGAGACGGCAAGACCCAGTTCGATCAGGGCGCGCGATACCGGATCAAGTGGCTCGCCTTCGGGCAGATCGGCGATGGCGTTCGCCGCATGGTCGCGCAGCGCGTGCAGGATTTTATCGTTCATGAGTCGATACTATAACACACACCAAACTAGTCAACTTTGACGTTGACCAGATTGCAGCCTCCAGCCATAGTCCTGCCGGGAGAACGAGATTTGTCGACACTTGAAGAACGCATCCGCCGGTTGGAAGACCGTGCCGAGATTCAGGATCTCGTCGCCGCCTATTTCCGGGCAGTCGACGATGACGACTACGCTGTGGTCGCCTGGTGTTTTACACCCGACGCGCAGTTCGTCGCCTCTGGCTTTACGGGTGACCGTTCGCGCGAGGCGGTGGTCGCATTCCTCAAACTGGCGCGCTCGGGCATGGGGCAAACCGTGCATACGCCCAATTACGTCCAGATCGAGTTTACCGGAGATGGTGCCGCCAGGGGCCTGGTGAGCGCGCATCTGGAGCTCGGGCTGGACGACAAGACGCATTACGGCGCAGTCCGCTATATGGATGAATACCGGCGGGTCGATGGTGTCTGGCAGATCGCCTTTCGCGACATGAAGGCGGTTCACATGGGGGCGTGGTCGCAGGTCGAAAGCTCGCTCACCACGGCGTTGAATGTTCGCTGGCCGGGAGCTGATCCGCTGCCGAGCGACTGCCCGCGAGCAACACCGGGCTGAGCGGTTGCACGCCCGATGTTGCGGGGCGCCACCGCGTTTGAGACCGTGATTTGAATTGAATAGTTGAGAGGAATTGAAGGTGGATTTGGAGAAGGAACTGCAGCGCTTGATTGACGAACGCGAGATCGAGCGCGTGATGGCCGATTATGCCTATTACCTCGACATGAACATGCCGGAGCAGATGGCCGAATTGTTCGTGGATGATTGCGAAGTCGATTATGCGCCCAATTTCGGCGCGACGGGCATCGAAGCCTACAAGAAGACGCTGGACGGAATCGGCAGCTTCTTCCGCGGGACGAGCCATCACAACTCGACCCCGGCGATTAACTGGGTTTCGCCGACCGAAGTCAACACGCGCACGGTCCTGGTCGCCATCCACCGCTACACCAAGGAACGGCCCGACGGGATCCTTTACGGCCAGTATTTCGATACGCTGGTCAAGCGCGACGGGAAGTGGAAGTTCAAGAAGCGTGTGCTCAAGACCACGATGACGACGGATTACCACGTCAAGGCGGGCAACGAGATCGGTCGCAACCCCTGAGGCCATACGGATGAACGCGTCTGCCCCCCTAAGAATCGAGCATGGCGAGGCGATCTCGTGGATTGTCCTTGACCGGCCCGACGCTGCCAACGCGTTCAACAGCGCGCTGCTCGACGGCTTCAGCGCTGCCTTGCACCAGCTTGAAACCGAAGGCGCGCCGGTGATCGGCATCAGGGGGGAAGGCAAGGGTTTCAGCGCGGGCGCCGATCTGTCGGAATACAATGCCGAAGCCACCCCGGTGGAAGATGTGGCGCGTTTGCGCCGCAATCTGGACCGGTGGCTGGCGATGTGGCGCCATCCCAAGCCGGTGATCGTGGCGATTCACGGTTTCTGCATGGGAATTTCCGCGCAGATGCCCTGTTTTTCCGATCTCGCCATAGTGACCGAGACTGCCCGAATCGGGGAACCTGGCATTCCCATTGGCGGCGGATATGTAGCCCCGGCCTGGGTGCAGCATGTCGGTGCGCGGCGGGCGAAGGAAATGGCATTTCTGCCCGGCAACTGGGTTGACGGGCGCACGGCGGTGGAATGGGGCTGGGCGAATGCCGCCGTTCCGGCGGACCAGCTTGTCCCCTGCGTCGAGGCATTGGCCGAACGCATGGCTATGATCCCGCTGCCGGTGCTGACGATCAAGAAACAGTCGATCAACCGCGCCATGGAAGCCCAGGGTTTTCTGTCAGCGGTGAATGCGGTTTCGGAAAGCGACGCGATCCTGCACCTTGAACCGGCGGTTCTGGCGATGCGCCAGCGTATTGCCCACGAAGGGCTGATGGCGGTCGTGGGGCATTACCGGGGCGAAAGCTCCAATCAGATATTCAATCGTTTCAGGAAGGAATCCAACTGATGGCTGACGTCGAATTCAGCGTCGAAAATCACGTCGCGCACGTGCGGCTCAACCGCCCGCAGGGCATGAACGCCATTACCGGTGGTATGGATGATCTGCTCTACAAGGCGTGGACGACGATCAACGAGGATCCGGACATCTGGTCCGTCATTCTTTCGGCTGAAGGTGAAAAGGCATTCTGCATTGGTGCGGATGTGTCCGAAGGTCCGGAACGCAAGACCCGCATGGCGCTGGCTGGCGGGCTGACCGGTATCGGCGGGCCGCTGGTCACCTTGAAGAAGCCGATGGTCGCGGCCGTGCAGGGCTTCTGCGTGGGCGGCGGCTTTGAACTGGCGATGTGCGCGGACATCATCGTCGTGGCCGAAAACGCCCAGTTCGGCCTGCCCGAAACCCGCCATGGCATCATTGGCGAATGCGGCGTGGTGCACCGTGCCGTGCGCCAGCTGCCTTATCACATCGCCATGGCCATGATCCTGACCGGGGAACGCATCAATGCCGCTACGGCTGCTCAGTTCGGCCTGGCCAATGAAGTGGTGCCGCTGGAAGGCCTTGGAGCGGCGGCGGCGGAATGGGCCGCCAAGATCAACAAGGCTGCGCCACTGGCCAACCAGGCGGCGAAGGCCGCTGTTAACGGCCGCCTTGGTTATCCGCTCGAAGTTGCGCTGATGACGCGCTTCGAAGAGATTGAGCAATATGCCGAAAGCGAGGACGTCAAGGAACGCAACGCAGCCGGAACCGAAGGGCGCAAGCCGGTCTGGATCGGGCGCTGACTCGGTGGCTGGGGCGGCCAAGGATCGGCTGACCAGCTATCCGCCCAATCCGGCCTATGGCACGGGCGTATGTCGGCGGCGGTTTGGCTTTGTCGCCTCGCCAGGACGGATGACTGTCAGCCTGTATGACGATTTCCACAACATGATCGTGGAAATCGATCATGATGGATTAGTGGTGACGGCAACTGCCGGGGCCATGCGACGGTTTCCGAAAGACACCTGCCCCGGCGCAGTCGCGCTGCTTCAGCAATTCGTCGGCTGCGATGTGACGCGGGGGCGAAGCGCCATCGCCGGGCGGTTTTCGCGCGGTACGCATTGCACGCATCTGATCGACATGGCGGCCCTTGGCCTGTCCGCGATTCAGCGCAGGGTAGTGGATCAAACCGTCGAATTGTCCGTGACGGATCCGGATGCGAATCACCGCCAGAACCTGATCGCGAAAGTGGATGGTGAAGTTGCCCTTTCGCTGGAACTTCAGGGTGAGGCGATGGTGACGCCTGCACAATATGCGGGGCGATCGCTGTTTGGCGGGTTCAGCCGCTGGGCGGATGAGCAGTTCACCGGTTTCGAGCGTGACCTTTGGCAGATGGCGCAGATGATGCTGTTCATTTCGCACGGGCGAAAATTCATCGTCGACGGGACGACCCGGATTGCGGCGCGCGATGAACCCCACCGCAAGGGCAATTGTTTCAGTTACAGCGACCCTGCCTATCAGACGGCACTGGACATGGTCGGCTTCTTCCGTGATCACACTGATGGGCTGCCACCACGCGATCGTGAAAACGAGCGCACAGGGCATGAGAGATCATGAGCGGCGTTTCCCCCATCGAGGACATCATTGACGATGCCCGCAACGGCAAGCCGTTCATTTTGGTCGATGCCGATGATCGCGAAAATGAAGGCGACATCATCATTCCCGCCCAGTTCGCCACGCCCGAACGGGTCAATCAGATGGCGCTGCATGCGCGCGGACTGATCTGCCTGGCGCTGAGTGCGCAGCGCGCGCGCGACCTGCAGCTTGAACAGATGTCGAGCGATAATCGATCGGGCCACGGCACGGCCTTTACAGTCTCGATCGAGGCAGCCGAAGGCGTGACCACCGGCATTTCCGCCTATGATCGGGCGCGCACCATATCAGTGGCCATCAACCCGGCCTGCGGGGCGGATGATCTGGTCACGCCGGGGCATGTCTTTCCCCTGGTCGCGCGCGATGGCGGGGTGCTGATCCGCGCCGGACATACCGAGGCCGCCGTCGATATTTCGCGCCTGGCCGGGCTGACGCCGGCGGGGGTGATCTGCGAAGTGATGAATGACGACGGCACGATGGCGCGTCTGCCCGATCTCATCCCCTTCGCGAAGAAACACGGGATGAAGATTGGCACCATCGCCGATCTGATTGCCTATCGCCGCAAATCGGAAAAGCTGGTCGAAAAGGTGGCCGAAGCCCCCTTTGAAACCCACTTCGGCGATCATTTCACCATTCACGTGTATCGCGACCTGATTGACCATGGCGAACATGTGGCGCTGGTGCGCAAACGCATTCATGAAGGTGAGGTGACGCTGGTGCGGGTGCATCAGGTCGATCTGACCGCTGACGTGCTCGGCTTCAAATCCGCGCATCGCAATTATGTGCCGCGCATGCTGCAACAGATCGCGCAGCATGACGGGCCGTCAATTGCGGTTTTCGTGCGCGATCCGGACCGGCAATCGCTGTCCCGGCGGGTGAAAGGCGGGCGGCGTGAATATGCCAGCCAATATGGCTCGCGCGATTATGGCATCGGCGCGCAGATCCTGCAGGATCTGGGGGTTAACCGGATGAATTTGCTGACCTCCAGTTCCACCAAGATGGCGGCGCTGGAAGGGTTTGGCCTGGAAGTGGTCGGGCGCACGGCTGTGGCGCCCGCGAAGGAGGATGATTGATGTCGGTTCTTGATGACAACAAGGCTGCGGCCGCCGCGCTGCTCGAAGCGTTTAGCCGTGGCGATGTTGCCGCGATGACCGCGATGATGACAGATGACGCAACCTGGTGGGTTGGGGGCCGGATCGATGGATTGTCCGGCACTTACGGGCGTGACCAGTTTGCAGCTTTGGTCGAAGGTGCCAAGGCAGCTTACAAGACTGGCGCGCTGAAGATCTGGCCCACCGCGATGATCGCCGAAGGGGACAAGGTCGCGGTCGAGGCGGAAAGCCATGCCGAACTGCACAATGGCCGCGTCTATTCCAATCTCTATCACCTGCTGGTGACGGTGCGCGACGGCAAGATCGCGGCAGTGAAGGAATATTGCGACACGCTGCACATGAAGCAGGTGTTTTTCGACTAGGCCGGGTGCCTTTCAGGCCGCGTGATTTTTCAGCAGTTCCGGCACCTGGCCGGAAATGCCACGCGCTTCGTCCATGAACCAGCGCTTGAGCGGCCCGATCCGCTGCACCCCGGCCATGCCGAAGCGGCGGATGGCGGACGGGATCCGGCCGGGGATGCCGAACAGCCGGGTGAGGCTGTCCGTGGCAAAGGAGACGCTGAAATTGTCGAGATTGCGCCAGCGTTCATAACGGGCAAGCAGTTGCGCATCGCCGGGATCGAGCCCGATTCGCGCCCCGTCGGCCAGCACTTCCACCAGCGCCCCCACGTCGCGCAGGCCAAGGTTCAGCCCCTGACCGGCGATGGGGTGCATGCCATGCGCCGCATCCCCCACCAGTGCCAGCCGCTGGGCGGTGATTTTCGCCGTATGCTGGAAGCCGAGCGGATAGGACTGGCGCGGACTGTCAAGCGCAATGGCGCCAAAAATGCCGTGCATGCGCTGTTCGACTTCGGTGACGAAGGCCCGGTCAGACAGCGCCAGCACGCCCGCCGCGTCCTTTTCCGCCACGGTCCACACCAATGCGCTGCGGTGCGAACCATCTGGCCCGTCCAGCATCGGCAGCAGTGCGAACGGTCCCGCCGGATAGAAGATTTCCCAGGCCACATTGTCATGCGGTTTCTCATGCGAAAGCCCGGCGATAATTGCGCGGTGGCGGTAATCCCAATGCGCCAGTGGCAGCCCGGCTTCGTCGCGGGTGGGCGAACGGCGTCCTTCCGCCGCGCACATCAGCGCCGCTGCCAGCCGCCGTCCGTCTGCCAGAAGTGCGGATACGCCGAATTCGCCACGCTCGCGCTTCACCACCTGGGCCGGTGCGTACCAGGCGATAAGCGGTTCATCCTTCGCCGCTTCAAACAGGGCCAGACGCAACTCGCGATTGGCGAACATGCGGCCTAGCGATGCCTCATCCGGTTCGGGGCGGAAATCGATCCGGCCCGGCTTCATCCCGTCCGTCACCGCGATCGCGTCGATCGGGCAGCCATGCGGGGCAAGGCGAGGGCCAAGGCCGATATTCGAAAAGAGGTTCCAGCTGGCAGTGGAAATGGCGGAAGCGCGCCCGTCAAACCCCGCGTGAGTCAGCTCTGCCGGGTCAGCAAGATCGACCACATGGCTGGACAGGCCCCGGTGTGCAGCAGCCAGCGCCAGCGTCATGCCCACCAGCCCACCGCCCAGGATCAGGAGATCGCGCTTGTCCGTCATTGCTCAGGCTCCTAGATCGGCGGCATCATGCGCGCAAGGATAAGGCTCACCGGGATCGTCATGGCGCTGGCCTGCGCGATCATGACGCTGTTGGCGCCGCCTGCTGCCGCGCAGCCCGCCCGCAATCATATCGCTGCCGAATTGCTGGCCGAACCTGTGGCCGGTCGCGCGGATGCGCTGAACCTGTGGCTTCACTTCACGCCGGAACCGGGCTGGCACGGTTACTGGCGCAATCCGGGCGATGCGGGATTCGGGATGGAGCTTGAGTGGCACCTGCCCGCCGGCTGGACTGCGGGGGAGGCGCTTTACCCGGTGCCGCAGCAATTGCTGATCGGCGGGTTGATGAATCATGTCTATGAAGCGGATTATGCGGTCCTGATCCCGCTCAGCCTGCCCCGCGGCGGGGCGGGGGACGGCCCGCATGCGGTGGAGGTGGTGGCGCATTGGCTGGCCTGCACGGACCGCGTCTGCGTGCCCGAACAGGCGGTGCTGAAGGCTGATATACTGCCGCGCAGGGGGGCAGGCGATGCGCGGTTTGACCGCTGGCGCGCCGCGATTCCCCCGCTGCTTGGCGGCAAGGGGACATTCGCGCTGGCGGGCGACAAGCTGCGCCTGGCGATCCCCTTGCCCGCAAGCATGGATGTGTTTCAGCCGCACGTCTTCATCGCGACCGAAGAGCTGGTCGATTATGCGGCGGCGCAAGGCTTCAGCCGCAAGGGTGACCGGCTGATTGCCGAGGTTCCGCTGCGCGGCGGAGCGCGGCCCCGCACGGTCGAAGGGATCGTCAGCTTTGGTGAGGGGGAAGGGCTGCGCTTCGCGGCCGTCCCCGGTGCGGTTCCCGCAGATGGCGCGCCGCTGTCCGAACCTCCCGCCCCCGCCGGGTCTTACTGGCTGCTGGTGCTGGGCGCGCTGGCGGGTGGTTTGATCCTCAACATCATGCCCTGCGTCTTTCCGGTGCTGAGCCTCAAGGCGATCAGCCTGGCCCGGGCCGGGGAAAGCCAGGCACAGGCCCGCGCCGAAGGGCTGGCCTATACCGCAGGCGTCGTGCTCGCCTGCCTGGCGCTAGGGGGCGTGTTGCTGGCGCTGCGCGCGGCGGGTGCGCAGCTGGGCTGGGCGTTCCAGCTGCAGGACCCGGGCGTGGTGGTTGCGCTGCTGCTGCTGGCGGTGGCGATCACCGCCAATCTGGGCGGGCTGTTCGAACTGCCGTCACTCTCCATCACGCGCAGCGGTGAACCGGCCAGCGCCTTTGCCACCGGCCTGCTGGCCGCGCTCGTGGCGACCCCGTGCACCGGTCCCTTCATGGCTGCGGCGATGGGCGCGGCGCTGCTGCTGCCGCCGGTCCAGGCGCTGGCGCTGTTCGCGGCGCTGGGGCTGGGGCTGGCGCTGCCCTTCCTGGCGCTGGGCTTCGTGCCTGCGCTGCGGGCGATGCTGCCCCGCCCGGGGCCGTGGATGGAAGGCTTCCGCCACTGGATGGCGGCCCCGATGGGGCTGACCGCGCTGGCGTTGCTGTGGCTGGCGAGCAGGCTGGGCGGCAAGGGCTTTGCGCTGATCGCGCTGATCGTGGCGGGTGGGCTGCTCATCGCGCTGATGGTAGCGGGGCGGTTGCAGCGGGCCGACAGGATGGCCTGGCCAGCGTTCGGGCTGGTCGTCACCCCCTTCCTCATTTTCGGCGCCTTCGCGCTGCCCGCCAGCCTGTCCGCGCCGATCAAGGCGCAGGTCAGCCTGCCCGGTGCGCGCACGTTCAGCGAAGCGGGGCTGAGCGAAGCGCGTGCCAGCGGGCAGCCGGTGTTCCTGTGGTTCACGGCGGACTGGTGCGTGACCTGCAAGGTCAATGAAAGCGTGGCGATAGAGCGCGAAGCAACGCGCGCGGCCTTCGCCGAAGCCGGGGTGATCCCCATGGTCGGGGACTGGACCCGACGCGATCCGGCGATCACGCGCTTCCTTACCGCACATGGCGCGGCGGGTGTGCCGCTCTATCTGTGGTATCCGCCGGGCCGAGAGGCACGGCAATTGCCGCAGCTGCTGGGACCGGACAGCCTTGTCGAACTGGTCAGCCAGGCTGGCGGCAACGCGCCAGCAGCTGGCCCGGCAGGGGTGAACCCGCCAGATTGAGCGTGCCCGCGCCCGCCAATGTCGCCGCGACCGGGCCAGAGCCTACAAATACGCGCAGCGCCGAATCCTGTGCGCGCAGCACGCTCAGCCATTCACCTTCGCTCTCGTCCGCCTTGATCCGGGCGACCGTGCCATTGCCGATCAGCGCGAACAGCGCCTTGGCCGCAGGTTCTGCCGGGGCGTGGCGGGTGATGTGCGCAGTTGCGCCGGAACAGGCGAGGGTGAGCAGTGGCTGCGCGCCCGGCTTGCCGAATGTCAGCGCTCCGCCCGGCTGTTCCGCCCATAGTGCCCCGGCAACGTCAGGCGAGGGGAGCGGCTGCGATGCGCGCACGGCAAGATCGTCCAGCACGATGCGTTGCGCGGCATGGTCATCCCCCTGCCCGCAGGCGGCAAGGGCGAGTAAGGAGAGGCAGGCGAGGCGGCGCAATGCGCGCGCTGATATTGCCCGCCGGGCATCACCGGAAGGAGCTATTCGTTCCCTGCCGCGCACCCTGCGTCGGGGATGAGACACGCGTGACACTTTGCCCACCACGGCAATATTGTCCCTCTGAACCGGTTTCAGGTTCCGTTCCCCCACCTGTTCAGGTTGGTCCCGGAGGCGCGATGGATGCTGAAGCAAGTTCAGCATGACGGGTTGGGAACGCGTCACCTCCCCCACTTCCGATGGGTCTTGCCATAGCGCAGTTTGCGTGTGCCGGGGCGGCCTTCATTAGACCTGCCGACCCAGGGTGCCTTGTGTTCCCCTTCCGGCAATCCAAGTTCGGTCGCTTCGAGCCGCCTGATTTCGTCCCTCAATCGTCCAGCTTCCTCAAACTCCAGATCGGCGGCGGCGGCGCGCATGCGGCCTTCCAGTTCCTCGATGTAGGCCCTGAGATTGTGCCCGACGAAGTTGTTGCGCTCCTCATCCTCGATCTCCACCAGCACGCCATCGCGGCTGGCGGTATCGGCCACGATATCGTGAATGGCGCGGCGGATGGTTTCGGGGGTGATGCCGTGTTCCTGATTATAGGCGCGCTGTTTTTCGCGGCGACGATCGGTTTCGGCGATGGCGCGTTCCATGCTGCCGGTCATCCGGTCAGCATAAAGGATTACCCGGCCATCCACATTGCGCGCGGCGCGCCCGATGGTCTGGATGAGGCTGGTTTCGCTGCGCAGGAAACCTTCCTTGTCCGCATCGAGAATGCAGACCAGCCCGCATTCGGGAATGTCCAGCCCTTCGCGCAGCAGGTTGATGCCCACCAGCACGTCATAGACGCCAAGGCGCAGGTCGCGGATCAGTTCGATCCTTTCCAGCGTTTCCACGTCCGAATGCATGTAGCGCACGCGCAGGCCAGCCTCGTGCATGAATTCGGTCAGGTCTTCCGCCATCCGCTTGGTCAGGGTGGTGACCAGCGTGCGATAACCGCGCGCGGCGGTCTGCCGGCATTCGTTGATGCAGTCCTGCACCTGATCTTCCACCGGGCGGATTTCCACCGGCGGATCAATCAGGCCGGTCGGGCGGATCACCTGTTCGGCAAAGGCACCGCCCGATTGCTCCATCTCCCAGCCGCCGGGGGTGGCGGAGACGGCCACGGTCTGCGGGCGCATCGCGTCCCATTCGTTGAAGCGCAGCGGGCGATTGTCAATGCAGCTGGGCAGGCGAAAGCCATATTCCGCGAGGGTAATCTTGCGGCGGTGATCGCCCCGCGCCATCGCGCCTACCTGCGGCACGGTCTGGTGGCTTTCATCAACGAACAACAATGCGTTATCCGGCAGGTATTCGAACAGCGTCGGCGGCGGTTCGCCCGGCAGGCGCCCGGTGAGAAAGCGGGAGTAATTCTCGATCCCCGCGCAGCTGCCAGTGGCGGCGATCATCTCCAGGTCGAAATTGGTCCGCTGTTCCAGCCGCTGGGCTTCCAGCAGGCGGCCTTCGGCGTTCAGTTCCTTCAGGCGTTCGGCCAGTTCGAAACGGATCGCCTCCATCGCCTGCTTCATCGTCGGGCCGGGGGTGACATAGTGCGAATTGGCGTAGATCCGCACTTTGTCGAGGTTTGCCCCCTTCTTGCCGGTCAGCGGATCGAATTCGCTGATCTCCTCGATCTCGTCCCCGAAGAAGCTGATCCGCCAGGCCATGTCCTCGTAATGGCTGGGGAAGACTTCCAGACTGTCGCCGCGCACGCGGAAATTGCCGCGGGCGAAGGCATGGTCGTTGCGCTTGTATTGCAGGGCCACCAGCTTGCGGATGATTTCGCGCTGGTCCTGCGTTTCGCCGGCCTTGATGTCGAAGATCATGGCGGAATAGGTTTCGACCGAGCCGATGCCGTACAGGCAGGATACAGAGGCGACGATGATCACATCGTCCCGTTCCAGAAGCGCGCGCGTGGCCGAATGGCGCATCCGGTCGATCGCCTCGTTGACGCTGCTTTCCTTCTCGATGTAGGTGTCGCTGCGCGGCACATAGGCTTCGGGCTGGTAGTAATCGTAATAGGATACGAAATATTCCACCGCGTTGTCGGGAAAGAAGCTCTTGAATTCACCGTATAATTGCGCGGCAAGAATCTTGTTGGGCGCCAGCACCAGGGCGGGCCGCTGCAATTTCTCGATCACCTTGGCCATGGTGAAGGTCTTGCCCGATCCGGTCACGCCCAGCAGCACCTGCGTGCGTTCGCCTTCGCGCAAGGCCCCCACCAGTTCGGCGATAGCCTGGGGCTGATCGCCCGCCGGTTCATATTCGCTGACGATGCTCAGCCGCTTGCCGCCCAGCGTTTTTTCGGGCCGGGCGGGCTTGTGCGGAACGAACTGTCCGGAGGTGTCGGGTTCTTCCAGCCCCCTGCGAATGACGAGTTCTGCCATGGGCGCTGATATGGGGGAGGCTGGCCCAGCGCGCAATGCCCGTTAGCAGGTCGGCATGCGGCTGTTAGACCGGCGCCAACAACACAGCCGGTCGCGGTATCAACAGCCGATCAGGAGCAGTCCATGCGTTTTTCCTCTATTTGTCTTTCGCTTGCCGGGGCGGTCGCCCTGGCCGGGTGCGACAGTTCCGACAAGGCGGCCGATGGCCCGATCTCGCCGGAAGAAGCGGCCGCATCAATGGCCGATCTCGAAACCCCGCGCGCCGGGCAGTACAAGGCCACGGCGGAGCTGCTGGAAATCGACATTCCGGGTCTGCCGGACGAGCAGGTGGCGCAGATGAAAGGCATGATGACCGGATCGATCCGCGCGGCATTGCCGAATTCCTGATTCTCGACCGCCGGTTTCCGCGCAGCCTCACCTTCTGCTATGGGCAATTGCGCGAAAATCTGGCCGCGCTGGCGCAGGAACATGGTGCGGAAATGCCCACACAAGCCCTGCTGCGCGATGCCGATATCCGGCTGGAAGCACTGACGATCGAGGAAATCTTCGATCAGGGGCTGCACGAATTCCTCGTCGATTTCATCGCCCAGAACCTGCAGATATCGTTCGCGATCGGCGAAGATTACCGGTTTACGGCCTAGATGAAGGGGAAGGGACCAGCCTGATGCGCCTCTCGATCAGCCACACCACGACCTATCATTTTGATCGGCCGGTCGCACATGCGCTGCAGCGTATCCGGCTGATGCCGAAGGAAACACAGGGGCAGACCATCCGTGAATGGTCGATGCGGTTTGCAGGGGTGATGGAAGAGCTGAGCTATGAGGACCAGAACTGCAATCATGTGCACCTCCTTTCAATCCTGCCCGACGCGCTCGAAGTATCGATCACCAGCGAAGGGATCGTCGAAACGCTCGACCATGCGGGCGTGATCGGCAGACATTCCGGGCATCTTCCGCTGTGGAGCTTCGTCGGCCAGACGTTTCATGCGCCGATTTTCGCCCTGACATGGTTAATTTTTCCCTAACAAATGTGCTGCATTGCGACAAAATCCTGTGGCCAAATCCCTTCCGGCTGCGTTTGGCGCTTGACGCATTGCAGCAGGCCACTATTGCCGCCCCCGGGCCACGCGGTCCCAACGCCGCGCGTGCTCTCTGTAAGGAGAGTCTGAAATGACTGAGATTGCCAAGCCGCAGACCAAGCCTGCGCGCCCTTATTTTTCTTCCGGTCCCTGCGCCAAGCCGCCGGGCTATTCCCTCGACAAGCTGGCAACAGACGCGCTGGGCCGTTCGCATCGCGCGAAGATCGGCAAGGCACGGCTGGCCTATTGCATCGATCTGATGCGTGAACTGCTGGGCCTGCCTGATACGCATCGCATCGGCATTGTGCCCGGTTCGGATACCGGCGCGTTCGAAATGGCGATTTGGACCATGCTGGGCGCCCGCCCGGTCACCACGCTGGCATGGGAAAGCTTTGGCGAAGGCTGGGTGACTGACGCGGTCAAGCAGCTCAGGCTCGATCCCACCATCATTCGCGCTGATTACGGGCAACTGCCCGATCTTGCGCAGGTCAACTGGTCCAGTGACGTGCTGTTCACCTGGAATGGCACGACCAGCGGCGTGCGCGTGCCCGATGGTGACTGGATCGCCCCGGATCGCGAAGGGCTGTGCTTTGCAGACGCGACCAGCGCGGTTTTCGCTTACGACATTCCGTGGGACAGGATCGACGTCGCCACTTTCAGCTGGCAGAAGGTGCTGGGCGGCGAGGGCGGCCACGGCGTGCTGATCCTGGGGCCGCGCGCGGTGGAGCGGCTGGAAAGCTATACCCCCGCATGGCCGCTGCCCAAGGTGTTCCGCCTGGTGAGCAAGGGCAAGCTGGCCGAAGGCGTGTTCAAGGGCGAAACGATCAACACCCCCTCCATGCTGGCGGTGGAGGATGCGATTTTCGCGCTGGAATGGGGCAAGTCAGTGGGCGGTCTCGACGGGATGATTGCGCGCAGCAAGGCCAATGCCAAGGCGCTTAACACCATTGTCGAAGCGCGCGACTGGCTGGGCCATCTGGCGCAGGATTACGCCAGCCGTTCGGGCACCAGCGTGTGTCTGACGGTCGAAGGGGCGGATGCGGATTTCATCAAGAAATTTGCCGGCCTGCTCGAAGCCGAAAACGTCGCCTATGACATCGCCGGCTATCGCGATGCCCCGCCGGGGCTGCGCATCTGGTGCGGCGCCACGGTGGACGCGGCGGATATCGAAGCGCTCGGCCCCTGGCTGGACTGGGCCTATTCGGTCGTAAAGGCCTAGGCGCAGGCAGCCCACTCCGCCTAGCCTGGATTGGCACCCTGAACTTGTTTCAGGGTCCATTTTTCCGTTCCAAACCGTCGCTGCTGGTTGCGCGATGGATGCTGAAACAGGTTCAGCATGACAATGTTGTGATTGGATAGATCAATGACCAAGCCCAAAGTACTCATTTCCGACAAGATGGATCCCAATGCCGCCCGCATTTTCGAGGAAAACGGCTGCGACGTGGATGTCATCACCGGCGAAACCCCCGAACAGCTGATCGCCCGCATCGGCGGATATGACGGTCTGGCGATCCGCAGTTCGACCAAGGTGACGAAGGAGGTGCTGGACGCGGCGACCAATCTCAAGGTCATCGGCCGCGCCGGGATCGGCGTTGACAATGTCGATATCCCCTATGCCAGTTCCAGGGGCGTGGTGGTAATGAACACCCCCTTCGGCAATTCGATCACCACCGCCGAACATGCGATCGCGCTGATGATGGCGCTGGCCCGCCAGATTCCCGAAGCCAACGCCCAGACCCAGGCGGGGCTGTGGCCGAAAAACGGGTTCATGGGCGTGGAAGTGACCGGCAAGGTGCTGGGCCTGATCGGGGCGGGCAATATCGGCTCGATCGTGGCCAGCCGCGCGCTCGGCCTGAAGATGAAGGTCGTCGCCTTCGATCCCTTCCTGACCGCTGAACGCGCGGTGGAAATGGGGGTTGAAAAGGTCGATCTCGACACGCTGCTGGCGCGGGCCGATTTCATTACGCTGCACACGCCGCTGACGGATCAGACGCGCAACATCCTGAGCAAGGATAATCTGGCCAAAACCAAACAGGGCGTGCGCATCGTCAATTGCGCGCGCGGCGGGCTGGTTGACGAAGCGGCGCTGAAAGACGCGCTGGACAGCGGCCATGTGGCGGGCGCGGCGCTGGACGTGTTCGAAACCGAACCGGCCAAGGAATCGCCCCTGTTCGGCACGCCGAACTTCATCTGCACCCCGCATCTGGGCGCATCCACCACTGAAGCACAGGTCAATGTGGCGCTGCAGGTGGCGGAACAGCTGGCCGATTACCTCGTCAATGGCGGCGTCACCAACGCGCTCAACATGCCGTCGCTGTCGGCTGAGGAAGCGCCCAAGCTCAAACCGTACATGGCGCTGGCTGAAAAGCTGGGCAGCCTGGTCGGCCAGCTGGCGCATGGCAACCTCACCGAAATTAGCATCGAACGCTGCGGGGCGGCGGCGGAACTCAACGGCAAGCCGATCGAGGCGGCGGTGTTGGCGGGGCTGATGGGCCAGTATTCGGATAGTGTGAACATGGTCAACGCGCCGCATCTGGCCAAGGAACGCGGGCTGGACGTGCGTTCGGTCCGGCATGACCGGGAAGGGGTCTACCACACGCTGCTGAGCGTGACGGTGGCCACCAGCCAGGGCCCGCGCACCGTGGCGGGCACGCTGTTTGGCAATGCCGCGCCGCGCCTGGTCGAGATATTCGGGATCGGCATCGAGGCGGATCTGGACGGCCATATGCTCTATATCGTCAATCAGGATGCGCCGGGCTTCATCGGTTCGGTCGGCACGCTGCTGGGCGAAAACGGCATCAACATCGGCACTTTCCACCTTGGCCGCCACAAGGCGGGCGGGGAGGCGGTGCTGCTGCTGTCCGTCGATCAGGCGCTGCCCGAAAGCGTGCTGAAGCAGGCCTGCGAACTGCCCGGCGTCAAGGTGGTGAAGGCCCTCTCTTTCTGAGCGGGGCCTGCCCGCCGCCGGGCGCGCTTTTCTGGGTTCGACAGGATCGCGCCAAGCGGCTAGGGGCGTTTCACCATGACGGATACCGCACCCGATCTGCTGCCCGAAGGGCTTGAAGACCAGCTGCCGCGCGAAGCGGCCGCCGCCGCACGCATCACCCGCGCGGTGATGGATGCGCTGGACAGCCACGGCTATGACCGGGTCAATCCGCCGCTGATCGAGTTTGAAAAGAGCATGGCGGGCCGGATGGCCGGGGTGCAGCCGCGCCGCATGTTCCGCTTCGTCGATCCGGCCAGCCTGCGCACGCTGGCGCTGCGTTCGGACATCACCGTGCAGGTCGGGCGCATCGCCGCGACCAGCATGGCCGCTGCCGCCCGGCCGCTGCGCCTGTGCTATGCCGGGCAGGTGGCGACGATCAAGGGGGACGGGCTGGACCCGACGCGCGAACGCACGCAGCTGGGCGCGGAACTGATCGGCAGTGACAGCGTGGCCGCAGTGGCCGAACTGGTCAGCCTGGCAGTGGACGCTTTGACGGCTGCGGGCGGGCGGGGCATTTCAGTGGATTTCACGCTGCCCGATCTGGTCGATACGCTGGCGGCGGGGCCGCTGGCGCTTGACCCCGGACAGGTCGATGCGGTGCGGCGCGAACTGGACGCCAAGGACGCGGGCGGGTTGCTGCAGGCGGGCGGCGAAGCCTATCTGCCGCTGCTGTATGCGGCTGGCCCGTTCGATCAGGCGATTGAACGGCTGGCGGCGATTGATGCGGGCGGGGCGCTGGCCAGCCGCATCGAAGGGCTGCGCGCGGTTGCCGCGCGCGTCAATGGCAAGGCGCGGCTGACGCTTGATCCGACGGAGCGGCACGGTTTCGAATATCAGAGCTGGTTCGGCTTCACCCTCTATGCCGAAGGGGTGCGCGGCGCGCTGGGGCGGGGCGGCACTTATCGCATTCTGGGCAGCGGGGGCGAGGCGGCGACCGGCTTTTCCCTTTACACTGACCCGCTGGTGGAAGCGGGGCTGGACCAGGCCGCGCCCCGCGACACGCTGTTCCTGCCACCCGGCCATGACCGCGACGTGGCCGCGCGCCTGCGCGCCATCGGCTGGCGCACCATTGCCGCGATTGACGCGGCGGATGATGCGGCGGCGCTTGGCTGCACGCATGTTCTGGACCAGGGCGAGCCCCGGAAACTCTGAGGAAAGAAAAGACTTTGGCCAATGTAACCGTGATCGGCGCCCAGTGGGGTGATGAAGGCAAGGGCAAGATCGTCGACTGGCTGGCGAGCCGGGCCGACGTGGTTGTGCGCTTTCAGGGCGGGCACAACGCCGGACACACGCTGGTTGTGGGCAGTACCACTTACAAGCTTTCGCTGCTGCCTTCGGGCATCGTGACCGGCACGCTCAGCCTGATCGGCAACGGGGTGGTGCTGGACCCGTGGGCGCTGCGCGACGAGATCGCCCGGCTGGAAGGGCAGGGCGTTTCGATCACGCCCGAAAATTTCGGCATCGCTGACAATTGCCCGCTGATCCTGCCGCTGCATCGCGATCTTGACGGGCTGCGCGAAGCCGCGGCGGGCAAGGGCAAGATCGGCACTACCGGGCGCGGCATCGGCCCGGCCTATGAAGACAAAGTGGGCCGTCGCGCGATCCGTGTGTGCGACCTTGCCCATCTGGGCGAACTGGACGCGCAGCTTGACCGGCTGTGCGCGCATCATGATGCGCTGCGTGCCGGTTTCGGGCAGCCGCCGGTTGACCGGGCGCAATTGCTGGCGGAACTGGCGGGCATCGCCCCCTTCGTGCAGAAATTTGCCCAGCCGGTGTGGCGGCGGCTGAACGAGGCGAAGAAGGGCGGCGCGCGCATCCTGTTCGAAGGGGCGCAAGGGGTCCTGCTGGATGTCGATCACGGCACTTATCCCTTTGTCACCAGTTCCAACACGGTCAGCGGCACAGTCGCATCCGGTTCGGGCCTTGGCCCTGGCGCGGCGGGCTTCGTGCTTGGCATCGTCAAGGCTTATACTACCCGCGTCGGCAGCGGGCCGTTCCCCACCGAACTGGATGACGAGGTGGGCGAAACGCTGGGCCGCAAGGGGCATGAATTCGGCACCGTTACCGCGCGCAAGCGGCGCTGCGGCTGGTTCGATGCGGCGCTGGTGCGGCAAAGCTGCGCCATTTCGGGCGTAACCGGCATCGCGCTGACCAAGATTGACGTGCTGGACGGGTTCGAAACCATCAGGATCTGCACCGGTTATCGCCTGCGCGGCGAAGCGATCGATTATCTGCCCGCCAACGCCGTCGAACAGGCGGAACTGGAACCGGTGTATGAAGAGATGGACGGCTGGAGCGGCACCACCGTGGGCGCGCGCAGCTGGGCCGATCTGCCTGCCCAGGCGATCAAATATATCCGCCGGATCGAAGAACTGATCGAATGCCCGGTGGCATCGGTGTCCACCTCGCCCGAACGCGAGGACACGATTCTGGTGCGCGATCCGTTCGAGGATTGATGCGCGGCACCGTGCCGCCTATCCCGTGGGGGATGGTGAAGCCCGGTTTCCCGGCGTGTCTGGCGCTGTTGCTGGCGGCCTGCGCACCGCGTCTGGCGGACGCGCCCGCGCTGCCGCCTGCACCGCGCCCGCCTGCGCCGGTTGCGGTCGATTTCGTGTAGGTCGACAAGTCGGACCGCAGCCTGACCCTGTTCGGGCAGGGGCAGGCCCTGCGCCGCTACAGCGGGTTGCAGTTTGGCGACGCGCCGCAAGGGCACAAGCGCTTCGAAGGGGATGAACGGACCCCGGAAGGGCGCTACATCATCGACTATCGCAATCCGCAAAGCGCCTATCACCTCAGCCTGCACATCTCCTATCCCGACGCGCAGGACCGGGCCTATGCCCAATCCTTCGGCCGGTCGCCCGGCGGCCAGATCTTCATTCATGGCCAGCCCAACGGGGTGGAGCATCGCATCGCCGGCGACTGGACCGATGGCTGCATCGCACTTGCCAATCACGAGATTGAGGAAATCTGGCGCTTCGTTCCCGATGGAACGCCGATAGAGATTCGCCCCCAGGAAATATACTTGCTCTGAACCCTGTTTGTTCCTACTATGTTCTGGATGTGGAACGGAGGAGCATATGGCTCAGGCGGATTTTGCCTATCAGGCAGCCAATGATGCGGCTGGCATGGTGCTGGGCGTGTCGATCTTTGCCGATCGCGCGCATCTGCGCGAACAGATTCGCGAAGACGCGCAGATGGCAGGTTTCAGGACCGTGGGCTGTGCCGGGATTGATGCCTTGCTGGATGGCGCTGCGCAGCCGCTGGGCGATGTGGTTTTGCTCGATTGTCCAGCCCCGGATGCGGCGGCCATGGCGGCGCTGTCGCGGCTGGACATGCGCGTAGCGCATGCGGGCGCGCAGCTGGTGGTTTCGACCACTGTCGCCGGACTGGACGATGTCTTCGCCTGTCTTGACCAGTCGTGCCCGCAAATCCGTGTCGATCCGGGCCGGGCGGAAAGGGTGATTGCGCTTGGCCGGGTGCTCGGCCGCATGCCCGGTCTGCGGCTGCGCGAATTGTCCGAGGAAGACCGGCTGACCCTGTTGCGGCTGACGGAACAGGTTGGCCAGATCGCCGAACGGCTGGAAAGGCTGGGCGGTGCGTCCGCGCAATCGCGCGCGTCAGACAGCGCGTTCCGCTTCGAATCGCCCGCGCCGCCATTTCATGGCGAGGACGGGCAGGGTGGCGATGGCAGTGACCGGCTGGTGCGTGCGGCCCGCCCGCCGCTGCCCGATCCGCGGCTGGTGCGCAAGATCATCCGGCAGCGGCAATTGCGCGCGCGTTTCTTCGATGGCGATCTCTTTGCCGATCCGGCCTGGGACATGCTGCTGGACCTGACCGCCGCCCGGGTGGAACATGCGCGCGTGTCCGTTACCTCGCTGTGCATCGCGTCGGGCGTGCCGCCCACCACCGCGCTGCGCTGGATCAGCCAGATGACGGAGGCGGGCCTGCTCGAACGGGTGGAAGATGAAACGGACCGGCGGCGCGCCTTTATCGCGCTGACCGATCGGGCGGCGGATGCCATGGCCCGCTATTTTGCCGAACTGGGCAAGGGCGCCAGCCGACTGGTCTGACCGGTCTTTCAGCGCGCTGCGTGCCTCGCCGCGCGGGTTTGCACGCAAAACTGTTGTGCCGGAGCGGCAGATGGCTGAAAAATTCATGTAATGTTATATCATTATGCGCTAGGGGCACTGGCGTGACACATCATCGCCCTGCCATCCGCCGCATTTCGCCCGCTCTTGCCTTGCTGTTCCCAGCCTTGCTGCCAGCGCCAGCATCGGCGGCGGAGCCTGCGCCCGGTCACGTGGACGATCATCACGATCACGATCAGGACATCGTCGTCACCGGCCTGCGCAAGGCGGCAAGCGATGCGGTCAGCGGCGTCACCGTGCTTGACGGGGCGGCGCTTGCCGGCGAAGTGCGCGCAAGCCTTGGCGAAACGCTGGCACGCCAGCCCGGCGTCAGCGCGACCAGCTTTGGCCCCACCGCCTCGCGCCCGATCCTGCGGGGGCTGGGCGGGGAACGGATCGGCCTGCTGACGGACGGGATCGGCAGCCTCGATCTCTCCTCCTCCAGCGGCGATCATGCGGTGGCGATCAACCCGCTGACGGCGGACCGGATTGAAATCCTGCGCGGGCCGGGCGCCCTGCTGTTCGGCTCGTCAGCCATTGGCGGGGTGGTCAATGTGATTGACCGGCGCATCCCGCGCCGCTTGCCCGAGGCGCCGTTTCATGCAGAAGGTTCGGCCGCCTATGGCAGCGCGGCGGATGAACGCTCGGCCAGTCTTGGCCTCGATGCGCCGCTGGGCGGCGGCTTCGTGCTGCATGCCGACGGAAACTGGTCGAAGAGCGACGATCTGGAAACCGGGGGTCATATCCTTGCCCCTGCCCTGCGGCAGGTGGCGTCCGCCAGCGCAGACCCGGCCATCGCTGCGCTGGCCGGTCTGAAGGGCAGGCTGCCCAACACCGCGGCGCGCGCATCCGAAGCGGCAGGGGGCCTTGCCTATGTCGCGGGCGATCTCAATCTGGGCCTCTCGCTCGCGCGGCATGATGCCAGGTATGGGGTGCCGATCCGCTATGCGCTGGAAGCGGGCGGCGAAGCCGAAGCACCGACCATTGACCTGCGCCAGACGCGGCTCGATGGTCGCGCCGAAATTCCGCTGTCCGGCTGGCTCCAGAAAGTTAGTCTGCGTGGCAATTATGTGCACTATGCCCATGATGAGATTGAAAAATCTGGCGCAGTCGGCAGCCGGTTCCGCGCCCGGGGCGGGGAAGCGCGACTTGACCTCGCTCAGGCCGAAATGGGCGGATGGGGCGGGACCAACGGCGCGCAATATATGGAAAAATCGGTCCGCATTGCGGGGGAGGAGAAATATCTTCCCGACGCGCGCCAGCGCCAGTTCGGCCTGTTCACCCTGCAATCGCTCGAATCCGGGCCGTGGCGGTTTGAAGGGGGTCTGCGCTTCGAACACAGCCGCCTGACCGCGAACGAGGATGACGATCTTGCGACCCCCGCGCGGGCGCGCAGCTTCGATACGGTCTCTGCCTCGCTCGGTACGGTGGTGGATTTCGCGCCCGGCTGGAAGGGGGCGCTCAATCTTTCGCGCGCGGTGCGCGCGCCGGCGCTGGACGAATTGTTCGCGCATGGGCCGCATGCCGGAACCCAGGCGTATGAGATTGGCGAGCCCGATCTGTCACCCGAACGCAGCCATGGCGTGGAATTGAACCTTCGCCACCGCGCCGGTCCGCTTCGGATCGATCTCAGTGCCTTTTACGCGCGCTTCAGCAACTTTATATACCTCTTCGGGGATGGCACGGAGCAGGATGATCTGCCGGTATACAGATACCGTCAGGGCAAGGCCCGCTATCTGGGTTTCGAGGCGGAATTGCAGGCTCCGCTGGGCGAATTTCTGGGCGTTGAATGGGATCTGGACGCGCAGGCCGATTATGTGCGCGCGCGGATCGACGGCTTCGGACCGGCCCCGCTGATCCCGCCCATGCGACTGATTGGCAAGCTCTCGGGGCGCAGTGGCCCGCTGGACGGCTCGATCGGGCTGGAGCACGCACTGCGCCAGTCACGCACAGCGCCCGGCGAAACCGAAACACCGGCCTATACGCTCGTCAACGCGGCGCTTGAATGGCATGTGCTCGATGGCGCGCATCAGCTGACGCTGGGCCTTGCCGCAGACAATATCTTCGACGTCGTCGCGCGGCGCCATTCCAGCCTGCTCAAGGATTATGCGCCGCTGGCCGGGCGCGATGTGCGCCTCACGCTGCGTTTTGCCTACTGATCGGGGAAAATGGTGGGCGGTAACGGGCTCGAACCGCTGACCCTCTCGGTGTAAACGAGATGCTCTACCAACTGAGCTAACCGCCCGGCACGCCGGAAACCGCGCCTTTAAGCCAATTTTCCGTCCCGTCAATGGCGCAGCGTCAACCCGGGTCTGGCACGGCCTGGTCGATCAATCGGGTGGCCTCGGTGCTGGTCCAGTCGAAATCGCCCGCCAGGCGCCAGACTTCCCTGCCGCTGGCATCGTAAAGCACGCTCATCGGCAGGTTTGCGCCGCCGAAATGGAACGCAAGCTCGCTTTCCGGATCCAGCCAGGGTTCGAGATGCGCGAATTTGCGCGCGGTGAAGAAGGGCGCGACCGCTTTATCCCCTTCCATGTCCTGGCTGACCGTCACGACCCGCAACCTGCCCTTCATTTGCGCCGCCAGCTGGTCAAGCAGCGGCATTTCAGTGACGCATGGCGCGCACCATGTGGCCCAAAGATTGAGCAGAACCGGGGTTCCGCGCAGCGCCTTCAGTTCCAGCACCTTGCCGGCCGGATCGGCAAAACGGAAGTCGGGCATCGCGGTTCCGGCATGGCTGGTGTCCACGCTGCCATCCGCAACGCGTGTTTCGCGCGCATTCGGTTGCACCGGAGCCTCGCTTTGCCTATCGCAGCCAGCACTTGTGAGGGCGAGGCCCAGGACGGCGAATGTGAGCGAAGGTGACGACATGCGGGGCACGGAAAGCTCCAACAAGATGTGGGGTGGCCGGTTCGCTGAAGGGCCTAGCGCGATCATGCGCGAAATCAACGCCTCTATTCCGTTCGACAAGGCGCTATGGCGTCAGGATATCGCCGCGTCCAAGGCGCATGTCGCCATGCTGGGGGCGCAGGGCATCGTTTCGACTGATGACATGGCTGCCATCAGCGCTGGACTGGACCAGGTTGCGGCCGAATATGCGGCGCAGGGCGTTCCGGAAAACTGGGACCTTGAAGATATCCACATGACCACGGAAAGTCGGCTGGCCGAGCTGGTCGGCCCCGCGGCCGGGCGGCTGCACACCGCCCGCAGCCGCAATGATCAGGTGGCGACGGATTTTCGCCTGTGGGTGCGCGACGCGATCGATCAGGCTGACGCGGGGCTGGCGGCCCTGCAACGGGCGCTGGTCATGCGTGCGGGCGAACATGCCGACAGCATCATGCCCGGCTTCACGCATCTGCAGACTGCGCAGCCGGTGACGCTGGGGCATCATCTGATGGCCTATTATGAAATGGTGCGGCGCGATCGCAGCCGCTTTGCCGATGCGCGGGCGCGGATGAACGAATGCCCGCTTGGTTCGGCTGCGCTGGCCGGCACAGGCTTTCCGATTGACCGGAAGGCGACGGCGGCGGCGCTCGGGTTCGATGGCCCGACGGCAAACAGCCTTGATGCCGTGTCCGACCGGGATTTCGCGCTGGATTACCTCTCCGCCGCCATGCAGGCTTCGCTGCATCTCTCGCGGCTGGCGGAGGAATTCATCATCTGGGCGAGTCAGCCGTTTGGTTTTGTCGCGCTGCCCGATGCGCTCAGCACCGGCAGTTCGATCATGCCGCAGAAGAAGAACCCCGACGCGGCGGAGCTGGTGCGCGGCCATGCCGGGCGGATAGTGGGCTGTCTGACCAGCCTGATGGTGACGATGAAGGGGCTGCCGCTTGCCTATTCCAAGGACATGCAGGACGACAAGCCGCCGGTGTTCGAGGCGGCAGGCCTGCTGCGCCTTTCCATCGCGGCGATGACCGGAATGGTGGCGGACAGCGCGTTTCGCACCGAACGAATGCGGCAGGCGGCGGAGCTTGGCTATGCCACGGCGACTGATCTGGCCGACTGGTTGGTGCGCGAGGCGGATATTCCCTTCCGCGAGGCGCATCATATCACCGGCGCTGCGGTCAAACTGGCTGAACAGCAGGGCGTGGCGCTCGATGCGCTTTCGCTTGAACAATTAAGGGCGATTGACGCAAGGATTGACGAGCGCGTGTTCAAGGCACTGTCAGTCGATGCATCAGTCGCCTCGCGCGCGAGTCATGGCGGGACCGCGCCCGATCAGGTCCGCCTTCGCGTTGCCGAGGCCATGGCCGCCCTGGAAGGAGAATCACGCTGATGCGTCTGGCAATCTCCCTTGTGCTGGCACTGGCGCTGTCCGCCTGCGGCAGCCGCGGTGAATTGAAGCCCGCCGAGGATGCGAACCTGCCGCCGGCGCCTTATGGCGCCGATGCTCCGCACAGCGCCAAGGAGCTGCTGGAAGTGCCCGCACAGGCCGATCTGGGGCGCAGCATCGAATTGCGCAGGCGATCGGAAGAGCGCGAGACTGACCCGTTCGACCTCCCGCCGGAAGGATAAGCGGTGGATCATTTCCAGCTCAAGTACGGCATCCTGCATGCGGAGGATGTACCGATTGACCGGATCGCGGACGAAGTCGGCACGCCGGTCTATATCTATTCGCACGCCACGCTGACCCGTCATGCCCGGGTGTTCCGCGATGCGCTGTCGGTCCTGCCGCGCGTACACCTGGCCTTTGCGGTCAAGTCGAACCCGAATCTCGCCGTGCTGAAAGTGCTGCAGCGCGAAGGGTATGGCGCCGATGTGGTGTCCGAAGGGGAAATGCGCCGGGCGCTGGCTGCTGGCATGCGTGCGCGGGACATCGTCTTTTCCGGCGTCGGCAAGAGCGCTGCGGAACTGGCGGCGGGGCTGGAAGCAGGGATCGGGCAGTTCAACCTCGAAAGTGAGGAGGAAGGCCTCGAACTGGCTGCGCTTGCGGCCGCGCGCGGCATTCGCGCCGTGGCGGCCCTGCGCGTCAATCCCGATGTCGAGGCGGGGACGCATGCCAAGATTTCCACCGGTAAGGCGGAAAACAAGTTCGGCGTAACCTATGACCGGGCGGCGGAGATCTATGCGCGGCTGTCCGCGCTGCCGGGGATCGAGATGCGCGGTCTGGCGGTGCATATCGGCAGCCAGCTTGCCCGGCTCGAACCGCTGCGTGATGCCTTTGCCCGCATGGGCGATTTGATGCGCCTGCTGCGCGGCCAGGGGCTCTGCGTCACGCATATGGATCTTGGCGGCGGGCTGGGTGTTCCTTACCGGGCGGACGAGTCATTCCCCAGCCCTGCCGAATATGCCGCGATGGTTGCCGAAGCGACCCGGGGCTGGGACGTTACGCTGATGTTCGAGCCGGGGCGCGTGATCGCGGGCAATACGGGGGTTCTGGTTACCCGAGTGATCCGGGTGAAGGCCGGGGTGAACTGCCCCTTCGTGGTGGTGGACGCGGCCATGAACGACCTTGCCCGGCCCGCGCTCTACGACGCCTGGCATGATTTCGTCGCGGTGCGGCCCAATGGCAAGCGCATGGTGGCCAGCATCGTCGGCCCGATCTGCGAAAGCTCCGACACTTTCGCGAAGGAACGCGATATCGATGCGGTCGCGGCGGGTGATCTTGCTGTTTTTCGAACCGCCGGCGCCTATGGCGCGACCATGGCCAACACATAC
>Ga0181556_1000333_pt1 | contig 50589 bp, 33 predicted proteins | sample 011ome_14_FD_148651 | JGI IMG/M metagenome (GOLD analysis project Ga0181556, IMG submission 148651) | Coastal salt marsh microbial communities from the Groves Creek Marsh, Skidaway Island, Georgia - 011505AT metaG (spades assembly) | ecosystem: Environmental > Aquatic > Marine > Intertidal zone...
TGTTGTTGTTTCCGAAAAGGACGGCGTTTTGGTTTCTCTCTCTCTCGTCCTCTTTTTAAACGCAGAACAAATGTGACGACGAGGTACACAAAGACGGGAAAGAGAAAGGAGAAAGAACCCGCGCGATCATCGTCTAACCCTTCTCTCTCTGATCACAAAACAGGTACGCGCTGAACTACAAAGAACAAGAGAAACTCCACCACAGATTCTAATACACAGAGATTGAAGGAACAGCAGAGAGTATATATATAATAAACCTTGTCGGGCAGCGATCCTGTCGTTTCCCCACAAACAACAGCGAAAGAGGAGAATAGAACGCTTTGAAATTTAGCCGTAGCAGTCAAAGCTTTTCAATACGAAAGAGTGCATTGAATGTATATTTGCGAAACGCGATAAACGCCGCGCGATATGAATACGTTTAAGATGATGATGATTGGTCGTCTTTGTCTTCTTCTCATACTTCGCACGCATGAACAACGCGCTTTTATTATCTCTTCTGTTTCTTTGTCTTCTTCTTTCTTCGAATAGACCTATGCGTTGTCGTTTGCGCTTTCGAAGCGAACTGCTTATTTATGAAAGAAAGAGCAGACGTTTTTGATGGAATCTCTTTACTCTCATCTCCGTTTTGTTCTTCGTTCTTTTTCTCGCCGCGATTAATCGGGAGAAGACGTCGACGAAACGAGAGAGGGGAGAGAGTTACGTAATAAAAGTCTATTCATCGTCTTCTTTGAAGAGAGAGCAAAAGAGAGACAACGCGCAATAGATATAAGATATGACGATAACGACTTCCAATCGGCACTTTCAACATCCACCTGTTGAAGTTGGTGCGATTTCCCCACGCGCGGCGCAATCGAAGAAGAACTCGAAAGCGATTCCCCCAATCTGGGTGGTTTTAGAACTCGCGTGCATCACGTTTTTTTCCGTCGCCGGTGGGCCGTACGGGTTCGAGGACGCCGTCGGTGCCGCCGGCGCGAAGATGGTGATGATTGGTTTACTCGTCGTGCCTTTTATTTGGTCGATACCTTTAGCGCTGATGACGAGCGAACTGTCGTCGATGTTTCCGGAAACGGGAGGGCACATCATTTGGGTACACAAAGCGTTTGGGACGTTTTGGAGTTTACAGAATTCATTGTGGACGTTTTATACGAGCGCGTTGGATAACGCTTTGTATCCCGTCATGTTCGTGGACTATCTGGAGGAAATTTTATATCCGGAAACGGACGATGAGTTAAGATGGCAGTATTCGATGGCGATTAAGGTGATTTTGTTAGGATTTGTGACGAGAGTGAACATTAAAGGGACGGATATTGTCGGGAAGTTTGCCATGGGGTTTGCCATGTTTGTGTTGGCGCCATTTTTGGTGACGATTGTGTTGGGGAGCGGGAGGACCGTTCAAGCCATCGCCGGCGGAACGATTTTATCGAAGAGAAGGAAACCAATCGAGTGGTCGAAATTTTTCGCGGTTATGTTTTGGAACACCAGCGGGTTTGATTGTGCCGGGACGTGCGCGGATGATATTCCGAATCCTGGGTACACGTACCCGAGAGCGTTGATTTTAGCCGTGTTTATGGTTTTCGCGACGTATTCGATTCCAACGCTCGTCGGGTTGGCGTACGTGCCAACGACCGAGGAATGGACGGACGGCACGTTCGTGGACGTGGCCGATGCCGTTGGTGGGGATAAATTAGGGGATTGGTTAGGGTTTACCGGAGCCATTAGTGCGACTGGGATGTTGTGCACGTTGTTGTGCACGACGTCGAGGCAATTAGCCGGGATGTCCATCACCGGGTTGTTTCCGAAAATATTCAACGAGAGACACCCGGTCTACGGGACGCCGCAATATGCTATATACGCAACGAGCGCGTTGTCTTTAGTGTTCACCGGGTTCAACTTTGCCATGTTAGCCGAAGCAGACATGTTGTTTTATTGTTCATCGACGATTTTGAAATTCGGCGCGTTGGTGTCTTTACGATGGCAAATGCCTCACGCGGAGAGACCGTTTAGCATTCCGTTTGGGAATTTAGGTTTATTTGGCGTCGCCATACCGCCCACGTTGGCGTGTTTGAGCGTCGTGTTGACGTGTCAAGGCTCGTGTTTGAAAATTGCTATTCCTGGAATGGTTTTAGGGGTGATTACGTATTACGCCAAAGGCGGCGCTCGAGCCGTGGAGCATATGATTCCGTTAGACGAAGACATCGTAGACATGACGAATGATAGTGGTAAAGGGGATTTAAATATGCGCGAATTTACTTTAGACGACGACGGCGATAATAGTAACGACGACGGCATTGATGCGAAGAAGAATATCAAGATTGAAAGCTTCTCGGTGGGAGAAGAACCGTACGTGGCGCGCTCGCTGGCGAAAACTGTTTCGCTCAAATCGTACCCGACTGAACAAAACGATTCCTTCGATTCGGATGAAGAGGTTAATACTAATGATAATAACGATAGTAGAAATAACGCCGCCGCGAGCAAAATCAATTGAGTAGCAGAGAGAGAGAGAGAGAGAGAGAGAGAGAGAGAGAGAGAGAGCATAGATAGGAACCGGTCATGCGTGCGCTAGGAAAATTTGTAAAAAGTTTGCGAGAAAAAAAATAAGCCAGCACAGACCAAAATTAAAACACTTTTCGCCACTTTTTCCTTGCTTTTTGGTTTCAAGGTTTGCGCGTTCGACGCACACTTTTTGAGCGGCGAAAGAAACGGGGAGACTATTGGAAGGGAAGGAAACGAAAATGTCCTCGTGGTTCTCTCGATCGAAGAAGCCTCCCGGTGCTGGTGCGGCGAGCGGGGGCAACGAAGGATACAACGTCCCGGACGACGATTCGGTGGAGGATTCAGACGAGGACGAAGGACACGCGCAGCACACGACGAACAACAACAATAATAACCATCAAATCATAGGACAACAAATCCTGAACGATTTCACGACCCGCGACGAGGAGTACGACCCAGATTTTGAGGCTGATTTAGCGAGAGCGATCAGCGAGTCGTTGTCTATCAAACAAAACGTGAAGGACGAATCTTCTGCGATGTCGCCGGGGTCGAGATACAAAAATAACAAGAACAACAACGCGAGTTTTTCGGGAGCTGTCGCGGGGGGCACCATGGACGATGAATTTGAAAACGATGATGCGGATGATCGTATGAGAAGTAATAATAGTAGGAGAGAACGAGTGACGTCGGAGGAGGAAGATATCGACGTCTTATACGCGAAGAGAGACTCCTTGCGGGACAAATATAGCGGTCTCGCGGCGGCGAAGAAGCTCTGGAACGAATCAAATTTGGACTTTAACGAGCGCGCGTACGCGGATGGATTTTACGCTCCGAGCACGAGTTACGATTGGCCGGAGTGTTTTGAGGACGATGTCATCAGTCAAGGGTCGAGAAAAATGTTACCGGCGTTAGAAAATGTGAAGAAGATAGTACCCGACGTCAGCGACGAGAGAGAGAGCGTTTACGTGGAACAAGGAAGCGATAGAAATTTAGCGTCGTTTATAAATGATGTCGTGGATCGAATCGAAGCGCAGAACCCGCCCGATAGGTGCGCGACGGCTTCAATTTTAGCGAGTGCTGTGTGCGATAAGCTTGGAGGACCAGCGAAGAGTGACTCGGAGTTGAGGGATTTATGGGTCGGCGAGAGACTGCGGTTGCGGAAAAAATATAAATCAATCGCGTTTCCAATTGGAAGCTTAGAGTTTGGATTGATTAGACATCGTGCGTTGCTTTTCAAGGTTGTCGCGGACGCGATAGAAATTCCGTCGAGACTTTTGCGCGGGAAATACTTGATGGGCGGCGACAACGACGACGTCAGTGGTATCGTCGTTTTATGTTCGGGGAGAGAGTTTATTGTTGATTTAATGGAGAATCCAGGAGAGACGTATTCTCCGAACGACGACGCGAACATGCGAAGGATCATGCGCGAATTACAAATGCACAAAACCAAAGATGGCGAGGAAGAGTTTGGCGTAATACCTGGGTTCGAACAATCGCTTCAAATTAGCGGTTTCGCACAGCTCACGCCTGAAAAACTCGCCCTATCGCAACAGCAACAACAGCGAAAAGGAGGACGCCATTCTAGAAATGGGAGCACATTGAGCGATTCTGATGGGAAATTGATTACAGGGATAAATATCGGCACAACGTTACCGCCATCGCTTTCCCCTTCGGAGAACAATAATAAATCTAGCAGCACGGATCGATTGCTTCAAGCCGTAGACCTTACCATTCTCCCGAACGAGATCCTCCTCGGCGAACGCGTCGGTATAGGATCTTTCGGTGAGGTTCACCGAGGTTTATGGCGAGGTACCACTGAAGTCGCCGTCAAACGCATTCTGGATCAAGAATTAAACGACACGATTTTAGAAGAGTTTGCGCTGGAGGTTGATATCATGCGACGGTTGCGACACCCGAACGTTCTTTTACTGATGGGAGTGGTTACGGCCGCGGGGAGTTTATCTATCGTGACTGAGTTTATTCATCGCGGTTCTCTGTTCAAGTTGTTGCATCGCCCACAACCAGAAGCGGTGAAAGCGGCTTTGGCGGAAGATCGGAGAAGAATTCGCTTTTGTATAGACGTGGCAAAGGGGATGCATTATTTACACACGTGCATTCCAATCATCGTCCATCGCGATTTGAAATCGCCGAATTTGTTGGTCGATAAAGATTGGACCGTGAAAGTGTGCGATTTTGGTATGAGCCGAATGAAGAAAAACACGTTTTTATCGTCAAAGTCTAACGCGGGCACGCCGGAATGGATGGCACCAGAAGTTTTACGAAACGAAGAGTCCGACGAGAAATGCGACGTGTATTCCTACGGGGTTATCTTGTGGGAGATTGCAACGATGAAGGAACCGTGGGCAGAGTTGAACGCGATGCAAGTCGTTGGCGCGGTTGGGTTTCAAGGGAAACGTTTAGATTTAGAAAACAACAAGATTTGTCCGGAGATGAAAGAGCTACTCAAGCGATGCTTTTCGGAAAAATCGTCGGGACGACCGAGTTTTCTGGAGTGCTGCGAAAGAACGAAAGAGATTGCTCACCTCATTCACGAAAAGAAAACAAAGCTGTGCGGCTGCGGGAGTGGTGAAAAAGAGCAGCTCTCTGCCGCGCCTGCGGCTACCGCCGATACTGAACCGATGCATCGAAGCACCAGCGATGCGACGAAACATATACTCGATATGTAAATTTCTATTTTTTTGTACAACACTTTGATTTAATTGAAAACGCGCTTACTTAATCAAACGTAACTCTCCGCTTCCGTCGTCCAATTATCGATGAGCGCACCGTTGTTCTCTCCGTCGTCGTCGTCATAATCGTCGAATTTCTCCAACTCTTCGTCGCTCGGCAAGAGAGGTGATAAAGGTTTCCCTGCGATGAACTTTTTAAACACGTGGAGAGAGACTCTCGGTCGGAACTGTGGAATCATGTGACCGCTTCCGTGAACCGTCGCGAACGTTAAATTGTCCTCGTAGTTTGTCACGTGTCCGCCCATTTGCGGTCCAGCAGGTTGTGCCGCGAGTGAAGGCCCGAACAAGAGTGGCTTTTGCGCCAGAACGCTAATGTCCGTCGCAGCTGCGTCAAAAAAATACGGTCGTTGACTTCCACCCCGAACCAGAGGAATACCCACATTCGCGATCGCTTTCCTCGTTCCTTCGTACGAAACGCACGGATCCGTATCTCCGTTCACTACTAATATTCGATCCAACTTTTTCGCGAGTTTTTTATAGAAATCTTTCATGGACGGTACGTTTGGAGCGGCGTTATCGTTACACGCGTCGTAATCAGATTGATAACTCCACTTATCGTTCGGTCCAGGCCATCTATATTTTTTCGACGCGTATGGCGTTTCGTCCACGTGCAAAGCTTTTTTCACGTCCGCTCTGTTCATCCACTCGTTCGTGTAATAATCCAAAGAACCCTCCGGAGCGCCGTCGACTACGGCGGAAGGCCCAAACAAAGATAGATCGTTTATGTATGCCAACCGCCAATCTTGCGAAAAGGCTTTACTCGTGGAGAAGAGGAACTTTGCGTGCGCGACTTTGCACTTTTTCTCGACGCTTTTGCCGCCTTCTGACGATGATGAAAAATCTCTTCTTTTCGCTTCTATTAACTTGGAAAACTTCTTCCCCCACCTCCCGCTGGTCACGCGAGTCATCGGATACCTCAGTTTACACTCGTTCCATAACAACTTGAAATCTTTATCCGGTACGAACCCGTATTTATGCCCGTACCAAAGCATATCCATCGAATCTCGTTGCTCTTTGTTCGACGTGCACGGATCCGCCGTGTTAATCCCGACTAAATTAATCTTCTTTTCCGGAAACTTTTCGTTGTGCTCTACAATCTCCATCGCGAGCGTGGGAACGTAAACACCCGCGTAAGACTCTCCCGCTATATAAAATTCATTCGCTTTCAACTGGGGAAACTTTTCGTGAAAGAAATCCACCATCGCTTCCTTCGCGTCTCGAGCGGTTGATTTGTCTGAGTTCGCGCACCCTATTTCCTCTTGCTTTTCGCAATACGACCACCCGACTCCAGCTGGAGACTCCAACGCGACTAAGTTTACTCCCGCATTCGTCCACGAGTAGTGGTTTTCCATCAAATCTCCTTTACTATCGATAATCAAAGGTCCTTGCTCTTGGAGCATTCCCAGAATCGACGAAGACCCCGGGCCTCCGTTGAGCCACAAAACGACCGGTTTTGTCTCCCAATCTGTTCTCCAGCCTTCCTCACCAACACTTTTCTTCGTGCTCGTGGCCATCCAATAGTGTAACTTCGTCCCGTTATTTTTCGCGTCTAAATACCCGCTGTAATGGGGATGAAATGTCTTCGAATATCCAGGCAACGCGTGAACGAAATCATCACCCGATGATGAATTTGCGAAATCTGAATCTAACGAATCCGACGCATCAACATCAACTTTTCTCGTCCTCGTCTCCCCATAAATACTACTACCACTACTCAAAGTTGTTCTTCGCCCTTCCACCCCCGCGCGCGATGAAGAAAACTCCAAAAGCACGCCGCGCACCAAAAGAAGACAAAGAAGAGAGCGAATCATATGATGTGTAAAGGAAAAATGGGAGGAGAGAGAGAGACAGTTAGGATAGTTTTTTACTGACGACGAGGTCTCGAAAAAGTCGTTCTTTTTTTTTGTTTTTGTGTTCGTCTTTTTGGTTCTTTGGTTGTTTTTGGTCTTTTTTGGTTGTTTGTGTTCGCGTCTCACAAAGAGAAAAAAAGAAGCGAAAAAGGTGAAAAAAGAGGTGAAAAAGAGGAGCGTTTTTTTGCAGCCGCAGAGAAAAAAAACGAAAAAAATTCAAATCAGAAAAGAACAGCTCTTCGCTCTTCATTTCTGTTCCACATCACACATCTCTCTCTTCTATATACTCTTCTTCAACCTTTTGTTTAAACGCGGGTTATATATATATATAAGTAGAGTACACATAAAATGAGCTTTGAAAACAACTTTAACGAAGAAGAAGAGATTTTAAAAGCGACTGTAAAGCTCTCGTTCGCGGCGCAATGTCAACACGCGCACTGGAAAGTCCGATCGAGAGCGTACGAATCGATGGTCTCGTCGTCGTCTTTCGACGATGATTTTGCCAAAGACGGAACGAAGGAAACGAAGACCAACGACTACGAGAGGAAGAATTTCGAAATCATCGACTATTTTAAAGAAGCGATGCATAAAATCGTCTCCGAGACGAACGCGAACGCCTTAGACGTGGCTTTAGAGAGAACGAATCAAAGGTTGAGGAAGATGATCGATCGCGAGTTAGTCTCGTTTTTTAATACGTCGTCGTCGTCATCGAAAAGCGAGGGTGGTGTGAAAGAATTCGCGGAAGACGTTGGGGCGAAAGTGTTGCCAGCGCTGGTCTCGAAAGCGTTCTTCGGGAGACCGAAAGCGGTGAGTTTTGCCACGGAAACGTTTTGCTTGTTCGTGGAGATGGAACAATCGGAGTTAGCGATCGAGGTGTTATCGAAAGCGAGCGGGCATAAGGTACCGAAAGTCGCGTTGGCGGCGAGTAAGTGTTTAGCGCTCGCGTGCGAACAGTTCGGGTGCGGGAAGAGAGGCGCGTTGAACTGGATGAAGTGTTTAGACGGAGCCAAAGAAGCCATCGGGCATCGAGACGAAAAGGTGAGAAATGAAGGGAAGAGAGTTATCGTGGAGTGCGCGAAATGGGTCGGAGATCAAATCGTGATGGAGAAGATGAAAGACAAGTTGTCGAAAACGATGAAAGGCGAGGTGGAGGCGTCGTTGGCGAAGGAGACGGCGGACGGGAAAGAAAGAGGTTCGATGAAAGCGACGAGGTTTTTGATTTCGTTGCAAAAAGAGATGAGAACGAAAAAGACGACAACGTCTACGTCTGAATGTAGTACAGAAGATAGTGTTACCGAAAAGGTAGAAGCGGTGGCAGGTGCAGACGACTTGAACGAAGATCCGTACGATTCCGCGGAGCCGTTCTCGGTGCTCAAAGCATTGGACAAACCATCCACGGACGAAGATATTCCAAAATTTTGGGAAGCCGTGGTATCTTCGAATTGGCGACACCGCTTACACGCGCTGAAGCAACTCACCGACGCGTGCTCTTCGTCCGCGCGTTTACAAAAAGAAGAGTTCATGGAGCTTCAAAAAGTGCTCAAGAAAGTCATCTCGAAAGACGCCAACGCGAATTGCGTCGCGGAGGCGTCGAAATCGATCGAAAAGTTATGTTTGAACGCGAGAGCGGATTTTAGTAAAGACGCAAAAATGCTGCTCAGTGCTTTACTGGATAAATTAAAAGATAAGAACGCATTCGTGACGAGTGCGATTGCGAACACGTTGGATGCCATTTCATTGCGATGTTTCGCATTTTGCGACTCGCCAGAAGACGTGGTAAAATACGGATTGCAACACAAAGTCGGCAAAGCGAAATTGGAAACTTTGAAATGGTTGACGCGATCGAGCGCGTCGTTTTCATTGCAGGAGGCGAAGAAGACGATTAGTGCGAGCGAATTAGTTGCGACAGTGGTTAAACTTTTAGAGGATAAAGATCCGGAAACGAGGAAGGCTTCGCAGGAGTTTCTCGGCACGCTCGCGGGGAGAGCCGGCGGGATGAAAACACTTTCCTCGCAACATCTCGCCGGAGTGGACGATAGTAAAATGAAAAAAATGAACGAGATATGCGCAAAGATTACGCCAGCGCTGCCATCTGCGAATTCGACGGCGCCAAAGAAAGCTGGTGCTGGAGAGAATGTCGCAGCGGCTCCAAAGAGAAAACAAGAGCGAAGCGATAGAAAAAATGCAAGCACGAGCAGTAGCAGCGGCAACAACATCAACAAGAAAAATAACAATAACAACACTGGCTGCTGCGCCGCCGATTTGAGTTTGAAAATTACGGACGCCTTACTCCGCGATACCGCGGATGGTAACTGGAAGCGTCGATCCGCCGCGCTCGACAAGTTGAAATCTATTCTCGACTCAGCGCCGAGTAACATCGAAGTCTTTGGACTCGACGCGCTTTTTTCAGCTTTGCGAGCGAGATTTACGGACTCTAACGCCAACTTAGCATCTCAAGCGTTACAGCTTGCCGGACAATTCGCGTTGAAGTGTGGGGAAAACGTCGAGAAAGTTGGACGATTGGTGTTGAGCGATTGCGCGAAACACGTCGGCGACTCCAAGAGATTTGTCAGAGAAGCTGCGTTTTCTTTGATCTCCGATTGGGGCGTCGCCGTTGGTGAAGCTGTAGTTTTAGAACAGTTTGCAAATAAATTCGTCGAGCTCGCGACTTCCTCGTCGAATTCTTCTTCCGTTGGCACTTTGTGTGCGGATGGTAAACGCGAGGCTATGGACTTTTGCCGCGAAACGATAGAGGCTATTGAAAAGAACGCCGCCACGGCCAAAGCGGCGGACGATATCGCGCTTCTCTTACAACCTGCCATGGCGTTTGCCGCGGTTGGCTTTAAGGACAAATCGAGCGACGTTCGCGTAGCAGCTTCGAATCTCTTTGAAACTGCCATGAAAATGGAACGCACGATAGATGCGGCGAGTAGTTCTAGTAATAGCACGACCAGCAGTAGTATAAAGAAGAAGCGCACGGTGACTCGCGAAGACGCGCTGAAAGCCATTGAGAAATTACCGCACGGTTTGTGTTCGGCTATTGACGCGAGAATTAACAAGGAATTTCCCATTGATTTTACCAGCAATGGTGCTATTACTACATCGAGCGCGATGAAGAAACCGGCAGCGCTCAATATCCCGGAAAATTATAAAAATCTGGGCACCGTCGAGAAAGTATTCGTGCCTCCGTCCGCCCAGAAGCCGACGGAAAAGTTCGCCGAAAGAAAAAGTATTTTGGACGACGACAACATGGACGTGGACAATCTCGAGGTTATGTTTGATAATGCGGTCAAAGAAAACGTCTCTCGAAGTTCCAGTGGAGACTTTTTTCAAATGTGTGACTTGAAACAACTCAACGTTGACGGCGGGAAGGACCTCGAACCGCCAGTCACGCCACCGGCGAGACCTTCTATTTGGGACCAAGCGCTCGCGAGAGCCACGGCAGACGAAGACGACGAGTGTGTGGAAGGTTTAAAAGCGTTGTGTCACGAAATGAACGCGCACGCCATGTCGGACGCGTTTAAACACGAGATTTCTGGAACTATCGGACCTTTACTCATGTTTTTATCTGACGAGCTGCCGATTTTCTTTGAAAACGCGGTGAAAGCGAAGAAAAAATGCGAGAAGCACAAAAAGAGTAAAACGAACAAGAAGATCGAGGAAGAGCGAGAGGAGTACGAAACGTTACTGCGTGGCTGTAAGTACGCGTTGATGACTATGCACGCGGTCTTGAAAGAGTCCATCTTAGCGAACGGCGCTTCGGAAGCAACGACCAGAAACGTCCTCGCCTCTGTGCTCTCGCAGTTGGTTTTGGCCATGGATAATAGTTCAAGCATATCTTCTTTTGAATCAACTACAACTGTTTTGGAATCTTCGGATTATTTGAATGCGCTCAACGCGCTCGCAGAGAAAGCCATGGAAAACTTTTCCAAGACGAATTCTATGGTCAGTTTGATCAAGTTGTTATCCGGGGAAGGCGTCCCGGATTTCTCTTCGTTGGGCGACGCTAACGCGGCGACAACGACTACAACTGCGCATCATCTGAGCAAGAAGAACGCTAATGCCGAAAATACCGAAGCAAAAGTAGCTTTGTTTGAAACTTTAGTCGCGAAATGTCTCGTCAAACTCGCGTTTCAGCTCGAAGAGCTCGTGGAATCCGGCATCAACGTCGCCTCAATTTTCTCCGCGGTGCACGAATTTTACTCCTTCAAAGGCGAAGAGTTCATTCTCGAGGGTGAACGCGACGACGAGTACGGGAACAAGAACATTCGAATCGTTCGCGCGGTGGTTCACGAGGTATGCAAACTCATCGGTCCGTCCGCGGAAAAGTACGCCAAGTTAGCTTTGACAGGTATGAACGTAAAAATACCAGAGTTGGAGAGCGAGTCGGATCAACTTCCTTCGTTGTTGCGACAGGTTCGCGCGAGTTTGAAAATCCTTTCCGGAGAGGATGAAATCGAATCGAAAGTTCGAGAGGAACTGTCGGGCATTTTCGCAAAAATCGGCGACAAGGACACGACCGTCCAAGGTCTCGAACAACTGTACAATTTCACCAAGTGCGAGGAGAAAATTTCTCGAGTCGACGTGAACGAACACTTGCGACAGACGAGTTCGGCGTTCCAAGCGTACGTGAACAGAGGTTTGGCGAAAGTTGAGAACAGTCGAAAGAAGAAGCTGTTGTCTGTTTCGTCTTCTACTCCTTCCGCCGCTATCTCTGAAAAGGAAAACGGTGGAAGCTCTTTTGCTTTTCGCGCGACGCCGAGGAACTTTGGGAGCAGTTTCGCTTCACAAGGTAAAAGTACCGGCGGTTCCGCTTCGAAAGGATTCAAGCTTTCCCCGAGAGACGTGAACATAGCAGCAGCAACAACAACAACAGCTCCTGCTGCTGAGAAATCACCGGTTGCGAAAGCGAAATCTGCGGCGGAAGAGTTTCGGGAGCGCATGAATGCGTTGACGAAGCGTAAAGCAACGAACTAAATAAACGTCGCTCCCCGCTCGAACCTCTTTCTTCGCGCCCGTCTCGTATGTATGTACACCATGTTCGCAAAATGTTTCAGTAAGAAGTTTAATTATTATTACAATACGCAAAAAAAGAATCTTCCGAGAATAAGCGCGCTTATATATCGGTCCTCCTCGTTTCTCTCTCTCTCTCTCTTAATTCTTTCTGTTTTTAATGTAATCGGCTAAGCCAATGAGCGGCGCGGCTTTCTTTTGATCGTACACCGATAACTGTTCCTTCGCGCTCTTAATTAACTCATCTGCTATCCTCTGCGACTCCTCCAATCCTAATAAACTCGGGTACGTCGCCTTACCAACCGCGACGTCTTTACCAGCCGTTTTGCCTAACTCCTCGCTCGTCGCCGTGCAATCCAAAATATCATCCACAACTTGAAACGCCAATCCAATATCGTACGCGTACTTCCCCAATCGCTCGATATCCTCTTCGGTTCCGCCACCCAAAATCGCTCCGGAAACCACCGCCGTCTCCAACAACGCCCCAGTCTTGTGCGCGTGAATATACTTCAGCGTTTCCAAACTGACCGGTTTCCCTTCCATCGCCAAACCTTCGCTTTCGATGTCCACAACTTGGCCACCAACGAGTCCTTCCGACCCGACGCACTTCCCAACATCCGCTATCACGCGTAAAATCTTCTCCGCCGGAACCCCTTTTGTCTCTCTCGCGATGTACTCGAACGCGTGCGACAACAACGCGTCGCCGGCTAAAATAGCCATCTCTTCCCCGTACACTTTATGATTCGTCGGCACGCCTCTTCGAAAATCGTCGTTATCCATCATCGGTAAATCGTCGTGGATCAAACTCATCGTGTGGATCATCTCCAGCGCGCACGCCGTTGGCATGACCACTTCTTGTGCGCCTCCAACCATCTCGCACGCCGCGATTGCTAAACACGGACGAATTCTTTTCCCACCGGCGAGTAAAGAATATCTCATGGATTCGTGCAAACGTTCTGGATAAATGGTTGGGACGGAATCGGACAACGCTTGCTCGATCGCCGCGTTCTTTTCTTTCACGTACTTGGCGAAATCAATCTCCGCGTTCGTGTCCGCGACGGCCATCGCCTCGATTCGAAACGTTCTTTTTTCCCTTCGCTTTCCCGTGGCTCTCGAGGAGGAGGAGGAGGAGGAGGAAGAAAACCCAACGAGCGACGACGAGACGTTTCTTTTCGAGGAAGAGGAGGCAGAGGAAGAGGACATCGAAATTCGCGAAGAAAAGGAACTCAAAAACGTCATCGACGACGTCGACGCGACCGTGAAAACGCTCATTTTACGCGCGCACGTGTCAAAGTTTAACTAAAACCACTCGATTTTGTATTTGCGAAATCGAGAATCTCGACTTCTTCTTCTTCGCGCGTCGTGCCTTTGTCGTCTGTTGTGCGCGTTTGGATGAAATGATTTCTTTTCTTGTTGGTGTTGTTTGGATAAAAAAAAAAAGAATGTTCGGAAAAAGAAGAGATCTTTTCTAGATTGATGCTAAACCCTAGACCCTAAATTCAAAATGTGTCTCTCATTTTTGAAAACGAAAACACCTCTCTGTTCTGTACACGAACGATCCTCGCGGGAAACAGACGACGATGACGACGACGACGTCGACGATGATGACGACGACGAGTAATACTACTACCACGATGGGGCGAACGACTTTGAGAGGAACAACAACAACAAAGGTTTTTCCTTCTTCTTTTTCGAGAACGAAGAAGAACTCCTCCTCTGTATCCTCGGGGAAGATGATGATGATGATGATGTTTGTTAAATCAACGAGAAGAAGCGGAAGAAGACGAGGAGGAAGCGCGTCGTCGTCTTCCTCTTCTTCCGCGATTGTCTTCTCAGCTGTGGCACCGGCGTCTTCGTCGAAAAAAAAGAAGAAAAACGTTCTGGTCATCGGCTCCGGTGGTCGCGAGCACGCGTTAATCTATCGTTTGCTCCAGTCTGAAACGTGCGAGAAAGTGTTCGCGTTACCGGGGAACGCCGGTATCGCGACGGAGCCGACCGTGACATCCATCGCGGACGTTTCTGAATCGAATCACGCGGATGTGGTGAAATTTTGCAAATCGAACGCTATCGATTTAGTCGTCGTTGGGCCGGAAGCGCCGCTGGTGGACGGGTTAGCGGACAGTTTGAGAGCGGAAAATATCAACGTGTTTGGACCGTCGAAGAAAGCGGCGCAGTTGGAAGGGTCCAAGGAGTTCATGAAGAACTTGTGTAGGAAGTATAACATTCCGACAGCCACGTACGAGGTTTTTAGCGACGCGGAAAAGGCGAAGGAGTACGTGAGAACGGTGACGGGAGCGCCGATTGTGATTAAAACGTCTGGTTTGGCTGCCGGGAAAGGCGTGATTATGGCTGAAACCGTCGAGGAGGCGGAAAAAGCCATCGACGAGCTGATGTTGAATAAACAGTTTGGCGATGCCGGCGATACGATCGTAATCGAGGAGACTTTGTTTGGCGAGGAGGCGTCGTTTTTTGCCGTCGTCGGGGGCGACGTTGCGGTTCCGTTAGCGTCGGCGCAAGACCACAAAAGAGTTGGCGACGGCGATACCGGATTGAACACCGGTGGTATGGGCGCGTATTCGCCAGCTCCAGTGGTCACGAAAGAGATTGAAGAGGACGTGATGAAGAATATCATCGAGCCAACGGTGAGAGGAATGCGTGAAGAAGGGTGCGAGTATAATGGCGTCATCTTTGCCGGGTTGATGATTGACGAGAAAACGAAAAAAGTAAAACTGTTGGAACACAACGTGCGCTTTGGCGATCCCGAGTGCCAAACGTTAATGGCGAGAATGGAAAGCGATTTGTGCCAGCTTTTATACGCCGCAGCGACGAATAATATCACCGACGACGACGTGAAGAGCGTGAAATGGAGCAAAGAACCAGCTGTTAATGTTGTTTTAGCGGCGAAAGGGTACCCGGGAAGTTACTCGAAAGGCGACGAGATTAAAAATTTACAAGGCGCGGAAGAATCGACGGCAAAAACGAAAATCTTTCACGCCGGAACGGCGAGTGGAGAGAATGGGGAGATATTAGCGAACGGTGGTCGAGTTTTGGGGATAACTGCGATGGGTACGTCCGTGAAAGAGGCGACGAAGAACGCGTACGTGGCCATCGATAAAATTGATTGGCCGAACGGTTTCTGTCGAAGCGACATCGCCTATCGAGCAATCGAAAGAGAAGAAGGACGAGGCAAGTGATCATTAGAATAAGAATAATACGTACTTAATTTATATTTATTTATAACTCTCGGGACGGTCCACGTTTACAACTCTTCGTGCGCCTCTTCGAACTCCTTGGCTTTCTTCTTCGCTTCCCTCTCCGCAGCTTTTTCTTCCTTGGACTTAATTTTCGGCAAATCAAACGGAAGTTTTGCGTTCGCTTGAATAAATCTCGTGAAGCCGCCAACCGTTCTCTTCTCCTCTTCGTCCCATGGAACTCTTACACCTTTCTCCCCGGCGGGAAAGAAATAAATCGCCGGGAAACCTTTCGCATCCTTTACTAAAGGATGCTCGTTCGCGGTACCGTCCATATCGCAAATTTTCACCGTCGGCACGTCTTTGAACCTCTTGGCGAGTTTCTTGATTGTCGGCGCGAGTTCTTTGCAGTGCCCGCACCACGGCGCGTACACTTCGAGAAAGACATCCGTTTCGCTGTCGTTGACCATTTCATCAAAGTTTTCGCCGACAACTTTGTACAACGGACCGTAGTTTTCCTCCGGAATAGGTTCGGACTTTAAGTGTTCCTGCAACAAACCCGCTTCGAAAGCTTTGATGAACTGTTGCATGATTGGTTTCGTAATCGTCGGCGCGTTTTCGAGCTTATACTTCTTTTGGCCTTCTTCGATGCGTGGTTTCTCCTTCTCGTCCTTATTCACCGGTTCGGGTTCGCTTGGTTGCGAAAAGATGACCGCTTGCGGTTGGAACTCGTCCTCGCCGACGACCACGTCAAAGTATTCCAAAACACCCTCGGCATCGCTACCTTTAATGTCCACGGTGACGAACAAAATCTTGCCGCTCTTGTTGTCTTCCTTGGAAACTTCCTCGAGGAGGGCGTGGAGTTCTTTCGCAGTTTCCTCGTTCTCGCCGTCGTGAAAGACCAAAACTTGCGCAGTCACGCCAGATTCAAAGACTTTGTTGATGTATTCTTGCTCGAATGGAATGACCCATGGAAGTTGCGCGACGGCGGCAAACTTGGTGATCTCTTTCGCCTCCCATTTGCCGTCGTACTCGGCGAAAGATTTCTCGCCTTTTTCGTTTTCAAACATCAAAACCATCGCCGGGTTGGACGGTCTTTTGAAATTGGTCAGGCCCAATTTGGCAACGTTCGCGCGATTATCTGTGTGCGCTACGTCGAGGCCGTTGAGATCGATATCTTTCGCCATGGCGTAAAAGTCCGCGAAGGCTGGGGAAGAGCCCAATTCGTCGAAAACCGCGATCAAAGTCGCTCGCTTTTCTTCATCTTCGTCTTCATCCTCGTCTTCTTCTTCGCCTTCATCGCCGTCTTCTTTCGCCTCTTTCACTTTCTTCGGCGCCTCTTCGCCGGTGAACACTTTCATCGTCGTCAAATCAACGCTCGGTTCGCCCATTTGACGCTCGACGTAATTCGCGATGGCGTATTGGTCTCTTCCGGATTGGTAATCCTTCTTCAACTCGCCTTTCTCGAACCACTTCATGGTTGGAAACCCTTCCACGCCCAATTCTTTCGCTAGCGCTTCTTCCAAGGTCGCGTCAACTTTGAACAACTTCACGTTCTTACCTTCCAACTTTTCGCTCTCTTTCACAGCTCTCGCGGCGTATTCGTAATGCGGCTCCAACTTTTTACAGTGTCCACACCACGGCGCGTAAAACTCTACTAAAGCTCCGTCCAAGTCTTTCAAAATGGATGTGAAATTCTCCTTCCCTAACGGTTCGACTTCGTACGGACCTTCCGGCATTTCCAACTCTTCCTCTTCTCCTTGGCCGCCGTAGTCGCCGTAGTCGCCGCCGCCGTAGTCGCCCATGCCGCCCATGCCGCCCATGCCGCCCATGCCGCCCATGCCGCCGTAATCGCCGTAGTCTGGACCGTAATCTGGAACGTCGTCGTACGGTTCCGCTGGCCTTAAACCATCGTCATCGTATTCTTGCGCCTGTGTTATGTCATCAAAGTAGAGAAAAAAACGTTTTGGTGGTTAGTATTTTTCGCACCCCGCGAAAAGAGAGTTTCGATGAAGTGGTTGGTGTTCTTCCCAACATCATCGAGAAGAACCCATTTTTTCCTCCAATCCTCCGTTTTCGTCGAAAAGAAGAAACAGAAGAAGAACTTTCGAGAGAAACACCCTTCTTCAAACCGAGATCGACCCCGACAGACAGACAGACAGAACGCGACGTAAACGACGACGACGCGCCGGAAGGGGAGCGGAGTTTTGGAGACCGCGACGATGAGACAAAAAAAACAAACAAAGCCGCCAAAACGCGACGACGATGATGATTTTGAGAAAAATGATCGAGAAAAAAAACAACACACAAAAACGCTCGTTGGCGTTTGGTATACCTGGACGACAAAAACAGTTAAAGTCCCAAACAAAAAGCTCGCGACGAAGAGGAAGAGAAGAGTCAAAGTCGTTCTCCTCGAAATCGTCGTCGTCATTTTCGTCGTCGTCATTCTTTTTTTTGTGTGTGCGCGTGTGATGATGTGATGAGGTACCTCGTGATGATGTGTTTTTTAATTTTCTTTTGATGAGAAAAAAAGGCCGACGAAAATTTTCGGTCAATCGCTCAAAAATTTTCGTTCGAAAAAACCGTTGGAAAGCACCAACAAAAATTTTTACGCACGGGAAAGAATAACATCACACATAACGAGATGATGATGTTCTCTTCTTCTTCTTCTTCTTCTTCTTCTTCTCCGAGGAGAGTACTTTTGTCGCGGCCTTCTTGTCGCGGTGGTGGTGAGAAGACGAGGAACGAGAACAGTCCTTTTCGAGGAGGAGGAAAAGGAGGAAAAGGAGCGCGACGAACACCAACAACGACAACGAGGACGAGGAGGTTGTTAACTTCTGCTGCTGCGTCATCGAAGGAATCATCGTCCTCTCCGTCGGAAAAGAAGAAGAAGACGAGTAAAAGCAGCAGCGATACCATCACCAATACTAATACCACCACGAACACAAAGAAAAAGAAAGGAGAGAAAGAGCGTCAGCAGAAGATAAAGGAGTACTGGAAAGACCGACGGAAAGTGGCGTGCCAAGAGAACGATCCGATGTGTTTAGATATCATGAGAACACCGATGAAGTCGTTCGACGAGATGGAGGAGGAAGAGCAAGAGTTAAACGCACTCGCGCCGGAGTTTATGGACGGGGACGTCGTTTTGGGGAAAGTGAACGACGTGCCTTCGTTTCCAGTGTTTAAAGGGGAGATATTGAACGCACCGGAGGAGACGTTGAATGTGGTGGAGTTTACGTTTTCGTGGTGTCGACCGTGTAAGAAGTTCGCGGCGAAATACGACATGTTCGCGGAATATTACGACAAGGTGAGATTTTTCAAAGTCGTCGGCGATAGCGATCCAGTGTTGGCGACGACGGCGAAGAGCATGAACGTGACGTCTACGCCGCACTTTTTCTTATTCCGAGGCGGGAAGATGGTGGGGTCGTTCACCGGGACGAACGAGGATCAATTTCGCGAGGAGCTCGGGTTCGCCATGAAAGACGAAGAGAAACCTTGAGTCAATCGCCGCGCATAATAATTTCATCATCGCGTATATATAAGAAAAGCGAGAAAGAAAGAAAAGAAGATACTACAATAATAATAATACTAAGTAGTAACAACACGTCTTCACACACTTTATATACTATTAATATCAACGCAAAGCAAAGTACAAAAATAAATAACAAAATCTAATCTACTAGTACATACACTACCGTTCTTTACGTTACTAATCCTCTCCTTTCTCATCGAAACCGAGACGGCGCGAGCGCGCATTTCGGACTCGATCGAACTCGTCGCGCGCCTGTCGCAAACTCTTATCGACGCTCTTAATCGCCGAGAGCGTTTGCTCGCGATCCGCTTTCGAGGAGGTTCGAATGTAAAACGAGTTTTCGGACGCGTCGTCGTCGACTTCGTCGTCTTGATCTCCTATCTTACCAAACTGTTTGCGCGGCGACGGTTTGGGACTATGCGGCGGCGTCACGCCAACTTTCCTACCTCTCCCCAATCGTACGGCTTCGATGATATTTTCCAGCTCGGCAATTCGGCCTCTCAATTCTATCTCGCGTCTGCTAAAATGTTCCTTCATGCTCGACATTTCCTCTCGAGTAGAGATTAATTCGTCCTCCATGCCTTCCGTGGCTTCTATGAACGCTTCTGCTTCTGCCAACTTTGATTTGAGCGAAGAGATTTCGCGCGACGACGCGTTCTTAATCGCCTGCATTGCTTGCGAAACGTGTTCGGAAGCCTCTGCCGAGGCCGAATCCATCGCCTCGATTTCTTGCAAAAGCTGATGCACGCGAACGTTTGCATCCTCGACCTTCTCGAGTAACTCCTCGTTTTCTATTCGCAAAGCCTCGAGCTTTGCTTTGCTTTCTTTTTGTAATCTTTCAATTTCCACTCGAGCTTGTTGCGATATTTCCTCCGAAGTTCCGCTTTCTCTCTTCGCCGCTTCGTACTTTGCCGCGACAGATTTCAATCTCCCATCGAGTTCGGCGACTCGGTCCATTTTCGACGCGAGATCTCTTTTCAACGTTTCAATCTCGAACGTCATTTCCATCTCTTGATCTGCGCGTCGTTCGATTTCTTTTTGGATTTGACGTTTCCCTTCGTTTTGAGCATTTTTCAAAGCGCTCTCGAGCGATTGCACTTTTTCGCGCTCGCTATTCAAGCGCGACTTTGCGTCCTCGAGCGCTCGACTCATGGATTCGCGCTCGTTGCTCGCATTCGCGTGCGAAAGAGTCATACTCTTCAATTGAATGGTGAGCTCTTCGCATTTTGCGTTACTCTCCGTGAGTTGCTCGTTGAGTTCGTGCTCCAAAAGCTCGCTCGTCTCGGTGAGTTCTCGGATTTCGCTTCGCAACGCCTCGATTTCATAGCTATTTCTTCTGTTCTCGTCGTCGTCGTCGTCATCGCCGTCGTCATCGGCGCCATTAGCTTTACTCTCTCCAGCGTTCTTATTCTTTTCTTCACTAGTTGCCGATGTGGTATTATTACTATCTCCACCACCACCACCCTTTGAACGTTCTTCGGCAACTCTGGCCGAGATGAACGCCAACTTTACTTCGTCCCGCATGGCATCCGCGAGCGACTTTGGTTCCTTATCGTCCATCATTTCCTGGAACGCCCGCTCGAGCGCTTCGAATCGTTCCTCCACGGTTTGAATGACCGTTCTAAACAGCGCGTTCGCTTTGTTCTCACCTTGTGTCTGCACTAATTCGTTTTGTCTTCCACGTTGTCGTTGTTGTTGTTGTTGTTGTTCCCCTCCTTCCTCTTCTTCTTCGTCCACGGGCGAAGCGGCCGCGACGTCGTAAAACTCCGGATGCCACGTCCAACTCGGCGACTTTGATGCGGTCGCCACGCGCGAATCTAAAACGCCAATCTCGGCGCACGCTTCCGCGAAACCCGTAACTTCCATCTCTAACGAATCCAAGCACGTTAAAACTCTCGACTCTCTCGCCAACGCCTTCTCTAATTCTATTTGTAAATTTTTCTTGCTCTTATTCGCCGCGTCGCGTTCAACTTCGACGACGCCCAGCTTCAATTCAATCGTTTCCAACTCTCGTTTGGATTTTAAAACTTGCGCCGAGGCTGCTTCCAATTCTTTTTTAATCTTCTCTTCGCACGCTTTGTTGACATCCTCCATGGAGGCTTGCAAATTCGTCGCGTTTGCCAGCGCCCACTTTTTCGTCTTGACTCTTTTCCCGCTCGTCGTCTTCTCTTTTCCTTTTTCTTCTTCTTCTTCTTCTTCTTCGCTTCCGCTCTCGTCTTCTTCCGTATCGATATCTTTTTGTTCGTTCGCTATGTTTCTCTGTTCTAATAAAAGCGCCGCTTTCTTCTCGGCGAGCAAACACCTCGTCTCCCACGCGCTCACGTCCATCCTCCATCTCGATGCGTTCGCGTTCAACTCCGTTTTCATCGCCGACATTTCTCGTCTCGCTTCGTCCCTGTCCATCTCCAACGCCTCCCTCGCGCTCTCAATCGCGTTACATTTCTTCTCTTTCATTTCCAAAGCGTACGTCGCCTCTCTCTTTTCTCGTCGCGATACTTCCCATCGCGCCTTGACGACTCTCAACTCGTCTTCGTACGCATCGCGAACGTTCCTCGCTTCCGCACACATCTTTTGTAGCTCCTTCGTCTTTTCAAACGATAGCAATTTCGACGCGTCGATGCCCATCGATATCGCTTCTTCCTTCGAAGTCGATACGCTCTGATAAACGCTCAAAAGTTTCTCCTTTTCTTCGTTTTGTTGTTTCAGTTTCAAAATTTCCGCATCTTTCTCCATCATCTTCCTCGCGTGTTCTACGTGTGTTTCCTTCCCTTTCCCACTAGTAGGGATGGACGCGAGTTCTTCCTCTAACGCGTTCACTTTTATTTTCAGTTCGATGCATTCTCGTTTTAAGTACACCGCATTAGAGGGAGAATAATAAGAATTAGTATTCGTTGTTGTTTCATTACGATTTTCTGAATCCGAATCCGAATCATCTTCTTCCAATAAATCGTCCAAAGTATCCGCGTCTATTTCCTTCTTCTTCTTCTTCTTCTTTCCCTTAAACAACGGGGAAGAGGTTATGTACGCCAGCATTATTATTATTATTATTGTTTACTCTCTTCAAGCATGTGTGTGTGTGTGTGTTTGAAAGCGCAAAGTGTGCGTCGTAAATGGGTCGTCTGTCTCGTGTGAATGAAAAATGAAAAATTCTTTTGACTTTTTTCTCGAAATTGCACTTTTTGTTGTTTTTGGTGTGGGAGCATTTTCCTCCTCAAATTGAGCTTTTTTTACTCTGCTTTTTTACCTCTTTCCCCTTGCTTCCCCTCTTTTCAAAAAAAAAAGAAAAATTCAGATTCCACACAATTATTACCACACTCGCTCTTTTTGCAGACTCCATCAAAAGCTCTCAAAAACAGCGAAGATAATAATAAGCGATAATGAGAGAAGTAATTTCGTTACACATCGGCCAAGCCGGGATCCAAACCGGGAACTCGTGCTGGGAACTGTTCTGTTTAGGTGCGTTGGACTTCTTCTTTTTTTTTGAAAATTTTTGTCTCTCTTTCTTCCAATTTTAAGGGGAATTTGTGACCGTTTGTCGTTTGTTTTGAATTTTATGTAATGAATTTTGAATATCTCTCCTTCCTTTTCGCGTGATGCAAACAAACAGAACACGGCATAGGTCCGGATGGGCAAATGCCGGAAGACCAGCACGGTCAGCACCAAAACGACGACGCGTTTTCGACGTTTTTCTCCGAAACTGGAGCCGGGAAGCACGTTCCGAGAGCGGTCTTTTTGGATCTCGAACCGACCGTCATCGACGAGGTGAGAACGGGGACGTACAGACAATTGTTCCACCCGGAACAGTTGATTTCCGGCAAGGAAGATGCCGCGAATAACTTTGCCAGAGGGCATTACACCATTGGTAAGGAAATGGTGGACGTGGCGTTGGACAGAATTCGAAAGTTGGCGGATAATTGCACGGGATTGCAAGGCTTTTTGGTCTTCAACGCCGTCGGCGGCGGGACCGGTTCCGGTTTGGGATCTTTGCTTTTAGAACGATTGTCGGTGGATTACGGGAAGAAATCAAAGTTAGGTTTCACGATTTATCCGTCGCCGCAAGTCTCTACCGCGGTGGTTGAACCGTATAACTCGGTTTTGAGCACGCACGCGTTGTTGGAACACACCGACGTGACGGTGATGTTGGACAACGAAGCCGTGTATGATATTTGCAGAAGATCTTTGGACATTGAAAGACCGACGTATACGAACTTGAACAGATTGTTAGCGCAAGTGATTTCGTCGTTGACGGCGAGTTTACGATTTGATGGCGCGTTGAACGTGGACGTGACGGAGTTTCAAACCAACTTGGTGCCGTACCCGAGAATTCACTTCATGTTGTCCTCTTACGCGCCGGTTATTTCCGCGGAAAAAGCCTACCACGAACAGTTGTCGGTGGCGGAAATCACAAACTCCGCGTTTGAACCGCAAGCGATGATGGCCAAGTGCGACCCGAGACACGGCAAATACATGGCGTGCTGTTTGATGTACAGAGGCGACGTCGTCCCGAAGGATGTCAACGCCGCCGTCGCTTCCATTAAGACGAAACGAACCATTCAGTTCGTCGATTGGTGCCCGACTGGTTTCAAGTGCGGCATCAACTACCAACCGCCATCGGTCGTCCCGGGTGGTGATTTGGCGAAAGTCCAAAGAGCCGTCTGCATGATTTCCAACTCTACGGCCATCGCCGAAGTCTTCTCCAGACTCGACCACAAGTTTGACTTGATGTATAGCAAGAGAGCGTTTGTCCACTGGTACGTCGGAGAAGGCATGGAAGAAGGCGAGTTCTCCGAAGCGAGAGAAGACTTGGCAGCTTTGGAAAAAGATTACGCGGAAGTCGGCGCGGAGTCTGCGGATGGCGAAGAGTACGAAGAGGAATACTAAAAGAAAAGAGAGAGAACAACTGGAAGAGAAGAGAAAGCGCAAAAACGCCGGAGCTTATTGTGAGACGTTGCCGGTCGGAAGGCCAAACTATACACACACACACACTATATCATACTAACTTTACTCACTCATATATATAATTACATAATAAAAATACGACGAACAGTATAATAATATACATCGCGCGCGTGTACTCTGGTACTTATTGTTTTTAGGTGAAATGCAGAAATTGACATTTTTGGCATTTTGCGGATGCTCCACACAAAAAAATGGAGGAACTCCAACTCCTCCTCTCTCGGCTACAACCTCCCTCGGATGAAATCGTGCACGAGTGCACTCTGATATCTGAATATAAAGATTTAGATTCGTTGGGGAGGGAAAGAGGAGAGATTTTTGTCGCAGAAAAGGAAGAAGAAGAAGAAGAAGAAGGAAGGATTGGTTTGTCGACACCATCATCATCATCGTCGGAGCGAAGAGAAAATGTGCGTGCGTTTCGCGCTGATTTTCTCTCGAGTTTAACAAAAGTAAGAGAGAGTATTGGATCGAATTTGATCGAGAGAGAAGAGCTTGGAGTGGTGCATTTTGTGGATGAAGATGAAGCAGAGGTCGTTAGGACTCGTGTAAAAAAGAAAGTATTGATTGAAGTGATAGGGGATGAGGATGAAGATGAAGAAAAATCCCCTAACAAGAAGAGCCAAATGTGGAATGATTTTGCGCTGTTATTGTGCGGGATGATGGAAACATCGGATGGAATTCCTTCGTGGTCGAGTAAGCAATGTTCTGATAGAGCGAAAGAGATGCTAGAGGAGTGCTACATGGACGGTAGTAATAGAGGTAGTAATAGTAGTAGTGACGATGACAACGGGAAACGACGTGCCCCTCTCGCCTCGGACGCGCTCGACGGCGAGCGGATGTGGAGAGATTTGAAATCGCACAAAAGTGCGCCGGAAAAGGAGTCTTGGAATACAAAGTTGGCAGATAGGAGGGATGCGAGAGCATTTTATGCGAGCGTGCAAGCGTTGAGTGTGTTGGAGCACGTTCCTTTTGGGGAGCATACGTTTGAGCGGTTTACCTCGATCGCGTTGAGAGCGTTGGAGTTTGAAACGCTCGCGACGAAACGTGTTGGGGCACGCATTACGGAGAGGCTTTTGAGCAAGTGTTTGGAGGTTAATGTTAACGGAAGAATTGTTCGCGATACTCGAGGAATTTCGAAAGCCATGTTTGAGCAGCTGAAAAGAAATATGGTTGGCGCAACATCCGCGCTTTTTGCGCCAACATTGCGAGCGTTCGTAGCGTGCGCAAAAGTTCGTAAACACGAATCGCAATCATCGTCGTCGTCAGAAGAGGGTGCGGAATGGCGATATCACGATGCAGTGCTATCGCAAAGCTTGGATTCAGTCTCCTTGCACGTGGACGATTTAAACTTTGTCGCTCCGCTCTTGCGAACAATTCCTGAACTTTGCTCGGAGATGAAACTACGCATCGTTGGTCGATACAAATCATTAATTCCTTCTGTATTAGCGTGGTCGAAAGCCCCGTCGAACGAAATTGCTCTGTTAGCGCTGGAAGCGTTACACGATATCCTCCAATGGACGTGGCCGCGAGCGTACTCGAGGTGCGAAGAGATTTGGGAGAGCATGAAAATAGCTTACGAGGAAGGTCCGAGAATTATCGAAGAAGAGGAAGTTGAGAAAAGAAGACGCGCGGTGGAAAATGTTTTGACTGTACTAAACGCGGCGTGTGGACCTATATTCACTCATATCGCGGTGGAAGAAAAGAAAACCGATGATGTGAAACTTCGCGCTTTTGTCGAGAGGCTGAAAAAATACGAGGGTGATGGACACGGGAATCCTTACATCGGTTTCAAAGAACTTAGCATTAAACCAAAATAGATCTCTAATACTAGATGTAGGTAGTAATATAGATAAATTAGATACGTGACTAACTTTGAACGAGACGGAGACGTAAATGCGCGCTATTTTTTGCCAACTTTTTATGCTTCTCGAAAAGAGTTCGAACTTGTTCGTAATATTGCTTGTGAATGGCCTCTATCGTTTGAGACGTATTGGGTTCTATGGAAACTCCTTTTCCGATTGCATAATACAGCGATTGTCGAGTTGGAAAAGGCGTGAAATATATTCCAACTGGTATAAATGGGAACGGAAACCCAAAATATCGATACGACTTTTTCGATATGAATCGTTTGAATATATTTCTTACTCCGGAACTTTCTCCGAAAGCGACAATTGGTATAATTCGAATCTTCTCCTGATAATCGCTCGCTACATTCATCGCAATCCGAATGAACCCTTTGTGTCTCATGCAGATGACAACTTCGTCTTCATCTACTTTTTGAGCGTGCTCGCACAACTCGCTTTGGCCTCCGGGAACAAACATAACTGATTTTCCCTCGCCCAAACACTTGGAGAACGATTTTCTAGAGACGCTTCGAGCGCCGGTGAAACTAAATATCTCGCGAACTATGGGTATTTTAAAAATTATCGACGCCGCGAGTGTGCACACTTGCCTGTTTGGAAACAAACGTTCGAAGGCCGGGTGCAGATGTAACCACGCGGCAGAATGTGGAATGAATGCGTGAGGGCTGTACCCAAAAATTAACCGACCATTGCCTTCCTCGTCGTCGTCCTCTTCGTCCTCCTCCTTCCCTACATCTCTCACGATAGAAATCTCTCCGTGCCATTCTTCCAAGCCAACCATTAAAACATCTCTCGCAAATTTTCGCACTCTTTCTATCGTGTTATCTGCATCGCTTGGAAAGAGTCTGCGCGTGAAAACGGCATACGCCGCTAATAGCGCGACCAGAACCGTCGGCCTCGCGAAAAACGCCAAAGCGAGAAGCATAGAAAAGACAATCAACGGGAGTCCGTGTAAAACAGTCATACTCATCGAAGTTATGAACACCCTCGCAATATCTCTCGCGTTTTCTCCTTTTTCCCAATGATGAAAAGATAACGCCACGCAAAAATGCGACACGAAGGACGTCGCTATGATGAGCGCGAAAAGCTCTTCCACCAACAAGAAATGATGGAGAAAAACAGACGCCACGGAAAGCGCGAAAGCTATCCAAGCGACCGCTTGTAACGTCACGAAAATGTAATTCCCCGCGAAGGGCATGTAGAGCCGATAGCCTCTCTTCCTCCACACCCCCCACGCGTGCGTCAAAGGCGCTAAGAATATCACCGGATAATACACGTAACGCTCGTTAAAGAAAGAAGAAAAAAAAGACACCCGAGACACGAAAAGAAGAAGAAGAAGAAAGCACGTCCACCCAGCCGCCGTTGCGAGCGTAAAAAAACCTTTCTTCTTTTTCCTCGTCGTCGTCATCTCCGGTCTCACTCGTCGTGCCCTCTTTTCGCGATGATGATGATGATTGCGCCGGTGCGTCTTTTGTCTGGGAGACCGCACCCAAAAGGGAAAATTTTTGTATCTTTTTTTAGTGTAGTGCTTTCGCGTATTTTTGTGTCTCTCGATTTTTTTTCGTTCAAGATTTTGATCAAATTTTGCGCTTGGTTGGTTTAAAAAACGCACTCTCGTTTCGCGAGATTTGAGTCACACACACACACGCGCGTAACTAAAAACACTTTGACGGGGTGCTTTTGAGAAAAAGAGAGAGAGAGTGAGAGTGATGTTGTTTTTCTTGTTTGAATAATCGCGAAAATAAGAAGAGGAAAGAGAGACATCATCATCCATTTCTCTTCGTTCTTCTGCTTCTGTTGGTGTTGTTGAGATTGTTTCTGAGAAAAATCATGTCGTCGTCCTCGGACGTGGAGATGGAGGAGAACAGAGAAGAAGACAACGAAGAAAACAGACGCGAGGGGCGAGAGGAAAGCAGTAAAAGAGAAAGAAGGACGACGACTCGAGTCGACGACGACGTGGAAATGACGACGGTGGAAACCATTGCGAAGACGACGGCGAGGGAAGATTTCAAAGCGTTCAAAAAGTCGAACAAGAGGATTTTAGAAGAGTTCCAATCGAAACAGAAAGAAAGAGAGAGATACGAAGAAACGGCGGTGCACTATAAGAAACACTTGAATCGTTTAGATATATTAAAAACAGAAACGATATCGAAGATACCTAATTCGTTACCTAAGTCGGATTATTTAGAGAGGGTGGTGGACTTTCTGCACGAAGCGATACCGCTGCTCGAGCGCGCAGAAAAAGAGGAAGGCGCTGCGAGGAAAGCTTCGGGAGAGGAGTTTATTGGTATTGTGAATGTTTCGGACGACGACGAGGAAGTGCAGAAGAAGAAAGGAGAAGAAGCGTGGAATAAAGTTGGACGGTTAGCGAACGGAGAGCTCGACGAGAAAGTTTATACAGACAAGCCGCGTGAGAAAAGGTCGCCGAAAAAAGCTAACGCTGAGAACACCGATCACCACGGACACGCTGAAAGAGTAGAGAAAGTTCACGAGAAGGATAACAACGACGGATGGAATCGAGGAAATGGCGGCGTTTCTCGTACCAAAACTTATAGTAGGAAAAAAAATCCGACCAACATTGGACCGGTGAATGGACGCGGCGCATCGATGGTTGAAGCTGCGCGTCTTGGCTTTTCGTCGAACAAGCGGGCAACATCGACACCACGAAGTGCTCCGCGAGCTGTTTCTCCACGGCACGAAATTGAACATTTTTGTCCAGAACAATTCATTCCTAGCGCAGAGAAACGTCCAAAAACGAGAAATGATGTGGGCGGTAGCGGACACAAAGTCAAGGAAAGGATGTTCGGAGTCCGCATTGATGACTTAGAAGAAGACGATCCAATCGAGGACGTCCAACGAATCGGCGATAATAGCAGAGGTAATCGCCCTCGAGGACGCGGACGAGAAACAAGAGAGAAGAAAGAACCGATCGTAGTTGATCTTGTAGATTCTGAAGACGATACAAGTAACAAACCGATTGAAATCGATAGCCCGATACAACAGAGGCGACGGACGACGCGACAAAATGCAGGATTTGTAGGGTCCAGCGTCGCGAGATTTGGTAAATTTACCGCAACGTACCCTAATGATGGATCCAAAGGAGCCGCTTTAATCAACACTAACGATTTGGATTGCTTAGAACCTGGTGAAATGTTAAACGACCAAACGATTGATTTTTACATGAAAAAGATTGCGGTGGAAGATTTTCCCTCGCTTGAAGACAAGGGAAGATGTTTAGTCATGAGTACGTACTTCTATCAGAAGTTGACGCAGAAATCACGTGGAGCCTCAAACATAGCGGAGCGAAAAGATCAGGCATACGAGAGGGTGAAGAATTGGACGAAATCTATCAATATTTTTGACAAGGATTTCATTCTTATTCCAATTCACGCTCAATTACATTGGAGTTTGGCTATTATATCGTATCCTGGATTAGCCGCCAATTCTGCGGAGCGCGTAGAAATGGGGAACATTCCGTGCATTATTCATCTAGACTCGATGGGGACCAATAGCTCGCACTCATTCGATAGTATACGAAAAAATTTGACGCAGTGGCTGCAACGCGAATATAACCGCGTTGAATCTGAACGCACGGGAGGTCTAGTCGAAGACGGAGCAACTCGTATAAACAACGAGACGATGCGTAAATTGAATCCAATCGTTCCATTACAAACGAATGGTTGCGATTGTGGTGTTTTCACGTTACTTTACGCACAAAAATTTATCCAGAACCTTCCGAAAGAGTTCACTTTGGCGGACTTCGAGTCGATTTTTTATGGTAAAGTGAATACAAGGATGAGTTTCCAAAAATTATCACTTCACGAACCATACCGGCTGCTAACGCCTAGAATGCTTGACATGGATAAATTCATCGAACAGAGTTGGAAAGAAGAAATTCGCAAACGCTACGGGTCATCTGAAAAAGAAGAAGCGAAAGAAGAAGTGAAAGAAGAAGAGAACAACATATCATTACATATAGTCGGAGAAAAAGAAGAGGAAGAAGAAGAAGTCAACGATTTGAGAGATGAAGAAGACGAAGACGTGAAACATTTTAAATCAAAAATGCAACCGTCACCGGAAGAAGAAGAAGGCGAAAAGAATAGCGAGAATAAAGAGAACGATTTGAAGAGCAGCGAGGAGGTTGCGATTATTTCCGAAACGGATGGGAAAAGTGGCCGCGAGAAGGAGAAGAAAAGGGAAGAAAAAAAAGAAGAACAAGAGACGCGCATGTCGATTGAAAAAATACTCCAAACTTTCCCAAAAACGTGGATCCAGACGAATTGTCCCGAAATGTTCCGAGAAACTTGGTTTCCCCCGATGGAATGTGCAGAGCACATGCGTGTTAGGATAAGCTTGATGATCTTGGAAGCGTTACAAGAAAAAATGATATCGAAATACAAAGAACTCGAAGCCATGCAGAACGCTTTGCCGGAAAGTGAAAAAGAAAACGAAGAGAACGCAGTCGTCAAGAATTTTAAAAATGTCACGCAACTCGTCCCTATATTTAGCGATGCAGTCGACGAGAATTTTAAATCCTTGAGCGCTTTGGATAGAAATGTGTGCGAGGCAAAGCTGAAAATGGAGAGATCAGAAAAGAGGAGAATAAACGAATGCCTCCAGAAGATTTTCACCGCTCGCGAGAAGGAGGACGAAAATGTACAGAGGCTTAATAAGCATCTTGAATTACGCGAAGAACGAAAGCGTCAAAAGACCGGTGAATCGAGCGACGATGATGACGCTGTTCGCATAATTGGGTACAAATCTAAACCAGGCAAGCAAGTGCAGACTACGCTTCAACGCTCTGGCGACGAAACGAACCTTTTCGAAAGAGGCAGAACAATTTGGAAGGATGGTATCCAACCACCGCCACGAAGAGGAGAGCAAGCGAAGACGCGTGCCCCTTCACCGCCACGCACGCGCGGGACTTTGAACGACAGTAACGACATCGCGAAAAAAATGAGGCGCAGTCACAACACGCGTGACCAGTCGTCAAATCAAGAAACGATGAGAGACGCGAGAATCAGACTCTTAACGCAGAAACCTGCGCGAGAGCAGACCCCTCCGGAGAAGAAGGCAGGGTGGTTGCCTGGGAGTATCGTAGACAGGTTCAAACGTAGAGATAAAGAAAGTTAGGATAGAGAGACAACGAAAACAGTAGCAGTACTGAACGCATCCGCGCGAGAATATCGCGACGATGCGGTGAACATTGAGATGTAAAAAGCGCGCGCGCACGAATTAATACACATTTACAACTCTCTCGAATTCCTCACACGCACTCTTCTTCATATAAAATCTTCTTCTCTTGAAAGAAACCACGAGAAATATGCTTCGACGCGCCTGCTTCGATCTTCTCAAAACTCGCGCGCGCGCAGCTTTTGTATCCTCTCCTGAAATTATAGTTGGAGGAGGGAGAATTCAGTCGAGCGCTTTCGCGTCGTCGTCGTCGTCGAGAAAAGACAACGACGATGCGAAAAACGCGGACGACGAGCGTTGGGAAGATTTCCCTCAAACGGAGGAAGAACTCGCCAATCGACGCGCGAAAGCGCTGAGAAACTGGTTAGAAAACGAAGTCGGAGAAGAACGCGCGAGTTTGATGACAATTTTAGGCACGCACAAGGTGAAAGTGCCCGGTGGCGGAGAGGAAGCGAAAGCGTTCATGGACGATTTGTTGTTATGGAAAGCGAAAGGACAGTTGTTAGCGAAAGAAGAGGAAGAAAAGAAGAAGAGTTTCGAGGAAGAGTTCGGGCTACCTTTCGATGAATGAATGATTTAATGTAGCATATAGCACGTGTAGTAGTCCATTATTTATTCCTCGACCTGTTGTTTTCCTCCGCCTGCAAAGTTTACGACGACTGATTTGTGCGCGTTTTCGATGCCGACCATCCTTCGCTCCTCGTTCGCGTTCTCGTACAAAGTGTTTCGCAATCGAGGCACGCGCCCGGCTCGAGTGATCAACGCTTCCATCTCGACGACGTTGAATTCTTGGCCAAACGTAGATCCAGCGGCGCGCGTGATGCTTTCATTCATTAAAACACCGCCGACGTCGTTACATCCGGCGAAAAGTAAGTTTGAGGCGAAAGATGGTCCCATTTTCGGCCAACTCGCTTGAATATTCTTGATGCCTATTGGACCGAGCACTAAACGACCGATGGCGTGCATTAAAACGCACTCGCGCATTGTAGGTCCTTTCCTCGCGCGACCTTTTTCGTATATTGGCGCTTTGAAGTGGACAAACGGTAACGGAACAAACTCGGTGATGCCGTTCGTTTCGCGATGTAGTTCGCGAAGGGCGAGGAGATGCTTGCTCCAAGAAACGTGCGTTTCGGAATCGACGTGACCGAACATAATAGTTGATGTCGTTTTTATGCCAACCTGGTGGGCACTTTTCACCACAGATAACCACTCTTCTGAATTGAGCTTGTCGGGACAGATTTCTTGTCTCACCGCGTCGTCCAGGACTTCAGCCGCGGTGCCCGGCAAAGATCCAAGTCCGGCGTCTTTCAACATTTTCAGATAGTCTTTGATTGGAACGTTCAAAGACGTCGCGCCGTGGTGAATTTCCAGAGGAGAGAACGCGTGCACGTGCATGTTTGGAGCACCTGTTTTAGCTGCTTTCAAGAAGTCGAGATAACTTTCGCCGGTGAAATCAGGGTGTATTCCTCCTTGCATGCAGACTTCCGTGGCGCCTTTGTCCCAGGCCTCTTTCGTGCGTCTCGCGATTTCTTCCGAATCTAAACAATACGGCTTATCTCTCGTGGCCTCCTCGCCAAATTTTCCTTTTGAAAACGCGCAAAAATGACACGTGAACTCGCAAACGTTCGTGTAATTGATATTCCTGTTGATGACATACGAGACGATATCACCGCATTGCTCTTGTCTCAACGCGTCTGCTTTCGAGCATACGAAATCGAAATCGTCGCCGCGCGTTTCAAAGAGCAACGCGACGTCTTCAACCGTCGCCGTCGTGGCCATGCACTTTTCAATCGCGCGATTGATTTTGTTTCTACTTGAGCTAATTCTATCGTTGTTGTTGTCTCTACTATTCCTACTGCTACTACCAGGTTCCACTGCGCCGTTCACAGAAACCAAATTTGTAACAGATATCCCATCGCCGTCGTCGCTGGACATTCCCGACGCACGTTCCTCGCTCCCGGGGGACCAATGCATGCCCCGGCCAAAACCGCCGGCGTCGGATAATACTCTCACGTGCGGTGCAACCTCTTCATCTATCCAAGCATTCATTTTCTCTCCTATAAAGCGCGGATGCGCTGCTAATCTAGGAACTAAACTTCTACCTTCTTCGCGACAGACTGCGCTGAGCGTTTTCAAAGCCGGCCATTCGCACTCGGGCGAGACGAAATCGGGCGTTACTCCCGGAGATATACCTCCCCAATCGTTAATGCCTGCATTTAGCAACGCCCTCCACCCATCTTCTACTTCTTCACCAGGAGTTAAATTTGGCGGCACTTGAATGGTTACTTTTTCGTCGAAGCATAATCGTGCTAAAGCGACGGCTCGCACGAGCTCGTCCAAAGTAGACTCTCGGTCGTCTTTCATGCGCGTATCCTCCTTCGCTCGAAAGTTTTGGACGATAATTTCGCCTATACAATCACCCCCATCTTCTTCTTCCGCTAATTTTCGAATTTCTAGTAACGATTTCACGCGTTCTTCAGCAGTTTCGCCGATTCCGACGAGAATCCCAGTAGTAAACGGCACCTTGGCCTTTCCGGCGTTTCTTAAAGTGTTCAATCTTACGCTCGGGCGTTTCGATTCACACTCAAAATGCGCCATGCCAGGCTCCATCAAACGTTCTGACGTCGTTTCCACCATTAATCCTTGACTCGCGGATACTTTTTTCAGCAGTTTCAACTCCTCAACCGTCAACACGCCGCAGTTCACGTGCGGAAGCAAACCGGTTTCTTCGAGAACTCTCTTCGCGCACTTGGCGACGTATTCCACCGTAGACGCGCATCCCAATTTTTCTTCCAGTTCTCTCTTTGCCGCTGGATATTTCGCTTCTGGTCGGTCTCCTAACGTGAATAAGCATTCCGTCGCTCCATTTTTCTTCCCTTCTCTCGCCACGCTCAGCACTTCCTCTTCCGTCATGAAAATGTTCTTCCTTTTTTTCTCTTCTTCTTTGTCTTCTTCTTCTTCTTCTGGTTCTTTCACGAAAGTGCAATACCCGCACTTATCGCGACAGGCGAACGTCAGCGGGACGAACACTTTCGGAGAGAACGTGACGACGTTCCCAAAATATTTCTCTCTCTTTTCGTTTGCCAATTTTGCGAGCTTCTTCGTCGAAAAACTCGCGCTCATTTCGAGCAACGTTCTGTCCGAGAAATAATAATAACAACCTTCTTCATCATCATCATCATTTTGGCATCGCGTCCTCGCTCGTGTAGGTCTCGCGCATCCTCCTCTTTTTTCACACACGCTTTTAGCATTGAATCGTCTTCTTTCTCTTCTTCTTTCTGCCGTCGTTCCGTTTTGATTATTATTATTATAATAATAATAACCGCAAAGCGAGGAGGAGGAGAGAGAAGACGACAAAGAAGAAAAAGCCATCTGAGAGGCAAAAAGTGCAGCACAGACACTGACAGAGAGACTTCTTAATTTGAGGCACAACAGGCGAGAAAGAATCAAAAGAGAAAAAAAAAATTTTGAAAGAAAACAGAAAAAAGGCAGCAGCACAGAGCAAGACAGCAGAGAGAGATCGTCCAAAAAGATTTTTTCAATCTCTCTCTCGCTTTCTCGGAGAATCGTTCCTTTTATCCCTTAGAGAAAATTGGGGCACCGCACTCTCGTTGTATATACACATAATAATCACACACACACTACGCAGATTATAAATGAGAGCGTGCTATCAAACGAGCGCGCACGCGCACGCCACGGCGAGTGGAAGACGCGCGAACCGAGCATCGGCGTCGCGAACTAACCCTCTTCGGGCCATCGCGGAGCCATCATCATCATCCTCTTCTTCTTCGAGCGTGATCGATACGGAAAAGAGTAGTGATACTACTAATAATAAACAAACGAACGCAAAAACTTTTACGACGAAACGAGGCGAAAACGAAGAAGAGAAGAAACGGAAAGGTTTGTCGTTGGAATTCGCGGACGACAGCTCGTTGAAGATGCCGGATGAATCTTCGGCGTTGAGGAATTTCTGGTACCCAGTCACGTTCGTTTCAAAACTGGAAAAAGCTATCGAGGAGGTTGGAGACGCGAAAACGGTCGTCGAGTGCACGTTTTTCGGAGAAAAATGGGTGATCAAACGACGCCAAGACTTTGAGACCGGAGAGATGAAGTGGGTGTGCATGAACAAAATGGACGAAGGAAACGTTTTACCGTCTCAGGTGCAGGACGGGTTGTTCATGGTGTGGCCTGGGAAGGCGAAACCGAGCGAGGAAATTCCGGAGTGGTTTAAACCGCCGAGCGGATATACCGTGCACGCGGAGTTGGTCATTGAGAACGTCCCAGTCGATGCGGCTTTGTTGATGGAGAATTTGCTGGATCTGGCGCACGCGCCGTTTACGCACACCGGAACTTTCGCGAAAGGATGGGGCGTGCCGAATATGGTGGAGTTTGCAACGAAGCAGTTGAGAAAACCGGGGGACGGATGGCACGATATGGCGACGTTTTTGAGCGGAAGATCCGGAGGCGGGGCGGGATATTCCGCGGAAGGGTCCTGGAAACCTTATCCGATCGATATGAAGTTCATCACGCCGTGCATGGTAGATTCGCACATTGGTATGGCGCAACCCGGCGCCGCCGGGGCGGGAGCGCAGTTCAAAGAAGGAGACACGTGTACGTCGTGCGAGAAACATTTGCACCAGTTGCACGTGTGCGTGCCTCAAGAGGAAGGGAAGACTCGATTGTTGTATAGGATGAGTTTGGATTTCGCGCAGTGGGCGAAATGGGTTCCAGGTATTCAGTTGGTGTGGATGGAGATGGCGAATCAAGTTTTAGGCGAGGATTTGCGGTTAGTCGAAGGGCAACAGGATCGCATGAACAGAGGCGGCAGAGTGTGGGCCAACCCCGTGCAATACGATAAAATTGGTCTCGTGTATCGTAACTGGAGGAATCACGTCGTGAAGCAAGAACAACAACAGACTATGTAAAAATAAAAATTGTGAGAGAGAGAGAGTGCGTGAGGGGAAACATTAAACAAAAAGTGTAATACAAGCGATGAATTTGACAACTATATATAAATGTTTGTGTAGATCATTTCTCTTTTTCTCTCTTTCTCTTTCTCTCTCTCTTTCTCTTTCTCTTTCTCTCTCTCTCTTTCTCTCTTTGCAGTGATCTGTGTATATAATGGTACAATAATGTGTACAACTTTTTATCGGGCAGCGTCTGTCTGCCGCGAATTTGCTGTTTGAAAATAATACAAAAAAATATGTGGATCTTTTTAGTTTCCGACGACGACACGATGTTGTTGACCGAAGTTATCTTTGTCCGAAGCTTCGTCGTCGCTCGAGGACTTTCCTCGTTTCGAACGTTGTTGTTTCTTTGGCAACTCTTGCTCCTGTTGCTCCTTTTCGTTGGTATCGCTGTGATGGTACGGAGGATGCTTGGAGTTGTTCTCGCCGCCAGAGTTGTTGCCGGCGTCGCGTTCGTCGCTCGATTCGCCGGAATCTTTCCCTTCTTGAGCAGCGGGACCATCTTTGGTAGTATTAGCAGTAGCAGTAATGTTCACCTCAGTAGGAGCTGCTTCATCGTCGGCAGTGCCTTCAATTTCAGTTTTAGACTTCTTCGTACCTTCGAGAATATCTGTTTCTGACCCTGCCGGTCGTTTCAACGATGCCCCTCTTTTGTTCGGCGCGTTTCCATTTAACAACTCTTTCCCTTCTCCCGCATAATAAGAATCGTCCATGGTGGAGTGCGATTCGTTCTTTTTCATGGCACTCTTAGCATTCATGGCTGCCTTCTCTTCAGCCGTCATTTGTTTTAAACGATACTTCTGCAAGTGACTCGCAACGTTTTCCCTCGTCAAACCTTCCACGTTCATCATCTGCATGATTGTTTTCGGCACCGCTGCATCCAACCCGAGATGGTTCACCGCGTTCATAAACCTTCTGTGCAACTCATCGTTCCAAACTAAACGGTTTCTGTTCGATTTTGGAACACCTTGCTTCCCTTTCTTCGGCGTGGTCGTCGTCGTCTGTGAATGTGGCGGCGGCTGTTGATACTCGTGCTGTTGATGTTGTTGTTGCTGTTGCTGTTGTTGTTGATGCTGCTGTTGATGAAGATGCATTTGTTGTTGATGCTGCTGATTGCTATTGAAGTTGTTGTTCATCATGTTATGAAGATGTTGCTGTTGCTGCTGATGTTGTTGAAACGCATGTTGCGCCGCGAACGAGGGAGAATCTGTATTCGGCTGCCCCATTGACAACGCGGCGGCGTACGCGCTATACGCCGCGCCACTTTGCTGCAAAGCGTTGAAAGCATTGAACTGATTCAACTGTTGCTGTTGCTGCAAATAACGTTGTCGATGCTCTAATTGCTCCTCCGTGGGTAGCACTCTCGTTGCCGTCTTTTTCCCATTCGATACGGAACCGAATGTGTTGTTGGCCGCCGTCGTCACCGTCGTCGTTTGGAAATTGTCGCTCGACATCCCGCTACCGTTTTCGGCTAACCGTGTCGTCGTCATCACCGTCCTCGTATCTTTTTCGTTTTCTTGGTCTTCTGCTGCTGTTGCTGCTGCTACTCCTGCTGCTGCTGCTGCATTGCTCTTCTTTTGGGTGTTGTTCTCGTTCTTATCGTATTCGTCTACCTTTTGCTGCGCGTCTCCTTCGCCGCGTTTCACCAAAAGAGGCGTCGTAGTAGGAGGAGGAGCGGCGGCGTTATCAATTTGATGTCGTGCCCCACTCATACCAGCCGCCGCCGGGAACGTCGGAAACGGTGGCATCCCTACCGGTGGCCATGGAAATGGAAACGGTCCGTTCTGCGCGTTGATCAAATACCTCGTCGGAAACGCCGTTGGATTTTGTTGCATTTGTAAAAAATCGTGAATCGGATTTCCCATGAGGACGTTGTTTTGGGCGTGGTGGTTGGCTGCTCCTCCCGCTGCTCCTCCGTTTGCTCCGTAATTGTTGTATTGCATGAACGCGTTTGAAGACGGATCCATCATTCCAGCGTGGTGTGACATCATCATCTGCAGCATCTGTTGTTGTTGATGATGATGTTGTTGATGATGTTGTTGTTGTTGTTGTTGAAGTGAAAAGACCGGAAAGTGTCGCGGCGTCCATTCGTTTCCCGCCGAGGACGACGGTTGAATAATAGTATTCGAAGGCACTTTTTTATACGAAAATTTAGGCGGCGACAAATGCGGATTCGCGTCCACGGTTTTCGCCGCCGCATTCGCGTGGATCAACGGAATTGAGTGATTTTCCAAAGCTTCATTATTCGATTGATCGTTTCCACCGCGTTTCGGATCTGTAATCTCATCGCAACCAGGTTTTTCATCGCGCTTTTTGTCCTCCTCTTTTTGTTCATTCTTCAAAATTGCCACTTCATGGACGCTTTTTGTAGAAGAAGATGGAGGAGGGAATTTTTTTGCCTTTCCAGATGACGATGCGTTTGTTCGTTTGCGGGTGATGCGCGAAGCTGCCATTGATGGCAGCGCGAGTAGATCTCTTTACTTGAAGTATGTATGAATCAAAAATGTGTATTTTAGATCGAGATAGTGGCGAGTGTTTCGCGTTTTGAGCGCGTGTTTTATGCGGCGCGATATAAAAAAGAAGAAAAGTGACTTTTTCTGTGAGAGACGCTTTTTTTCCTTCCTTTGATACGGAGATATTTTTAAATCGAAGAATCAGCAAACACAGGCAGGGCAAAACAGAAGAGCAAAAAAAAACGAAAGAAATGCTGCTTCTTCTGCTTCTGTTCTTTTTTCCTCTGTTCTTCCTGTCTTCGTCTTCATTTTTCTTTCCTCCTTCCCCTCGTTGTTTGTTTATTCGAAGAAGAAAGAAGAAAAATGGAAGACGACGGGTTTGGTGGACGAAGAAGACGCGCGTCTCCTTCTTCTCCCGCATCGACGAAGAAAAAGAAGAAGAAGAAAACTTCGTCGTCGTCGTCGTCGCTCCTCCCACTCCTTCTCCGCATCTTCTTCCTCTTCATTTTCGGCGTCGTCGTCCTTTTCGGCGTCGGCCCCGCGCTTTTGACAAAAAATCGATTACTGTCGTCGAAATCGTTTTCGAATCCTTTCATAAACCACCACCAAAACAATGATTTCGTTCCCGAACTTACCTGCGGAGCAAAAGTGGTAGAAAACATCAACGAGGAATACTTACACGACGTGTTGACCGAGTTGAGCAATCAAACGTTTTTTAGACTCTTTCGCGTGGATTTGACGAGAGAGTGTAAGTTTTGGCAAAATTGGCAAAATGGAATTAAAGGAGGAGGAAAAGAGGGGAAGGAAGAGGAGGAAGGGTCGTGTTCGGCCCCTCCTGCTTCGTTTGGGAATGGTAAAGCGAAACCGAGCGAAGATGGGTTATATTTTGAAGAGAGTAACGATAAGAAGGAGGTCAATGCGGACGTTCTTCCGAAGACGACGATGTGTTCGCTCTCGACCGAACCGGCCGGGTTCGACGATATCTTCGGAAGTAGTAGTAGTAGTAGTGCTAGTAGTAGTAAAGCGTCCATTCCTCGAGCGCCGTTTTCAGATCCAGTGGATACGACCATTACGAGTAAAGAAGATAAAACGACGTCTTTCATCGACGAGGAAGATTGTTCAAAGAATCAAACCAGCCCAAAGTTTTGGTTGGATATCTGTACCGCGCCAGAGAACAAGGATACTAGAAAAAAAATAGAAGAAGAGGAAGAGGAACATTCTTCGTACGTAAACTTACGACTGAACCCAGAGCGATGGACGGGGTATAACGGATCGCACGTTTGGAAGGCGATTTACGAGGAAAACTGTTTGAAAGGAGAAAAGAAAGAAGATGGTTTGTGTTATGAAGAGCGCGTTTTGTATCGGTTACTCTCTGGGATGCACGCGAGCGTCAACATTCACGTAGCGTTACACGCGAATCCGCCGCAAAGCGAAGATGAAGAGTGGCTTCCCGATCCTGCGAGATTTGCGCAGCTATTTGAGAACCATCCCGAACGCCTAAAGAATTTACACTTTTCTTTCGTCGTCATGTTGAGAGCTTTGCGGAAAGCGACGCCGGCTTTAGCAAAATTCCCGACCGATTTAGGCCAGGACACGATTGAGGACGAGAAGACGAGGCAGCTGAAAATGAAGCTACTGGATTCGCCGCAAGTTTTAGGGAAGTCATGCGAAGAACTTTTTAACGCCTTTGACGAAGCGCGTTTGTTTAACGACGTTGGAGTCGCCAGCGAAGTGCTCGTGAATAGTGGCGGTAGCGATAAAATGCAGTTCAAAGACATTTTTCGAAATATCACCGAAGTCATCGATTGCGTGGCGTGTCAGAAATGCAGATTACACGGAAAGTTGCAGATTCTTGGCATTGGAACTGCGTTGAAAATCTTGCTCTTACCTGAAGAGGTGCTCATGAACGAAGATGTCATCACAAGATCGGAATTTGTCGCGATGATCAACACAATAGCGAAATTCTCGAGGGCTCTGATGGCGTCGTCGCATTTCGCAAAGACCAAAAATCTTGTACTATGACTTACTTGGTATTAGCCAAATACTCACACGAATAGCGAATAGAAACGAAAAAGATACTGTGTTACTAACGTCTACATTTATTTATTACATCACGAACATTATTACATGAGTATCTATTATTATTTATAAATAGTATCATCGCTCGACAAAATCTGTCCTAGACACATTTTTCGCTATGCGTTCTACGATTTTTTCGAGTTCGTCGGTATATTCTTTCGATTCGTTCGCCTCTCTGCGCAACTTTTCAATAGTTTTCCGTAAATCCGACGCTTGTTCTCTCGCTATGGCGACTTCGCGCGCGCGCCGTCGCTCGGACTCTTCGCTTTGGTTTTTCCAGCGTCTCGCCGCTTCCAACGCTTCTTCCAACGCTTCCATCTCTTCAGCTTCTAGTTCAAGCTCTTCGGAATCACCATCATCATCATCATTATCATCATCTCCAGTTTCGCTACTGCTACCGGACGTAGACGTAGATGAGATTCCTCTTCGTTTATGTCGTTGTCGCCTTCTGCTATAGTTTTTATTGTCGTTATTTCTAGCATTATTACCTCTATTATCTCCTTCTCTATTACCAATTCCCATCATCCTTCTGTGCACGGCAATATCGCGTATAGCGTCCACAACTCTTTGCGCGACTTCCACCGAAGTTTCGTCTTCGGTAGTCATCAAAGACATTTCGTTGTAGTTATTTTTCAACATACCCGATGCTCTTCGTAAAGCTTCGTTCAAAACTTTCTTACACGCCTGTTCCCTCTCCGCCAATCTTTTCGATTCCGCCTTGACGTCTTCTTTCGAGCTTCGCTCATCTCGAATTTTCCTTCGACACTCGTCGATAGCAACGTTTGCCGCATCCAACGCTCTTGATTTGCGTTCGAGCGAAGCCTCTTCTCTTTTCAACTTTTCGCTCAATTCATCGATTTTTAACTGTAACGTGTCGTTTCGAATTTTTAATTGTTCGGCGATGGCCTCGTGTTTGCGATACTCGTCCTTCTCTTCGTGCGTTTGTTTCAACAGATCTCTCGTTTCCTCCGTCATTCTCATCAAACGTTCGTATGATTGCTGCATTTCGATTAAATCGAGCTCTTTGTCCGAGAGTTGCGAGCGCAACCGCGCAACCGCATCGGACTCTCTCAAAACGTCTTGTTGGTGACGGTATCCTTCTTCGTCGTCGTCGTCGTCGTTGTCTGAATCAGAGAAGGCGGAAGGAGAAGGAGAAGATGATGATGGTGATGACGGAGACGACGGAGATGGAGGCGAAGATGGAGACATCGGCGCGCCCGTCGTCTTAAAACTCGTCGCGCGGCGGCGTTGGTGACTCCTTTTTGAAAAACTTGCATTTTTGTCTTCTTCTTCTTCTTCTTCGAAGTTGTTGTTGTTCTTTCGATGAGGACGATGACTCGTCGACGGCGTCGCCCTCAGCGGCGAAACCTCGCTATACATTCGTCCTCCCTGTTCTTCTTCTTCTTCTTCTTCATTTTTGTCATCATCATCATCTTCTTCTTCTTTCCGTTCTCTCTCTTCGCGTTCCTTCTCTCGATTTCGAATCGCCCGAAGTTGCTCTAAACGCGCGTCGAAAACCTTCGCCATTCTTTTACTATAATAAAAGTTAAAAGTGTGTCTTTTACCCTCCACCTTTAGAAGAGCATCACAATTTTACGCGTGTGTTTTTGTTGTTTGTTTGTTGTTGTGTACGCGTCGTTGTCGCGTGTTGTAAAAGAGATGATGAGGAGAAGTGATGAGAACAACAACAAGACTGCCCCACAATTTTGCAGAAACACAGAGCAAACACAAAAAGTGATGAAAAGACAAAATGAAAAATTTGTCGAAGAAATTCAAAAAAGGGGACGAACAGACGAACGTTCCTCACTTGAAACACAAAAGAAAAAAAAAATGGATGATTCCATCTCGAGAGGAGGGGTGGAAAAAACGCCTCGCGTTCTCGTCTCCCACAAACGCCCTCGATCGGAAGACGAGGCGTTCAACGACGACGAGTTCGAGGACGATGGGGACTTCGAAGAGATGAACGGTGGTTTCTCTTCGAGGAGGAGGAGGAGGAACAGTAGCACGAATCCCCTTTTGCTCACGGAGAGACAAAAAGCTCCGTCCACGGCGTTTAATTCCTTGAAAATTTTACAAAACTCCTCCTCGTGCAAAAAGAGGGGAAAAAAACTTTTGAACTCGTGTCCCTCGTCTGCGTTTTTGCAACTCCGGTCCTCGTCCTCGGTGATTCGGCAACAACAACAACACGCACGAATGCAAAGGTTTGAACCATCGGGGTCGACGAGAAACACAGCAGCGATGACGACGACGACCACCACCACCACCACCAGGAATATTGCCAAGCAAATGATGATGCAAGCGAATAACGAAACGCCGACTACATCGAGCGCGATATCCAGCGATATCCAGGAAACGCCCGGGTTGGATCTTCGAAGACACTCGTTGAGTAACCCACCGACGACGGGACGGTTTAGGTAAAAATTTTTTCAAATTTTTGAAAATTTTTGTTGTCTCTTTTCTCTGCTTTTTTTAATACTCTGACACCTTTCTCTTTTAATATTAACACAACACACACACAAACACATCAAAAACAGGCGAAGAAGAAATAGTACTGGAGGCAATGGAGGAAACGCGTCTTCTGAACCGCATACGGAAGACAAGTTACCTCCGTCCACGGAAGCCGCGATGCGAAGGCGACGAATACGAAGACAGCTCGAGGCGCATCCAGTGGGAGACTACAACTTAAGTCCCGGGGAACACGGAGGCTCGCAATACATTTTATCGCCAGGGCACGAATCAGAAGAAGAAGGAGAAGAAGAAGAAGAAGAAGAAGAAGTGAAGATTGTAAGCGAGGAGGGCAAGGACTTTTTAGCGGCGTTGAGGGAGGAAGAGGATGATGTCGACGCGAGAGCAAAGAAGACGACGACGACAACAACTCCTACTACTTCGACGGCGACGGTGGCATTAGCCGCTACTAAGAAACATAAGCGCATGGCCGTGTTGAATAATCAACCGTCGTTGGAAGTCGATAGCGATAGCGATGGGAAATTTGTCAGCAACGTCGGGGGCAGCAAATCGAGAGTTTTCTTTCCTATTTTCTCCAAAGGGCAAAAAACTGTGCACCTGGTCCGACACGGTCAAAGCACGTATAACGAAGCCATTTCCGGTCCGGGCAGTTGGGAAGAACCGAAGATTTTTGACGCGCGATTAACAGAATTAGGCGTAAAGCAAGCGAAAGAGTTGGGTAAATTCTTGTCCGAGATACCAAAAGATGCAGTTTGGATAACTTCGCCGTTAACTCGGGCCATGGAGACGTGCGTGTACGGTAGAGAAGCGATGTACGCGTTCGTATCCTCTTCTGAGGAAGAGACAAATTCACCAGATGAAAACACCGCGCCGACGAATGATAACGATAGCAAAGCGAACAATAACATCAATAGCGACGATAACAACACTAGCAATAGGCGGTCGTTATCAGCCTCCTCGAGGAAGAAGGCAAGCACGAAGAAGAAAGTAGCAACAATGAAAGATGAAGAAGAAGAGAAAGAAAACGAAAAGCGACGACACGAAGCGTGGGGACGCTCCGTCATCGTGAGACCGGAAATCACCGAGAAACTCTCCTGCTCCGGCGACATCGGCCGCACCAAACTCGAGCTCATCGAAGATGTCCCCATACTCGCCCAATCCTTATCCAAACTCCCGGATAAAAGCTGGTGGTGGGACACGAACGAGAAACGAAACGACGCCGGTGAAAAAATGTTCAACTCGAACGAACCCGCGCGCGTCTTTCAACGCCGAGTGAGTAAGTTCAAGCAGTGGATTTTAAGCCATCCATCGACGACGTTCGTGGTGTTTGGTCACAGTACCTTCTTCAAGGAAATGGTCGGGAGGAGTTTGAAGAACTGCGAAGTCGCCTCCATACAGTTATAATACTAATTAGAAAGAGAGAGAGAGACAGGAGGGGTTATATTTTATTGAAATTTATTCATAGCACTCACATCTGAAATAGAGAAAAGAATGAGAATTCAACACAAAACACACAGACACACGCAAAGAATACGAATAATGTTTCGAACGGTTTCCTCCCAACTGGCGGGACCATCGCAAACGACACCGTCGTCTTCCCACTCGTTTCGTAAACAACGCGAGCATTATTGTTTTCATAATCAGAACAGAAACAGGAAAAGCAGAAGTAGGGATTTCTCCGTGACGTCGTCGGTTAAAGAAGAAGAAGAAAAGGAAAAAGAGTACGATGGTGAGTATCAACGACAGCACATAAACCGCCGTCAAATGACGCTCTCTGCACTCGTATCCACCACCCTTGCTTTTGTCTCGACTACGGTGTCGACCGAGAGCGCGTTTGCGGCTGTCACAAAAAGCAGTCTAACCGACGAAGAAGTATACGATTTGCAATCCGTCGCTGCGGATGCCTACAACCGACAAGACTTTACGAAAGCCAAAGAGGCTTTGACGAAACTGATTGAAAACGAACCAGAATCGGCATCCTGGTTGGAAGGCAGAGCGCAAGTTTTAGTGGACCAGAAACAGTTTAAAGAAGCGATTAGTGATTACTCGAGATGTTTAGAGATTATTCCGACGAAGGATTTAGGAGCAGAGGCGAGGTTGAGAGCGGGGAGAGCGCTTGCGGAGGAAGGAATATACCAATGGGAACCGGCGTTGGTGGATTATAACCGAGCGCTGGAGCTGGCGACTACGGCAGGATTCAGACCAGACCCGTACGTTTTGAACTCTCGAGGAAACGTGAGAGGTTCTTTGAATGATTGGAAAGGGGCGAAGGAGGATTACGAAGGAGCTTTTGCCGCGTTTCAATCCGCGAGCGGCTTCCGCAACGGGAGCTCGACAACGCAAAGATTGGACGGTGCCATCTACGCGCGATCGAACGCGGCTTTGGCGACCGCGGAATTAGGTGACGCAGATTCAGCAATCAAAGAACTCGAAGGTCTCGTTCGAAGAGCTCCGAATTCCACGGACGTTCGCGCTGCGCTCGCGGCGTTGTATTGGGAACAAGGCAAAAGAGAAAGCGCCGAGGGTTTATGGAACGACGCGTGTGGTTTATACTTTGGGTGTGCGCAATATAAAGATTTGGATTTCGTGAGACGCATTCGTCGTTGGCCACCTTCCATGGTGAGTAGATTAGAGAATTTCTTGCAAGTACGTTAATATTACTATGAATTCGGAAAAACTAAAAGTTTCCGTTGATGATGATTATAAAAGTGTCTTCTCCATCTTCGTCCTCCCGTACTTCCCGTGTTCTCTTTTACCGACCAAACAACACGCAAAGAAGTCGTTCAAACATTTTTCCGCCTTACCCTCGTGCACTCGTTCAAATCCGAACCGCGCATAAAGTCTCTCGGCTGGATTCGCGTTCAGCACCTCTAAGGTCAGTTTCTTTTTATTCAACTTTCGAGCGAGTGCTTCCGCGTGCTCGAGTAATCGACCACCGACGCCTTTCCCTCGCGCCTGGGAGGAAACGCAAAGCGTCGAGACGTACGCTTCTTCTGGTTTTGGTGTGTGTATAAAATCGTCCGAGCTCGTTCGCGGATACTCCGTCGCGGATACTTTTACGCATCCGATAACGACGCCGCCGCCCAAATCGCTTTCACCGTTTTCGCCTAAAACTTCGATGGCAACTATAACAGTCTCTAAACTTTCCGGATGCAATCGATAAAATCTCGCAAACTCTTCCTGAGTCCCCAAGCAGTTCGAAAACGAGATGCAGTTACAGAAATCTTTGCTCGCGTAAAAAGTATTCAGCAATTCGTTGCAGCTTTCAAAATATGTTTCCGAGAGCGGTTGGTAGTAAATCATTTCTTCTGGCGTTTTTGTTTGTGTGTCTTTACTCTTCAAAAGGACTCCTACTTCTGGGCGATAAATTCGCGTACTCCTCCGGCGATATCAACTTTTTCATGCTCAGAGCGTGTATTTTGTCCATCTCTCTCTCCAAAGCTTTGGTCACCAGTCTTTGTTTGGTCAAACTATTCTTCCCTTCGAATTTCGGACTCACGCAAAATTGTATCTCAAACGCGCTTCCGCACGATCCAGAGGTGTCTACGATGGATACGTGAGATGCTTCCAGGTGCGACTTTAAGAGTTCTTCTATTTTGGCTACCGATGACATTCTTCTTTTTCTTCGTCTTCTTCTTCTTCTACTGTGTGTGTGGTTGTGCGTGTGTTTCTAATGAAGAATTCACAAGCTTGTGATTTACATTCCCCTAGAGAATTCTTTTTTAGGTGTTGTGACATAATATGCGTCACAACGGACGGAGGAGCGACGATGTCCTCCCACGAAGAACATCCAGACGCGCACTTATACGAGTCCGACCGACGGCTCTTTCGCGACCGGATTAGAGAAAATACTACCACGAACAACAACAGTAACGACGACCTGTTGGCGACCCATCGGAGAGAGACAGAGCAGTTATTATACGCCTCCGATGCGAGTTTATTTTCCCAAGGCGCAGATTTGTGGCTCTCGGACCGGCTGTTGTACCGAACGAAACGAGATTTTGATGATGAAAGTTTACGGAGAGATGTGGAGAGATTGAGAACAGAGAGTGGTTTCGTGTTTCATACTGCGAGTACGACGAGGAGCGAGAGCAGACGAGGATGTAATAGTAGTAGTAACAGCGGGGAAGGCGACGGTGAAGAAGTTGCTCACTTTTCTGAGTGCGCAATCTGTTTGGCGGAGTTCGCGAACGGCGAACGGTGCATAAAATTAAAGTGCAAACACGTGTATCACGAAACGTGCATAGTAAAAACGTTAGAGAGGGAGAAACGGGAGTGTCCTTTGTGTAGGAGCAAGGATTTGTGAGTGAGTGTAGCTATCGATTGTATCATCATAAGAGTTGTAACGCCGCGCGGCAAAGCTTAATAAAAAAATGCTATGTATCTATTCTATCTATTATTCTCAGCTTTAACTAACTCGTCATGGAGAATATTAATCAAACCAATCGGATTGTCGCTATGAACCCAATGACCAGCTCTTTCCAATACGTGATAGCTTACTTTCTCCTCCTGTTTCAGCATCTCGATGCGCTTCATCGCGTCTGGCTTCCAATCGGATGACTTTTCAGCCTTTACGATGTGGACGTGCACGTCATCGTGATCTTTCTCTTCCAGCGCGTGCCACAAAGCAGTTTGTTGAAAGCTTTCGTATAAGTCTCTCAATATTTTTCTGTCAAATTGCCACGTCAGGCTCGTTTTAGTCGTATCGTCGTTACCTTCTACGTGCGCGCCGCCGGGATTGGCGAGAACGAGATTGGAACCTAGCCAATCGATAATACCGCTGGATATTTGTAACGGCGCTAACTGGGCTTTTAGATACTCCCTATTTGGAACAACTTCTGGTAACTTCTCCGTCGCTTTTAAAATAAATTCAGCCCCGAACATATCCTTCTCCACTTCATACGGTACCGAATCTAGCGTAAATACCAACCGTCGTTTTTTTGCGCTCGACGACGACAACGACGTCAACGATTGACTATATTCTAACGCTATCTTCCCTCCTAGCGAATGCCCAATGACAACATCCGGAACTATTTCGTGATGTTTACTGTATCTTTCGATATCCTTCGCAGCATTTATAATCGTGTGTGGCGCGTAATCGTGAAATCTCGGCGAATTTCCGTGGCCTCTTATGTCAATCAAGTGAAAGCGAAACGCAGTTTTGGGGAGTGATTCTCTCAACTTTTCCGAGAGCATAGTGATCGGTCCCCGCCAGTTCTTTCCTTGGCCCATTAACCCGTGCAGAACGTACACGTTCCTCTTGTCCTCTTCGTCGTCATTTATCGCGTGCGTGGTTGGGATTATCTGAGAAGCGAGTACTTTTTCCGCGACTTTGTTGGTGGTGGTGTTGACAGTTGAGTACGAAGTCGACGCTCCCGAGTCAAAAGCGACTCTGCTTTTAACGGCAGCGGTCGTTTTTTCATGAACACTGTCTCCAAAAACGCACGGAGGAGAAAGCGCGGCAAAGATTCTCTTCTTCACTCCATGCTGCCGCCGGACGAGCATGAGTGTCGTGAGTATTGTGCGTGTTTTTGCGTTTGTGGAGATTCGTTTTGTTTTGTTCGAGGTGTTGAAAAAACTTGTACAATAAAAAAGTTCTACGACCAGTGTATGAGTACATGTAGCTGTCTTTTGTGTGTGTCTTTGACTCTTCTCCTTCTCTTCTTCCTTCTCTTCTTCTTTCTTTGCAACTCATCTCCCAACGAGTCGCTCGAGCACGTGAACCGCCCCGTCCCTGAGTTTCTGCAACGGACTATGCTGTCGTTCTTTTTCTTCGCCGCTGAAATCCCAACCTTCTTCGTCGAGCGCTTTTTGCACCGCTGCTGGATCATCTATACTCTTCGCCATCTGCAATCGAGTGACTCCCTTGATTGACGCGTTTGGTGCTTTCTTCCTGAACAACGCGACCAAAACTTTGCGAGGGAGAAGTAGCGCATTTGCGTTTGCACCCGCACGAACCATGATTCTTTTGTGTTTGTATCGCACATCTTCAAAGTTCAATCCGGTGAAAAGCCCGTTGTGGAGAGCTTCGTCGAGCACGATCTTCTTCCATCTCCCGTAGCCATGCTTTTCGACACCATCTAAAAGTCTCTCATCATGTTCCTCTGCGTTCCACGCCAAAAACTTCTCGTCTCTCTTTCTTTTTCGAGCTTCTTCTTCCTCTTCCTCCTCTTCCTTTTCCTCTTCCGATTCTTCTTGTTCTTCTTCTTGTTCATCTTCTACTTCTACTTCTTCTCCTTCTCCTTCTTCTTCTTCTTCTTCTTCTTCTTCTTCTTCTTCTTCGTCCTCCTCCTCCTCCTCCTCTTCTTCTTCTTCCTCTGAAGGAGGAAATTCGTACGGATCGTCGTTCTGCAATTCTGTGTCGAACTTGTCCCGCGCGTTCACAGTTTTGCCGCCCTTTCTCCCGTCTATTTTGATTTTTATCTTTTTGAATATCTCCGGCTGTCTTTCAGCGTTGTTGTTCTTCGCTGTCGCGCCGAGTGGTCGTTTCTTATTGTCCTTCGCAAAAATGTTCACATTTTTTGGAGTGACGATTCTGTTTGGCGTTGCCGACGCGCCGAGTGGTCGTTTCTTATTGTCCTTCGCAAAAATGTTCACATTTTTTGGAGTGACGATTCTGTTTGGCGTTTGTTCGAACTCGTCCTCGCTATCATCGTCGACTTCTGGATCTTTACCACCTCTCATGCTCTCGAGGTTGCGTTCCAAGTCTTTGTCCGCTCGTATCAATATTTTATCCTCGTCCAAATTTGGGGAATACTTCTCGTGCGAAATATCCATGCTCGCCTCGTGTAAAAACGTGGGTCCCAACGCTACTTTCGCTCGTTTATAGTACGCTTTCAGCTCCACCAAAAGCTCGTTCACGCTATCTTCAAAGTGCGTTCCTGTTATTCTGCTGTTCTTGCCGCTCCTCTTCAGTTCATCCGTTGAGTTCAAGTTATCTTGAAGTTGCTTTCCTGGACTCAGCGGCCCGTCCCCGCCGAACGTGTCCAAGTCAAACTTTTCCGTCGTCTTCTTGTCCGTATTGATGCGCTCAATCTCCAGTAATCTTTGACCAATCTCATCTAGCCTCTCTAACTCGTCTCTGACCCCGTCCATTTTCCCTTGCGGCGTCTCCTTTAACTCCGCGTACACTTGAGACTCCCACACGCGTTTGAACTCGTTCAGTTGTCTCTCGATTACCAACTGCACCATGTGCGAAACAAACGCCAACGCCATGATTTTCTTGTGCGGACGCATGCGCTCGTCCAATTTCTCTTCTCCTTTCAAATCCATCGTGTATAAAATCTTCAACAAAATCGGATACAACTTCAACGACCGTTCCTGCCAATCCCAATTGGCTCCGTCCTCCCCACAAACGTATTTCATTTCCTCCAAAAGTATTCGGATTGATAAAACTCTCGGCATACCCAACGAAGAATCGTCCTCGTCTAATTGCTGCGTCGCAATCTTGCAATACTCAACTTTCAACGACCACGGAACGTGCTCGCTGTCCGTGATAAACTCGAGCATCCAGAGAATTTTCAACCGCGTTCGACTGACAGATTCGTTCAGTTGTTCTTTTCTCGAGAGGGGTTTCTTTTTTTTACCAATTTGAGGAGGAGGAGATGGACTCACTGCTCGCTCTGGTGGATCGACGACTGCAGGAGGAGGGTCAACCACCACCCGCGAGCTTCGCGGCAGGGCTTTACTCGAGGGTCCTCGCTTCGCGGTTTGCTTCACGCGCATCTTCTTCTTCTTCTCTGCTTAAATCATTAGTATGAATTTTGTGTGTGTGATGATGTGAA
>Ga0181556_1000337_pt1 | contig 50314 bp, 34 predicted proteins | sample 011ome_14_FD_148651 | JGI IMG/M metagenome (GOLD analysis project Ga0181556, IMG submission 148651) | Coastal salt marsh microbial communities from the Groves Creek Marsh, Skidaway Island, Georgia - 011505AT metaG (spades assembly) | ecosystem: Environmental > Aquatic > Marine > Intertidal zone...
AAGGCACCCCCCCAGTAATACAACATGCGTCAACGAACCCCCCCCTTTTTAATGACGCGACGGTGATGTGTGTCCCGAAGTTAGCCAACTCAGTCCTCCAAGGCTTGATAAACCAGTCCGCGAAACTGCGCTCGTAGCGGGTAACTATCAGAAGGTGTCAGCTGGGTCAGAAACAGCCCTATCAGCTGTTCCTGGCGGTCCACGAAAAAATAGGTGCTCGCCGTACCACCCCATGAATAGGTGCCGACTGAGCCGGGCACGTCATTAGCAGCAACGTCAGTGACCACATAGCCGCCATAACCGTAACCCAATCCCAGGTGCATTTCGCCGCTACGATTTTCAGTTCTGCCAACCCACTCATCACCCAGCTTAGGTTCCGCAAAGTCACCAACATGATCCATCAGCATCAGATCTACAGTTTTCCGACCGAGTATTCGATGGCCATCAAGCTGGCCGCCATCGAGCAACATCTGTGCGAACCTCAAGTAATCGGCCGCCGTAGACAGCAGACCTCCACCCCCATAGGGAAGCTTATCGGCAGAGAGGTAGGCGCTGGTCGCAGCCTCTTCCGATAAGCTCATAGTCTCTCCGACTCGAGCGTATCGATCGCGCAACCGTGACACCTTACTGTTCGGCAAAACAAAACTGGTGTCCTTCATGCCGAGAGGCTCAAAAATCTCCGCTGAAACATACTGATCGAACGACTGACCCGATACTACTGCAACCAGATAGCCTAAAATTTCGTGCGCCACGCTGTAATGCCACCGCGAACCTGGCTCGAACATCAGGGGTAAGGCAGCAACCTTGGTCGAAAATTCTGCGACAGTCTTTGCAGACCATATGTCCGCCGTACTGTAAATAAACGGTACGCCAGTTGAAGTCGGATCGTCATATGTCAGTCCCGCCGTGTGGGTCAGAAGATCTTCAATCGTGATCGGCTTAGCTGCCGCTTTGGTTTGGACCACACCATTTTGATCGACGCCGACATAGACTTGGGGATTTTGAAATTCCGGAAGATAACGTGAAACCGGATCGGTGAGGAGAAATTTCCCGGCCTCATACAACTGCAAAACCGCAACTGTAGTCACAGGTTTTGTCATGGAATAGATACGGAAAATATCATCCTTCTTAGCCGCGCCAACGGTTGCCATCCGCACTGTTTCTCCCCTTCGTGCAACGGCATAAACAACCGGAGGAATTCGGCCCTCTTGAATATATTGCTGCGCCATTTGATCGATTCGATCGAGCCGAGTGAGCGAAATACCTTGCACACTTTCGGCCAGGGCAAAAGCCCCGCTTCCCACTAGCCACAGAAATGAAAAATATATCGAACAGTATTTGAATATCATTAAATCGCCATATCAATCGCATTGAGTTCTTGGCAAGTTTAGCAGATGGATGCCAAGGCATAATTTTATAAGTTCGGGAAAGAGTTCGGGAAAGAGTTCGGGGGAAAAGTTCGGGACATCCACCACTCAAATCTTGCAATCTATCCTTGGAATCAACCGACAGGGAGCGCGTCGCGCATAGTCTTGATAGTCCGCTAACTCGTCCTGTAGAGTCTTGTCGTCAAGTGCGGCTCTAGGCACCGCGATGATCAGTGCTAACGTCGCAGGATTCAGTGTCCATACCGAACCCAGGGCAAGAACAATCCCGAACAGTGCAAGAGTACTTCTGGCATAACCCGGATGCTGCAGAAACAGCGACTCTCTACCAATGCCCATGTAACCATAGCGTATCCGAGCGCGATCATAATAAAGCCAATCATGATGAGCCATAGCGGAAATTCGGTGGTCCAGCTATGGCGGTGGTCCAGCTCTGCAACTATGACCATAGGAAAGCCGACTCTCAGCGCCATCAGTGGGGCTAGCACTTTGTCCCAGGCTTTGGCTTTTTAGAAATTTTTAGTACTTTGTCTTTCAGCCGTTAATCCGGTCAAAGGTCACAATGACTATTACGACTATTAGTAGTACAGTTATGTACGTTTCTTAAACATCCTTTATAAGCAACGGTCAAGATCCGAGCATCAACAATAACGGTACTAATTTGAGGTAGTCTAATTGTCTGAATTTGTTTTGAAGCACTGGACGATTTTTTTGGCTGTCAATCTGGCGTTCATCTTTACTGTAGTCACATTTGGTCATCATCACTTGCATGATGAAAACGGACTACTTGAGAACTTTCAGGCATTCTTGCTTTTTTCGGCGACGATTCTGTATTTCAGACTAACAATGCTTAACGATCAATCTGAGGAATCAAAACGGGTAAATATGGGGCTGAGTTTGCTGTGCTTTAGCTTTTTATTAAGGGAAGTCGATATTGAGAAGCTCCCATTTATGGAAACAGCTGGGTTTTTATTCCATGGTATAGGCCGCACTATTCTGCTAGTCGTATTATGGTCCGGTTTTTTCAAAAATGTTTATGACCATTGCGAAATCAGGCTTCTCGCCATCGAGTTACTAACTTCTAAATATATGCTCTTTTTAAATATCAGTTTTCTGCTCCTTGTTGTCGGAACTACATTTGACAAAGAGTTTTGGGATATTGAGCATGGGCGGCTCTATGAAGAGCTGGCAGAAACCAATGCCTATTTGATTCTTATAATTCCCGCTATCTTTGGCTGTTTTTATAAGTACAGAGAAAGCCGAAACGCTAGATTTGAGAATAGGAAAATAAACTAATATTTTAAAAACAAGTTCAACAGATCCATTGGCAGTGTTCCTGTGAATTTTGAACGCTTTGATGTAGCGGTCTTTTGCTTTCCCTAAAATGCCGCGAACGGGCTACGAGACGGGCTCCATAAAGGAGACTGCCAGGGAAGGCTAATAAACTGTCACACATCTTGACTCTTTTCAAAGAGTCTCAAAGAGCCACGGGTTTAGACGCAATGATGAGCTTGTGTGACAGGTTGAGGCGGCTATGCAGGTGAGCATACCCCTGCGTTGATGTACCCCCACAACAGAAGTTGGTCTGACCTCTACTTTTGCAGCAAGTTAAAAAAAAGGGGGGGATTACCTTTGCATCTACGTTTTAATAATTGGACCGTGAGAGGGAACTCACGTTCCTCATGGCTCTATTTTTGGGGAAAGGCCAACAACCTCATAAATATTAACATTATCTTAACAAACCTCGCTTAAAATTCACCGCAAAACGCCACCTATAGCAAACCGAGGGAATTGGGACAATGTCAAAGATGAATTATGGCTTACGGCTTTTTATCAAAGCTCTGCTAACTACCAGTTTTGTTCTCGGTACATTTGGGCAAGCCTACGCAGCAGATAAGGCGCTGCTCGATATCCTGCTGGAAAATAAAATTATCACACCGGCACAGTATGAGAGCCTGCTGGAAAAGGACTCGCTGACCCAAAATGATATTTTTGTAGTCGCGCCAGCAGAAACTGCCCCAGCAGAGGTTAAAACGACGACGCCTAACCAAGATGTTCCGACGCTGGCATCCACGGCAGACGTTACGTTGGCCACCGATGAATATATTCAAATTGCTGTAGCGGACGCCGTAGAAGCTAGGATTGACAAGGATTTTCCTGTTACTTCCAGTTACACCAGCAACGGATTTCGACTGGGGAGCCGAGACGGTAATTGGCAAACTAATCTTCAATGGCGCGCCCAGATGCGCTACACCAATCCACTCTCTAGCGACCCAAGACAACTTGGTGATTTTGCAGATCCCGATTCATCGAACTTTGAAGCACGCCGACTCCGCATGAAAATTGGTGGGCACGGCTACCAACCGTGGTTGAAGTATTATTTTGAGATTGATCTTCAGCCAAGTCGGAACCCCGGCTCAAGCGCAGCTTCCTCTAGCGCTCGCGTTATCGATTGGCGTATAGACATCGCTAAGTGGGCCGCTGGCGGACTACGCGTCGGACAGTGGAAAATTGACATGAACCGAGAGCGGGTAGACTCGTCCGGTCGGCAGCAGTTTGTCGAACGATCAATTGTTAACCGTACTTTTACGATCGACAGACAAGTCGGTGTCCAATGGCGAGGTCATGCGTTTAAAGGCACTGCAGCTGACTTGCGATACTACATCGGTGTATACAACGGTGAAGGTCGCGGCGTACAAAATGTCAATGGAGACATGATGTACTCTGCACGGGCGCAGTGGAACTTTATGGGTCGTGACCTGCCATCAAAACAGGGTGATGTCGAATTCACAGAAAAACCAACAGGTAGCCTAGCATTTGCTGGCATGACCACAGAAGGTCCTTGCACACGGTGGTCATCGTCAGGATGTGGCAATTTAGATGGATTCACCTCCGCTGCATCAGCTAACCCGGATCAGTTTAAGGTCGAACAAGCAGTCCAGGAATTCGCGTTTAAATACCAGGGCTTCTCTGTGCAACAGGAATGGCATCGTAAATTTATCGACGACCGATTAACGGGTACCAGCAATGACCTCACCGGTTTTTATCTACAGTCTGGCTACTTCTTTAACAACCTAACCCCTACGGTGCCAAAACCGTTAGAGTTTGCGATTCGATACGCTTTTGTTGAGGAGCCCAATGAGGATGATCGATCGTTCTACAACGAGCGTGAAGAATACACAATCGCCGCAAACTGGTACTTTGCAGGACACAGCAATAAAATAACGCTTGATTATTCGTATCTGACTATCGATGACGCATTTTTAAACGGGGACGATAACTCGAACCGCATGAGGCTGCAGTGGGACGTCTCTTTCTAACCAAAAAAAGTCTCATATTGCGCTAAATTAAAAAAGGCTCCTGTTTAGGGGCCTTTTTTATAGCTGCGACGTAGAACTATCCTTCCCAATCATGGCCTTGATCGGTATCACTACGTCACTGAGATTTTGTGCAACTATTTTGCGAATCTCCATGGCCAACTCGCGAAAGAAGGATTTATCCGGGGAAGTATTTCGCCACACCAGAACATGATTCCGAACTACATTGACTCCCTTGACGTCAGCGATGCGCAGTTCATTCTCTTCTCGAATTTCAGATTTAACATAGAGTGCTGGTAAGAAGGCTGTTCCCATTCCCATCACTACCATCTGCCTCAGCGTATCGAGACTAGTTCCTTCGAAGTCACGGCGTACCTCCGCGCCAACATCCTCGCAAAGATCAGCGATCTGGCGATGAAACAGATGATGTTCACTGATTGTCAACACACGTTCCCCGAATAGGTCTGTGCGATTCAATCGTGGTTTGTTTGCCAACCTATGCTCCCTAGACAAGGCAAATTTAAGCGGTTCACGAAACAATAAGAAAACCGACAATTCCTTAGACGTGATTGGTTGTGTACTTAGTATGAAATCGTGCCTTCGTTCTAATAGACCAGCCTCCAGATCTCTGGGTGCTTCTTCTCGAACGTACAGTTGCAAGTTTTCGTATTGCGCGTGTATTGGCGTCAGAATATGCGGCAGCAAATAGGGACCGAGGGTTGGAGTGACTCCTAACCTGTACGTACCCAGCCCTGCGCCCGAGAGTGTTCTCGATTTACTGACGAAACCATCCACCTCCTCGAGCACTCGCATGGCACTTAGCAACAGTTCACGGCCCTTTACAGTGGTCGTCGTACCATTCCTGGTCCGTTCAAATAGCTGTATACCTAGCAATTTCTCTAGTGCCGCTATTTGGTTGCTCAATGCAGGCTGCGTAACTTCGAGACGAAAAGCTGCCTGTCGAAAGCTTCCACATTCCGCGATGGTCGTAAAATAGCGAATCTGCCTCAAGCTCAGGCGACTGATGATTTCCATTTCATGTCCAAAAAGTTGATATAAGCAAATATTATCACAATAGTTAAATTAACGGATAACAGCTATCACATCCTTGCGACTATAGTGACGCCCAACACTCACTCAGATATCACATCGACATTAGGAATTCCGTCATGGAAAAAGTAATCTCAGGATTTGTGCGTTTTACGTCATCTCCATACAACGACCGGAAACAACTTTTCACAGAGTTAGCTAGCGGTCAGAGCCCAGAAGTGTTGTTCATCACCTGTGCTGACTCACGGGTCGACCCGAACTTGTTAACTCAGAGCGAGCCTGGAGATCTATTCATTATTCGAAACGCTGGCAACATAGTGCCGCCACACGCTAAGACTGCCGGGGGTGTTACCGCGTCGATTGAATTTGCGGTTGCTGCCCTGGGTGTAAAGCACATCGTTGTCTGCGGTCACTCCGATTGCGGCGCAATGAAAGGCGCGCTAAACCCAGCAGGACTCGATGGACTACCGCATGTTCAAGAATGGCTCGACCATTCCAGGGCTGCTGTGGATGTCGTGAAAGCCAAATATGGCCAGGCCACACAGGCCGAGTTATCGAATGTGACCGAAGAGAATGTACTGCTTCAAATGCAACATCTGAAAACTCACCCTGCTGTCGTTAGCCGGCTGAGCACCGGTGAAGTTGACCTGCATGGCTGGGTCTATGATATCGAACACGGCACTGTAGTTGCTTTTGATGAGGCTCAGAATTTATTTATTCCAGTTGAAGAGCTTTACGCCGACCTTATTCAAGCCGGTAACGAGAAGCAACTTCAAACCACGAGCTAGCTCACGGTGTACCGGTAGGGTTTTTCCGCCGGTATGTTCCTTACCAACCTCCCGAAAATTTATCTAAAAGGCAGTCTGAATGCTTGGCATCAATACTAAAAACTTACGCGGCGATTTATTTGGCGGCATAACCGCCGGCGTCGTCGCGTTACCACTAGCACTTGCCTTTGGTGAGGCGTCTGGCGCTGGCCCCATTGCCGGTCTCTACGGCGCTATCATTGTTGGTTTTTTTGCGTCATTGTTCGGTGGAACGAGCTCTCAGATTTCAGGCCCGACAGGTCCCATGGTAGTTGTATTCGCAGGCGTATATGCGACCTTGAGTGGCTCCCCAGAGCTTGTTTTCGCAGTCGTTGTATTAGCAGGATTGATACAAATCCTTTTTGGTATTCTGGGTTTCGGCCAGTACATCCGCCTAGTGCCATATCCTGTTGTATCCGGTTTCATGAGCGGTATTGGCTGCATCATCATAGCCTTGCAGTTCAGCCGTCTCTTTGGACATGAACCTGAAGGAGGCGGAACTATTCCAGCATTAGCGGCAATACCTAGCTCAGTACTAGATCCAAATTTTATGGCGCTAGCACTTGGCATAATGACACTAGTCATTGTGTTCAAATGGCCTAAGGCATTGGGAAAATTTGTACCGGCACCATTGGCTGCATTAATCATAGGCACTGTCACCAGCACGATGATGAGTGGCGCACCAATTTTGGGTGATATTCCCACAGGCTTGCCGTCATTCATCATCCCGATGTTCAGCGGCGACACCTTCCTAGTTGTTGTTGAAGCTGCCTTAATCCTAGCGGTGTTAGGTGCAATAGACAGCCTCCTCACCTCTTTAGTGGCAGACAACATGACGCGCACAAGACACAACTCGAACAAAGAGTTAATTGGTCAAGGGATTGGCAACACAGTTGCCGGGCTATTTGGCGGTGTTCCTGGTGCAGGCGCGACGATGCGGACGGCAATCAACATTCGTACCGGTGGTTTAACAAAACTATCAGGAATCATTCATAGCATTCTGCTTTTAGCTGTCGTTGTCTCATTAGGCCCATTGGCTTCCCAAATCCCACATGCTGTATTAGCGGGAATTTTAGTGAAGACGGGTTACGACATCATCGATTTTGCCTATATAAAACGTGCGCACAAGGGCCCCCGCTGGGATCTAGTACTCATGGTCTTAGTTGTTCTTCTAACGGTCTTCGTTGACTTGATCACAGCGGTCATGGCCGGCGTGGTGATGGCAGCACTCGCCTTCGTGAAAGAAATATCAGACGCACAACTTGAAGCACTTGGCGATATAGATAATAAGAGCTTATCGTTCGAACTCACTGAAGAAGAGGTTGCGCTGTTAAAAAGTGTCGATAATAAAATTAGCTTATTTGACTTTGGCGGACCTTTGAGTTTTGGCGCAGCTGCCGATGCTGGACATCATGTACGGGAGAAATCGAAGGGTATATCAGCACTGATTCTAGACTTTAGCCGAGTCCCTCATGTTGATGTTTCAGCGGCAAGGGCCGTTGAAACAATTGGTAGCGACGCACACGCAGCTAACAAAGAAGTTTTCGTGTCAGGCATGAGCGACGAGGTTCGCACGATGCTTGGCGACTTGAATAACGAGTACTGCTTATCTCATGGTGTGAATTTCAAAACTCGCGTGGATGCTATCAGAGCAGCTGTGGAGTATTTGCAGGAAACCGAAAGAAAGCTCGCCAGTACTTAGCCTCGATGGGATAGGATAGAATCGGCTGGGCTAAGTTAGACTTAGCCTAGCCTTCGTTCTCGGCATCAAACGTCTACTTTCTGGATCATTAACGGCTGTATCTTTAGATGAGTCATGTGTGACGAACATTGCCCGCCAGAAAGGCCCAATGAGACACATTACTTCGCGCTTATCGAGCATGATCTCCATTGAATCTATTGTGGTCCTCAGGCGCTAAAAATGATGTCCACTTAACGAATGTAGCGCTAGCTAGAACAAGCGCCGCGCCAGCGCAAAGTCGCTTTTTTATGAAACAGTATTAGCGTTTTTCATTCGAAAATCGCGATTATCGATAGCTGCTTTGCAAAAGCAAATTCAGCTTAACGTCGGCTGCAGACCCCAAGGCACCTGCATCATTTTTTCACACCACATAGCGAGTCGTGAATAGCTTGTGTCTACTGCTTTTGCAGGCCCAACGAGAATTTGGGGTTGAATTGATCCACTGCCGATTCATCCACGTAAAAGTTTAATTATTAGGGTATTGTGGCTTCCAGAACCCTGCGTTGCAAAAAAAGCGGCGCATCGACATAGGCAAGATGCCAGCAACCCTTCATGCAGCCTTTTCTATGCACCAACCACATATTGATTCTGGTAGAGCCTCGATGACATTTGAAGAAACAGTAGAAACCCAATTTGTACAACCCGTTCAGGCTCTTCTGCAGGCGTTCGCCAAAGAGGGGGCTGAGGCAGAGCATCAATACTTCTCCGGCGTATTAAGTATCGTCGAGGATAAAACCAGCGAGGCGCAAATGCTGGCGGCGATCATTGAATTGTCACGCTGCGCATTTCTTGGCTTTTACTACAGTGAAGCCACGCAGGGCCAGATCAATGATCTGTTGGATTACTGGATCGACGTAGCCCACACCATGTCCGCCGATCCAGAGCCTCATTAAATATAGACATTCAATCTTGCGCGGAAACTACGACCTCGATATCTAGGCTATCACTCGCAATGACAGAGCCCGTTCTTCTGGCTTTTTTATTCCAAAGACTGGCTTGAAGATTGGACATTCCGGTTGGCCTCCGACCATACCTTGAATGCACCTCGTTGTTGGTTTCGACAGCAATTCGAGGGACCGAACATCGACGGTTCATTGCAGTTGATTCATGATTATTGCAGTGCAAATATGATCGCCACTGCACTAAACCTCTAATGCAGACTCCACTTTCGCCCCATTAGAAGGCGGCGCGCTTCTTTGGTGCACCATCATAGAGCGACTTTATAAATCCAGGCGCCTTTATGCACCAATTTTGCTAGGAACCCAGGCTATCTCACCTTTGGCACAGCTCTTGCAAAATACCCTGTAGCGGGTGGCTGTGATCACCCACTCACCACTACCAATAAAGGGATAATACAAGACATGAACTCACGACTTCTCTCACTCGCAGCGGCGGGACTCTTTCTTTCAACTGGCACCGCGCAAGCAAACGAATGGACTGCGAATATCGCCGCTTCCAACAACTATATCTGGCGCGGTCTAACTCAGTCAGTAAACGAAGTAGCGGTCTCAGGCGGAATCGACTTTACTGCAGACAACGGCTTCTACGCCGGAACGTGGGTTTCAAACGTGAGCTACGCCGCCGACGATGTCTATTCCTATGAACACGACCTCTACGCTGGCTTCTCCGGCGAAGCTGGCGGGATCAGCTACGACCTCGGTTACCTTTACTTCAACTATGATGAAGAAGCAGAATTCGACTTTGGCGAAGTTTATGGCTCAATCGGATTTAATGCGTTTACTATTGGTATCAATATCTTAGCGAATACCGAAGCCGATGAAGGCCCGGGCCAGGACTTCGGCTTTGGCAAAACAACCTACACTTACGCGGATTATGCGACAGAAATAGGCAACGGCGTGGAGCTGGGTTTGCACGTTGGCTTTCATCAAGGGGATTTCTCTGAAGCCTTCAACGGCGTTCCGGATGACTATGCTGACTACAATGTCTCGCTGTCAAAGGATGGCTTCACTTTTATGATCACGTCTACAGATCTGGACGATGCCGGCCCGGATGCCCTGGACAACGATGAAGTGAAGTTTGTAGTTGGCTATGCTGTGGACTTCTCGCTATAGGGTCTTAGATAGCTCGCCACATCGGCGCGCAATTTCCATATGCAGCTAAAAAAAGGGAGCGGAGTGACACATTGGGTCTTGCCGCTCCCTTTTTCGTTCTCGCCTACACGCCCACACCAAAAGTAACAAGGAACCCTGATGACCTCATGCGGAATCTCCCCCGTCAATAGGAGAACATTCTACTTTTGAGCAAGACTACTTGCCGGCGGGATTACCTTTAGAGTGCTTATTTAGGTGTCGAAGTCGCTTGCACTATGACGTTCTACCACACGTGTCTCTTCAGGTCCCCAAGGTCGGTTAACTCGGCGTCCACGTTGAACAGCAGGCCGAGCCTCAATTTCTTTCGCCCAGCGAATCACATGGGTATAACTTTCGACATCAAGGAATTCGGCGGCAGAATAGATGTTGTGCAAGACGCACGCGCCATACCAAGGATAGGTCGCAATATCTGCAATGGTATATTCATCTCCACAGAGGAACTTGTTGTTTGATAAATGCTTATCCAAGACATCTAACTGACGCTTAACTTCCATGGCAAATCGATCGATAGGGTATTCTAGCTTTTCAGGCGCGTAAGCATAGAAATGTCCGAAACCACCACCGAGATAAGGCGCGCTACCCATTTGCCACATTAACCACGACAAGCACTCTGCTCGTCGTGCCGGCTCCTCGGGATAGAACGCATCAAACTTTTCCGCTAGATAGATCAGCATAGCCCCGGATTCGAACACTCTGATAGGCGGCGTTGCACTTCTGTCTAACAACGCGGGAATTTTCGAGTTGGGATTAATAGCCACAAAATCACTGCCAAACTGTGAGCCATCACCAATGTTAATCAGGTGTGCATCGTACTCGGCTTCGGTTTTTCCCAGCGCCAACAATTCTTCCAGCATGATGGTGACTTTCACGCCGTTGGGTGTGCCAAGTGAGTAGAGCTGCAAAGGATGCACACCGACTGGTAGAGTTTTTTCTTCGATCGCGCCAGACACAGGCCTATTAATATTACTGAACTTATTGACCGCGTCTTGATTCCACTTCCACACTGTCGGCGGGACATATTGTTTTTCTTCGGACATACCTTGTGCTCCTAATTGAGAATCTCTGGTCTCAGAAAAAATTTCGTGACGATATACTATAACCTTTCAGCTCGCTAAGCGGCCTTTCTTCTCAGAAAGCAACCCAACAGTAACCCGGGTACAAGCAAAAGAATTAGCACCAACAAGCGCGGCGTGATCAGGTTGACAGCAAAGGTCGTCGCTATGCTATTTTCTTTGTTGGAGCTTTCTGAGCAATGCACGCATTTGTAACCACAGGGTTTTTGCCAGGAATATTGGCAGGCCCAGAGGATTCTGTTTGATTTTTCTCCCCAAAAGTCGCTTGAGCGCTGTGCTGCCATCGTAGTTACCTTCTCGCTGGCCGTGACCCTTGTGCATATCAATCGCGGGAATATCTATGACATCTAGATCCAACGATAACGTGAAGTTTTCTGTTTTGGGAAGCAGACACTCCCGGTCTGTACAAGCTTGATAGCGCACCGATACCTTGATGTCTATGCTGGGTACGTCAAGGGGCCGGCACTCGCTCACCAACTCGCCTGTTGCGAAAAACGGATAGACCAGGTCAACAGTGCCGTGCCAGACATTTAATTCTGCAATGCCAGGCAACGTTAACTTTTCTGTTGCCGGAAACTCAGGTGACATTAACGCGAGTCCCTCAGGTCCTTCTATTGTCACCTGGGTGGCAATCATGCCGTCCGGGACAGGAGCGCCATAGATGTGCAAGCCTTCTGGCAACTCGAAGCGCACTACTATTTGCCTGACTATCCCCTGCCTAACGGTGCCGTTACCCCCATGCACAGCGATGGTGAGGTTAATGTCTTGATCGCCCCCTGACACTTGCGGCGCGTTTTTATCTAGGTTGAGTTGGCCTAATGCGGCGTCGATATAGAGCTCGGGACTCTCGCGCTGTTTGTATGATTCGTGGAAGAACTTAGCAACCACCGTACCCTCTTCGTTGGTGACATATACGCCAGGATAGGGAATACCGTATAACAATGCATCGTTCCTTGTAACCTGGTCGTTGAGGATCCCGAATTGTCTAATAACCTTTGAGTCAATATCTGACAGCAAATGAAAATGGATCCCTTGTTTTTCAGCGAACTCAGTCAGCGCATCCTGATCGTCATAGGATATGGCGTACAACGAAATATCGTGTTCGATAAATTTGCTTAAAGCGTCGCGAAGCTCACCGAGCTGCGTCCAACAAGGGGGTCACCAGACTGCTGACCTGAAAAAAACAACAACGGATTTTCTATCTGCTCGATCTTTGTGATAGTCGATCGGTGTGCCGTTTACACTTGGCAACGTAAAATCGGGAAGCCGTTCGCCAATTTCTGGACCCGTTGAATGTCCTTCCGGCAGACCGGCTCGGCCCGGGTGCCCCAAAGGGGCTGGAGCGTCGAAGCCGTGATGATCTCGTTCTATTACCATAACGTGGATACCAATTTTTTACGCAACAGTATCTCTTTGCTTGATTCTTTTAATGTATTTCATTATGTACGCTGCAGGGCCAACAACAACCCGTATCTACGCTCGCTGCGCAAGTTAATTTATTGTGCTTAATCTTTATCTTGTATTTGATACAAAGGAGATCAATACACCATTCTTTTACCGGAGCGTGTTTTTTAACATAGGCTTTGTATAGCTCAAATAATTCCTTGTTTAATGAAATCACCCTCGCCCCTCTATCTGTCTTCTATCTAAAGCGAACAACTATCTCTTGATATCGATCAAGTGGTAGCATTTGCCTTCGTTATTGAACTAGGCAATCTTATTGAGCACCGACAAATCTACACCTTGGGGCGCATTTCTTTATTCGGATTATCGCGTCCTATGGGTCATCCTCATTATGGGATCGATCCTCAGTTGGATGCGCATCCTCGGCACCGCCCAATGGCTGTTAGATGAAACCGGGTCTGCCTATCTGGTCGGGTTAATAGGCGTGGTGCAGCTAGTCGTTCAAGTGCCAGTGACATTATGGGCCGGTAATCTTGCCGATCGAATGGACCGCAAAAAGCTCATGTCGTATGCCTACGGAACAACAACGCTTGTGATGATGGCGCTTGGCGTGATGGAATTTCAAGACGCTCTCACTCCAGTTTTTGTCTATATTGGCATCGCGGTTATGGCCGGCACCCACATGCTCGCGAGCCCGGCTCGGGCAGCCATTGTGCCGATCGTCGTTCCAAAATTTGATTTGATGTTGGCGATCTCAACGGATACCGCATCATCCAATGCAGCCGCGATCGCCGGTCCATTGCTGTTTGCTTTTGTGGCGGTCAACTTCGGCTCAACCGAGGTTTTCCTGGTCGCGGCAATCATCGGTAGTGTCGCCGCAATGCTCCCCCTTTTCGTAAAGGCCGAGGGAATAGCAGCGGGGCATGATCACAGCGAGGTGAGGCCTTCACAAATTCAGCAAACAAAAGCTGGTTTCAGTTACGTCTCAAAGCACCCGATCTTGCCAGGACTTTTCCTACTAGACATTGGCATTACGACAGCATCCTTCTACCGAGAAATTTTGCCAGTATTGGCTCTCGGTCTCTTTGCCGGAGGTGCTAGCGCCACAGGCATGCTGGGCGCCGCCAACTCAACAGGCGCTATACTAGGTTCATTCGTTGCTCTACTGTTTGTTACCTACAAAGCCAAGGGCATGCTGGTGCTCTACGCTTCCTTCGCCTATGGATTCATTTTGTTCGGCTTTGGTCTCGCGAACTCACTCTGGATGGGTTTGTTGATGATAGGCTTGTTGGGCGCAGCAGACGCCGTCACAGTCGCGGTCAGGGCAACAACTGTGATGCTCACGACACCGGATCATATGCGCGGGCGCGCCTACGCCCTAATGATTCTGGCCGCTCAAACCGCCAACAATATTGGCACCATTTGGGTAGGCGCCTGGGCGGGCGCAATAGGCGCTAACAACACCATGTTATTGGGTGGCGTGATATCCATTACGGCAACAGCCATGATTTGGTGGTTCTGGAAACCCATCCGGGAATTCCGATCAGACTAGGCGTCCCCGACTAGGCGTCCCCGACTAGGCGTCCCCGACTAGGCCGATTCGCGAGAATCAGGGGACGGAGGCATGAGCCGGACCCCGTTGGCATGCGAGGAACAGAGGTTAGTTCCTGTCTACCATATCCTTATCAAGTCGACGCCAGGTCAGTAAGAAGAACAGCGAACTGGCACCGTACAGGGCCGCCATAATGACCATCGCCGACTGCAGACTCTGCGAGTAAACCGCACCACAGACATTTTGCAGATTGTCGCTCAACCCGGCTATGGCGGCTGGATGACATTGATTTCGCGCCAGCTCCTCAGTCGCCACGCCCAGCTCAGCGATACCACTGACAAAGAAAACGTCCGAAATTGCGCCGATGAACAAGGGCCCAAATCCGTAGCCGATGAGATTGACAACAAACAGTAATACAGCGGTCGCCATTGCTCGCACACGCATGCTCACAACGCCCTGGCCAATAGTGTACTGGGCGGCGAGGTAGCCGTACTTCACGAAACCGCCGATCATCAGACAGATGGCAGCAAGTAGCAGATTCTGTGTGGTGAAAGCGACAATATAGAATGGAATCGATAACGCCAAACCTATGCCCGGCACCCACGCGATGGCACCCGGGTGTTTTTTGTAAAGCTTTGTTGCTAGCCAGCCTGTGGCGAAGGTACCGATAGCGGATGACAATGACACTGGCGCGTTGATCCACATGGCGGCCTCGCCGGTGGAAATTTCGTGAGCTCGAACCAGAAAGATTGACTGAAACGAGGAAATTCCGTAACCACAGAAAGCCGCCACGGTGGCGCCAGCTGTCATTAACCAGAAAGCCGGCTTGGTCGTTAGCTCACGGATTGCTTCGCGCAGCTCGACTTTTTCCTTGGAGCCCTTTGCAACTGGATCTGTGTAACCGCGCGGCGGCTCTTTGACCGTTAATTTGAAAATGACGGCAATCATCAGGCCTGGCAGGCCGACTACAAAAAAAGCGGTTCGCCAGTCGTACGTATCAGTCACCCAACCACCGATAAGATTGGCGAACATCGTGCCAAGTGTTACGCCCATGGCGTAGACGCCCAGCGCCTGAGACCTATCGCGCGGCGCGAAATAGTCAGCGATCAAAGAGTTGGCCGGCGGCGTACAGCCCGCCTCGCCAATACCGACGCCGACACGACACATTAACAAAATCCAGAACGCGCCGATGGTGATAGAGCCAATGGTGATCTCCGTTGCCAGCCCACAGAGCGCCGTCATTAAAGACCATAGGGCAACACAGATAGTCATAATCCACACGCGGTGAGCCCCATCGGCATAGCGAGCGAGCGGGATCCCCACAATGGTATACAGAAGCGCAAAACCGAAACCGGTAAGAAGGCCGAATTGGGTGTCGGAAATGCCGAGCTCTGGTATAAGATCCGGACCAACGACGGCGAGCAGACCCCGGTCAACGAAATTCATAATATAAATAATCGTTAGTGCGGAGAGCACATAGGTTCGGTACCGTTTGGTACCATAGCCCGTGACGTTAGTCTGCACACCAGCTTCTGTAGATGAGGTTGCTGTTGTCATATATGCATGTCTCTATGGTCTGTGACCAGTATTGTTGGCTTTGACTGTCAATATTCCACTTCGCGCGCTTTGCCTGTCAGCATCAAGTCTGTCGGCACAAAGGCCCACAGTCTAGTGGGATATAGCGCCAAGGGCTATGGTTGTCACCAAATTCAAGGGGCAGAGCCAAGTGCCAGAACCAAGCGCCAGAGCCTAGTTCCAGAACCAAGCGCCAGAGTCAATGACGCAATGCTTCAACCTGCCTGCGACAATCTTCAGCGCCTGGGACGAGGCAGATATTGGGGCGGCGTCTACTCCTTTGAATGACCTCGATTAGGGAGCGTGGCACCGACCTTACACGGTACGTCAGCAGACAGGCAGTCTGATTCTCTCCCATACACAAGTATTTCGGGCGCGGTGTTCCGATCTCTAATTGATGGGTGTCTCGATCTTTCATATACTCACGAGTCGATTGAATCACGCGTCTAAAAACTGAAGGTGCATTAAGCCTATGATTATTCATTCCAGCCCGCTGCCCGATGTAGAAATCCCGTCTGTCACGATTACCGCGCATGTATTACGCAAGGCCGAGGCGCTTGCTGACTTGGTCGCGATTCGGGACGCCGCGGGCACCAGCAGCTACACTTTCGCGGAGCTTAGCAACGCCATTCACGCCTTAGCAGGTGGTCTGGCTGCGCGCGGCATCGCCCCGGGCAAGGTGGTTGGTCTTATGGCACCCAATCTGCCGGAATACGCTGTGGTATTCCACGGTGTTGCCGTCGCCGGCGCTGCTGTCACCACCATCAACCCCACCTATGGTCCGCAAGAGGTCATGCACCAGCTTAAAGATGCCGGTGCGACCATGCTGTTTACGGTGCCCATGTTCGCGGCAACCGCCTTGCAGGCCATCGAAGGCACAGCTGTGACTGAGGTTATTATTATCGGTGATGCTGTGCCCGGCACGACCGCCATGCGCGAGGTTTTTGGTGATCCCATCGAGCAGGTCCCCGTCGATGCAGCCACGCACACCGTGGTATTGCCCTACTCGTCTGGCACCACGGGCTTACCTAAAGGCGTAATGCTGTCGCATCGCAATCTGGTGGCGAACATCGAACAATGCATCCATGCAATTCGCTATCAGGAAAACGAGGTGGCGCTGGCAGCCCTGCCGTTCTTCCATATTTACGGCATGCAGGTCTTGATGAACGGCCTGATCAGCAACGGCGTGGCAACCATCACCATGCCCCGGTTCGATATGGTGGAAGCATTACAGGCAGTACAAGCGCTGAAGATCACCCGCTTCTTTGCTGTCCCGCCCATCATCATTGGTTTGGCGAGCGCGCCCATTGTCGATCAGTACGATCTGTCATCTGTCAAACAGGTGTTTTCTGGCGCAGCCCCGCTGGGTGCAGAACTCGCCGCCAAGGCCGCTGCACGACTCGGTTGCGAGGTGGTTCAGGGCTTTGGCATGACCGAACTCAGCCCCGTGAGTCACTCGACAGTTGAGGGCGACTATCGCCCCGGTACCAGTGGTGTGACCATCTCCAACACCGAAAGCCGCATTGTCGACCCGGACACGGGAGAAGATCAGCCCGTTGGCGGCCGCGGCGAGCTCTGGGTGCGTGGTCCACAGGTCATGACAGGGTATTTGAATAATCCCAAAGCCACCGCGGAAACCATTGACGCTGACGGCTGGCTGCATACTGGTGACATTGCTGTTATCGATGAACACGGCCACATGAGTATCGTCGACCGCATGAAAGAGCTCATCAAGTTCAAGGGTTTCCAGGTCGCTCCAGCAGAGCTGGAAGCACTACTTATCACACACCCGAAAATTCTCGATGTTGCGGTCATCGGCATTGCCGATGAGGAAGCGGGCGAAGTGCCCAAAGCGTTTGTCGTGGCGACACCCGACAATGAAGTCACCCTGGAAGAAATCCAGGCGCTGGTCAGTGAAAATCTGGTGAGCTACAAGCAGATCCGCCAACTCGAGCTGATCGACGCCATACCTAAAAGCGCCGCTGGCAAAATTCTTCGAAAAGAGCTCCGCAATCGTTAACTTGATAATCGTTCAGCCATAACAGCAATGGGGCCGGAGCAAACTCAGTTTTTGCGCCGACCCCATTCCACATTCCATCTAACGCAGCATCCCTCGACGGGCTCGCCCAAAACCTAAAGCTCATCTGTTTACTGGCGCAGCCCCAGCAAAATCTCTCACTTGAGCGAGTTAGACCCCACCTCTAGGGCTGCCCCACAGCCCCAATCAAGAAAAAGTTCGGGCGGGCATTAAATGCAATTGATAATGATTATCGTTTAGAATAAGATTCGTTTCACTAAGAACTGGCAGTATCCAGGATAGCTCAATGAAGCACGCTACATTACTACTTACTCTGGCGATCTCCGCGTTAAGCACCTCGTTAGTGCATGGGCAGGAACGCGACAACAGCATCGAGGAAGTCACCATCATCGGCAGCCGCGAGCAGGCACTGCGACTCGCCGGTTCTGCCCACTATATCGGCTCAGACAAACTGGCACAGTTTGCCTACAGCGACATCCAGCGCATCGCGCGTGAAGTGCCAGGTGTCTCCATTCAAATTGAAGACGGCTATGGGCTTAGACCGAACATCGGCATCCGTGGCGTGGCGACGGAACGCAGCGGTCGCATCACACTGTTAGAAGACAATGTGCTTATCGCACCCGCGCCCTACTCCGCGCCTTCGGCCTATTATTTTCCAACCGTGGGCAGACTGAGCGCGATCGAAGTCGTTAAGGGGCCCGCTGCGATTACCCAAGGACCCTACACTATTGGCGGCGCCCTCAACATGGTGTCTACACCGATCCCCACAGAGATGTCAGGCAATATCATCACTGAGGCGGGCGAGGATTCTACCTACCGCGTTCATGCTACCTATGGCGGCAGAAGCGAATCAGGTTTTGGCTATCTGTTGGAGACACACCAGTGGCTGTCCGATGGCTTTCAAGACATCGACCGAAGCAATAATAACACGGGTCTCGATGTAGAGGATTACACAATCAAGCTTAGCTACGCACCGAGCAACTCCGCACATGGGATCGAATTGAAGCTGCAGTCTACAGAGCAGAGTTCGAATCAGAGCTACCTCGGCCTCACCGACCGAGACTTCGACAATAATGCATTTCGGCGCTACGGTCTCTCCGCGCGGGACAATATCAAAACCGAGCACGAGCAACAGATTCTCCGCTACAGCTACTATATCAGCGACTCTCTCGATGTGTCTGTCACTGCCTATAACAACGAGCATCAACGTGACTGGCTCAAGACTGAGGGTATTGATTTTGATGGCAGCAGCAACGCCGAAGACTTCGACCGAACCAGCTGGGCTGATGTGATTCAAGCTATTAATAGCGGCACGACCCTAGGCGGCCTTAATCCAGATCAACTTCAATCCATACTGGACGGCAGCAGCGACACTGCTTCCGGCAGTATCCAGCTGCGCTCGAATAATCGCGAATACTTTTCGCGCGGCGTCCAAGTCGGTCTTAACTGGAACGGTATGATAGGCAATAGTGCACACGATCTGGAATTCGGCATTCGCCTGCACGAAGACGAGGAAGACCGATTGGAGCGCAACAGCAACTATAGTCAAAGCAATGGCGCACTCGCTCTCGATGATTTTGGCATTCTAGGCAATGCCGGCAATCGAGTTCAGGAAGCCCGAGCGTTGGCTATCCATATTCATGACAATATTCAGCTAGGCGACTGGACACTATCACCCGGCCTGCGTTATGAAAATATCAAACAGAAGCGCACACGCTTTGCCGGCGGGGCGCTAAGAACTTTTCGCGACGCGCGCCAGAACGACACCCAGGTCTTCCTCCCTGGGCTGGGCATTCTCTACCAGGTGAATGACTCTTTGTCAGTGCTAGGCGGGGCGCACAAGGGCTTTACAGCGCCCAGCAACTCGCCCAACGTCAATGAAGAGACAGCCATTAACTATGAGCTAGGCTTCCGCTACCAGAACGACGCCCTGTCCACCGAACTCATCGGCTTCATGAGCGATTACGACAATATACTGGGTGAATGTACCGCCTCATCCGGGTCCGACTGCACGATTGGCGACGCCTTCAACGGCGACGCTGCAACGGTCACGGGCCTGGAATTGTTAGTCCGTGCGAACCTGGCGCGGGGTAGCAGCTACAAAATTCCGGTATCCCTAAGCTACACCTTGATCCATGGCGAATTCGACAGCGACATTGCCGATACGGATTTCTTTGGTTCCGTTAGCAAGGGCGACCCATTACCCTACCTGCCCGAAAATCAGTTTCTTGTCTCTGTAGGTTTTGAGAAGAACAATTGGGCGGCCTATGTTAGCGGCAACTATGTGGACGAGGTCTGTGTGCGAGCGTCTTGCGGCGCCTTCGAGAAAACCGATGACACGTTTACGGTCGATATCTCAGCAAACTACCAGTTCAATCGTGCGTTGAATGTCTATGCCCGAGTAGAAAACCTGACTAGCGAGGAAGACATCCTCGGCCGTCAGCCCTATGGTGCCCGCCCAAACAAAGACCGCACCGTAACGGTAGGTGTTAGATTCAACTTCTAAGCACAAGCGAACATTGACTCCGCTTGAATGTTAAACGGATACCAAAGAGCCAGGATAGTCTTCGCTATTAGCTTTTTTGCACAATCGATCGCTATCCCTGTCCTGAAAAGTCGCTCACCCCCAAGTTTGAAAATCGGTAGGAGTTCCACACTTTTAATGTATCCAAGCATCAATCGTGACCCAAACGCCGCTAACTTGCCAATGCCGGCTGTGGTACCCTGCCGCGATGATTTCTAGCACAAAAACTCTAAACCACATGCAGCAGCCGTACACCGAAGCACCGACTCTGACGTCAAAGTGGCTTTGGACCAAGCAGCAGAAGCGGACGTGTTTTACCCACGAATCACAATACGGCCACTATTATGCCTTGTCATAATCCGCCTTTCCCGCATCCTGAGATTCCAACACTGCTTTTGGGATTTCCACAATCGCGCAAGGGTGCTGGTGAAGACCCGCTACTAATGGACCTTCGGCCGCTGTTGGAAGCTGGCGGCGTCTCAGTCCTAACTCTGAAATTGACGATAGGCGCGGACGATGACGTGCTTGTGCGAGAGATGGAAACCGCCATCGATCAATGCGAACAAAGCAAGCTAATCATTGGAGGCTTCTCCCTTGGAGCGCGCATTGCCTTGCGTGTGGCTACACGCGTAAGACCCGCGGCGTTGCTTTGCCTGGGGTTTCCCTTTCATCCGCCGGGCCAACCCCTAGGGCCGAAGGGGAATGAGCTTTTTGTCGGCCATGACATACCAACGCTCATCGTTCAAGGCGCTCGAGATCCACACGGAACCCAGCAAGAAACAAAAATCGACCAGCGCCTGCCTGACTGCGTACAATTACGATGGATTGAAGAGGCTAATCATCGATTCGAAACGCGCCAGAAGTCCCCGTGGAGCAGACAAGAGCATTTGCTGACAATCGCCAATAGCTGTCTGGAATTTGCCAGGCAAACTCTGGAGTGGAACGACAATGCTTGAAGTGCAGGACGGCAAACAAGCCATATTGCAGAGCGGCTTTTCCTATCTGCCGCAATTCATTTCCGTCGAAGAGGCGGGGGAATTGATCGACTACTTCGGCGCTTTACGTCCCCTTTGGGAACAACGATTTCATGGTGTTAGCAAGCAGCGTAGCGCTAAGCACGGACGCCGCCTAACTCGGCCCGTATATTGGTTGGGCGCATGGCAATTTGCCTGCTTGGGCTACTACTCCGAACCGGAACACTTGAACGACCGCTGTCTGCGAGCAGAGCCCTTTCCCGCTGTAATGCAGAACATCCTGGACCGATTGACAGTAGTGCTTGCCTCTTCCCATGACCATGACCATGACCGTGACGATAAAAATGACAATAAAAATGAAACTTCGGAATTACCCAACACCTGTCTCATCAACTACTACGGGCGTGAACTGGGCCAAGGGCAGCCCCGTGACTATGCTCGACTCCGAATGCACCGCGACGGGGAGCCAGGACCGGTCATCATGTTTTCCATCGGCCAGCCTGGCTTGCTTGAGTTTTTAGACCCAGAAATCAGCCCCGACCCCGAACTATCTCTGTGGACTAGACACAGGTCAGTGACCATATTGAGCGGCCCCAACTTCAAGGACCGTTTGTATCATCGTATTACCCAGGTGAGAACCGGGCGTGAACCACAGCTTCATACTGAACTGGAAAACTTCGAGCTTCGCCGGATTAGTGTTTCGTTCAGGTCTGTTCCTGAACAATACATTGCCGATTTTCACGAACTGCCCGACAACGCGACCTCGCAAATAGCCGACTATGTCGGAGAACTCGCGCTGCATTCCAAGCACTATAAAGATCAACTGGCCAAGAACTGAAAACTCAGCTTCGACTCGAGCAACGCTCCATAGAATCAACTATCTAAGGTACAGTGCGGTAAGGTTCCTATTGGGTGTTCCGACCTGAAGTCCACCTGTCTGAAATTCGTGAGCCATCCAGATGCTTCCAAAATAGATAGCCCTGATCTTAATTCTACCATTTGTCCCGATAACAAGACGGCGAGCGGAATCTCATCTTTGTTACGGTTCTAATGTTCAAGGAAAGAAGACTGGAATAGCCTTTTGCCATAGCCCGCGCAAACTTTTATTTTGATAAAAACCCATATTGATCTTAAAGATTCTAGGCAGAAGCATATTGAAGTTAGCCTGCTTGGGGTTAAAAATAGCCGGCCCTGACGGGGTGCGCAATGAACTGACCCTGTTCAGGTGCCATTTTAGCCCCAGAAATTCGAACTCTTAGCCTAATAGCCCTTTCGTCGCATGACCCTGTCGTCGCTGTACCTCTAACAGCCGTGCAGAGTACTATTAGCAACCATGGAGCCAGTAAGAATATTCATCGCTTCACCTTCCGATGTCGCTGAAGAGCGGACGCTCGCATATCGTGCGATTGAGAGATTGCGCCGGGAATTCGTTGAGCGCGCTGAAATCCAGGCAATAATCTGGGAGCATGAGCCACTCTACGCAACATCCGACTTCCAATCACAGATTGGCACACCAGCAACATCGGATATTTTTGTCTTGTTACTCTGGTCACGTTTTGGCAGCCCCCTGGGCGACAAATTCGTCAGAACCGATGGAACACGTTACGCCTCAGCCACGGAATATGAATTTGAGGAAGCACATACTGCTTTCATGGAAAAAGGTAGCCCCAGGATGCTGGTCTACCGCAAAACTGCAGCGGTTGTCCTTCAAGATGATGCGGCGCAAGCACAGAACAAGGCGGTTGATGACTTCTTTAATCACTGGTTCATCAACCCGGTCGACAATACTGCCTCAGGCGCTTTTCATACCTTTGCCGAACCAGCCCGATTTGAGGATATTCTCGAGATTCATCTGCGTAAAACACTGCAGGATTATCTACCCAACCCTAATAATTTGCCGGCTTCCACCAATAGCTTTATTGGCCGTCAGACAATTTCTCAACGAGTCGTTGAATTGATGGCATCCGATGAGACCCGGCTTATCACCCTGGTCGGGCCGGGCGGCACTGGCAAGACCCGGCTTGCCATGCAGTTGGGCCATGAATTGTTGCCATGGTTTAACGATGGCGTATTTTTTGTTTCGCTTGCATCGGTAACTGACCCTGAGCTTGTGCCTTCAGCCATTGCCAACACACTTGCCATCAAGGAATCTGATGAGCCGGGCGCGGCCAGTGTTATAAAGGAACTTCGTCGCAAACAGATGCTACTACTAGTTGATAATCTTGAGCAGGTGCAGACTGCCGGCAAGTATCTGAGCGACATTTTGAACGAATGTCCTGGCGTAAAGATTATTGTTACCAGCCGCGAAGCATTACGACTAAATGGCGCCAAGACAGTACGGATACCGCCCCTGGCGTTACCGAACGTTGAAGCTTTACCAGCACTGAATGAACTTCGCGAGGTTGAGTCGGTGCGTTTGTTCGTCGCCCGTGCGCAGGCGGTGCGGGATGATTTCGAACTAACAAATGACAACGCACGGTCGGTCGTTGACATATGTAAACAAGTTGATGCGCTGCCCCTTGCCATTGAGCTTGCAGCTTCACGCATTCGCACCATGAGTCCTGAGCGGTTATCACAGGCCCTGGACAAGCGATTCAAGGTACTGACCGGAGGATCAGCGGACCTGCTAAACCATCAGAAAAGTCTACGAGCCCTGATTGCCTGGAGTTATGACCTACTGGACGAATCGGAGAAAAAATTGTGGCGAAGGCTTGCGATATTTACGGATGGTTGTGGAATCGAATCCGCTCAGCAAGTGTGCGACCCAGATGATGAGTACCTTATTGAAGTAGATATTGAAGCGCTGGTGGACAAAAGCCTGGTTAATATACAGATAGACCCACGTTCTACCCATTCTAGAATCAGTATGCTTGAGTCGCTGCGAGAATTCGCCCGCGAGCAGCTCGTCAACAGCTCAGAATTCGACACCATCCAACAACGTTTCGCCCGCTGGTCTGTGAACAGTGGTTTCGTGGATGAAGAATCAACCATGGGCGCAAATTTTGAGGCGCAGCTGGATCGAATCGACACTGAACAAAACAACCTTCGTTCCGCTCTAGAGTACTGTGTGAATGCAGCAGATGCAGAAACTGCGCTTTCGATCTGCGGGGGGCTTTATCAGTACTGGTTTACCCGTGGGCTCTATATTGAAGGTGTGCGATGGATTGAAAAATCCCTGGCCCTAAGTAGCAACGAGATAACGGCCATTCGTGGTCGAGCGTTAAAGGGGTTGAGCACACTGCTGCGTGAACAGCATAAACTCGACAAGGCGAAACGTTATGCTAACGAAGCGCTTAGTATCTATACGAGCCTGAATGACAACAAAATGCGCGCGAGCATCCTCTGCGAACTGGGCGTGAATGTGCAGCGAGGCGGCGATTTCGATGGGGCAACTGCCTATATGGATGAATGTATTGCCTTGGCCCGTGCCGAGGGAACCGCAGATCACAATATGTCTTTCTTTTTAATCGTCAAAGGCATTTCCGAGCATCTGAGGGGCGACCTTGCTGCGGCGAAGGCAGCCTACATTGAAGGACTGAGAATTGCACAGAATGGCGGAGATAAAACGCGAATGGCCAATGCGCTAATCAATCTCGGCGAGATCATGGAAGCAGAGGACGACCTCGAGCAGGCTTATTCTTACTACCGTAACAGCTTAAAGTATATGGCAGAACTCAAGCACAAGGCGGGCATCGCAGCAGGTGCCGAGTTGATTGCCGGGTTGGAACTCCGCCTTAAAGATTGCCCGTCTGAAGCGGCATTCCTGTTCGGCGCCGCTGCGGCGGTCCGTAAAAAAATAGATGTGCCGGTTGAGCCATTCAACCTGGAAAAAATAGAACGGGACATACAGGCGACCCGTGACGCCATAAACGCAGAAGATTATTTGGTTGCCTGGAACGCCGGGCGAGAGCTTGAAATTGACGGCATCCTTCGCCATTTGCTCGGCGATGGCTTGCCAGACCCCGCCAGGCAAACTGTCAGCCTGTGAGTGCAACCTGCCCTGCACAAGCCTGGCCGGTATTCTAGCGACTATCAAACCCCTGCGGGCCTCAAGTTTGATCTATCGCTCAACAGCGCTGCCGAGGTCAGCCTAAGGACTCGTACCCACTAACTCCACCCAATCATCCATCGTGCCGTTACTACAACCATGTTTCAACTGCCCACCACCCAGGCCCTGCAATTCGATGATTTGCAGGCATGAACAGCCCGCAGTGTCTGTGGTCGTGTAAATACGCTCAAGATTATTCTTACCCTCATTACTAGCGACCCTGCCTGTATCGAAGGCATAGTCCAAGTCCATCAGAGCCCAATGGTTCGCTTGCAAGCGGCGGTTAGGCACAGCCTCCGGAATCGTTGTGTTCTCGCACTGATCAACCCCATCGTAAACACCGTCACCGTCGGAATCGTAGATCTCGTTGCTAGTTGATGCGTTGTAGATCGGATTGCTAAGTATTATGGCACCCTCGATAGTTGGGATTTCCCCCATAAATCTGGCTGTCACTGAGTTGGCTTGAGGTGGTAACACCACGGGAGGAAGATGCGCCTGACCAATGTTGTTGGTAATCACCGACTCCGTCAGCAGGAAGTCACCGGTAGCCACGTCAGTAACAGTGAAGTACACGGATAGTTCTGGCAATGTCGTACCTTGCTGATCAGTGAGCGTCGCCGTGAGACCAGGCTCACCGCTTAGGGCACTAATGACTAGGTTGGTATTGGGTTTGTTAACCGTAAATACCAATTCGGCTGATGACGCCGAACGTTGACTATCACCGTCATAGGAGGCCCTGAGCTTATAAACACCTGGCGTCTGAGATACAACCAGCGTCGCATCAGCGATTCCGCTATTCGTCGTGGTCGCACCGCTGGCCCCCAGCCCGAGCGTAAACAGTATCGGGGCATCGCTCACACCAATACCATCCGCGGTTAATATCGCTTGTAGCGTAACTTCGTCTCCGTAGGCGCCAGATGACTGGCTGGAGATAACTGTTAAATCAGTCTCGACGAGGTTGTCAGAGACGCCGTCCGGACCCACGGTGCCGAGGTCACCGGCGATTTGGTAGTATCTGCCAAAGTTGTCATTAAGACTTACCAGTCCAACACCGTTGACTGCCTGAAACATAACGTCAAGGCGGCCAAAGGATCCAGACAATGCACCATCCACTATACGACCTGACCAAAGAGTTGAATCGTTAGGATCTGCTTGCTCAAGATCAATTGACTGCCAGTTGCCGTTAACACCAGCACCGTCAGTGTATGTTGCCCAGGCAGACTGCACGCCCGCGGCGGGATCACCAAACACGTTAACGAGAAAGACGATATCAGCCCCATCTTTCACAACCCGTGCACCACTCATAGACGGCGGCGCCGAAAGTGCGGGTGTGTTTTCACCAAATTTTACGACATTGTTGCTGTAGAAGACTCGAAAAGACAAGTCGCTAAACTCGCGTAAAGTCGCTTGTATTGAACCAAAATTCTGGACCCGGTGCTGGGCAGGCGTAACCAGTAGCGTCGTATCACTACCACCTGCAATCGCATCAAAGTAGTTCAGGGTTGCAAAACGCATCGGATAGTTGACTGGAGAGCTGAACGGTATGTGCACGCCTCTTATCTCGGTCGTGGGCGCACCCGTCAGGGGAATAATCGTTTGGTCAGTCCAGGCGCCACGCCGAAAACCCAACCCGCGGGCCGAATAGTTGTCAACCGAGACATTTTTCGTGGCTAGTGGCAATGCCGGCTCCGCCGGATTGGTGGCAACGCCGTCCGGGCCCCTGAGGTAAGTTGCTGTCAGAAATCCGCCACTGTCGACGTCAGTGAGGGTAGTCGCTACCGGCTCTAGCAAGCCATCACCTGATGGGCGTGGACGAGTGAAATCGAAGTTGATGTCAGCTACTAGCAGGCCTAATTTATTGCCCGGACCCGTCGCGATAGGCGTGGGCAAAACATTTGATGCATCGGTACTGTCAACCAGACGCTCACCCGGCATATCAATACGTAACATCGGCAATCCAAATAGGGTGCTGATAATGACTGACTTACGATGTAAGCCACGCATGTCAGGCGTTTTTGCAAGATAGCGCTGCTTGGCCTTCACCAGCGCCTCACCAATGGCCACTGGCCCCCGACCCCCGAAGTTCGGTCCGGTGCGTAGCTGCTTGGTAAACTCGAGGTAGAGCCGTTCGCTATATTCGATAAAATCAGTATCGCCATACTGATAGCCGGTACCGGCAACCAGGGTAGCGCCCTTTTGGGCGAATGCCTGCGGCCAGTCGAGGTACAATGTCACCCCCGGCACGATGTGACTATCGACTATGTTATAGCCCGAATGACAACCGGCACTGTAGACAAGGGTATTTGTCAGATCCACATCGGAAGCTACTAATTCGGTGGTGACAAGGATAGATTCATAGTCAGCGGCAAGCGCACTATTTGCACTAAAGTGTCCGGCAAGAAATATAATATCCTCACGTTCGTCTAGTAACTCGGTACGCAGCTGATCAGCCGTCCAAGATCGAGGGTCGGCTGGCGCAACGTCTGCGGCAGTGATCAGCGAATCGTTACGCCCCGGTGTGCCGGCGACGAGATGTTCCTGTATTTTGTTCGCGGTATCCTCCAAAAAGTCATACCCCGTTACCAGCGTCGAGGTTGGCGTATCGACAATTCCCTCTGCGGTTGATAGATAGGCGTCCAGGACCCTGTTGATTTCTGCTGCGCTTTCAACCAGCCGACCAACAGCAAGGACCGGCACGGGAAATTCGCCATCACGCAATGACAGCACCTCAGCGCCGTACTCATCCTGGCCTAGTATGTGATTGGTGCGCAGGGATCCTTGGGATATGGTCGAGTCTGCAACCGGCGGATCATAGCCCAACTCTGAGCCAAGCAATGTCTGATCGGGATACCGGAAAAATGGAATCGCCGCGTCACCGCCCACTATCACCACGTACTTCAGATCTGGGTTGGTTGCCCGGTAATCATCGACAACCCCCTTGATCGCTCTCGCAGCGAGATTCGAGGCGAAAGGACACGAGGCAAGCGTATTGGCCTGATCTTGCAGAAACTGGATGTGCTGCTGCAGGGCCAGATCGACAACAACACCAGCCACCTCCGGCCTGGATTTCAGCTCATCCAACTTGCTCACCAGCACCGCAACTTCAGCCGCTGAATTCCCCGTCAGGTCGGGGTCCATTCTGCCCGAGTCCCACAGTATGAGTGTTTCATAACCCCCGCTGGGTGCACTAACGTGCACATCAGCGGGAATTTGGACAGCCTTGCAGAGCTCGCCCTGCAGCGTCACAGTCAGCTCGAAATCCTCTGTTTCATTGTAGGCGCCATTCTTACCGGTTACTCGAACATAGAAATCACCCGTATTGTTCCAGGTATCCACCACCAAGGCCTCTGAACCACTACCTGCAGATAGGCCAATCAGACTGCTGACCTGTGCACCGACGAAGGCTTCACTGAACGCCGTTGGACTTATTTCCGGGTTGAATTCACTGAATGCGGTCGGGCTGAATGCATACGGGCTAAAAGCATAGGGGCTAAACGCCCAGGGACTGAATGCCCATGGGCTAAATGCTGTCGGGCTGATACCCGTAGAACTGAAGGCATAGGGACTGAACTCATCGGCGCTAAATGCCGTTGGGCTAAACGCCGTTGGGCTGAATGCCCAGGGACTGAAGGCCCACGGGCTAAAGGCTGTTGGCGAGAATGCGGTGGGGGCGAATTCTGCATTTAACTTGTCGAGATCTCCGGCATTACTGGGGTCTATCTGCGCAACGAATGCACGAGCGATGTCCTTGAAAACCGCGATGTCGTAATCGGCTGGTGGGTCGGCAAGTTCAATGGTGGCCTGAGCGCCCGGGCTGATAGCGAACCGATACCAGCGCGAGGTGCCCGGATTCGGAATGCGACCGGTAGCATAGCCTGGACTATTGAATATGATCTCTTCTGCGTTAAGCCAGGAGTCGTTGTCAGGAATAAAACTCTCCGCCTCAATGAACACCCAAGAGTCGTACGTTGTGTCACCCACATCCGCAATCGCAAGTTTGATATGGTTCACCCCGGGACTCACCGCCGCAGTAATGGTGAGAGCAACCGTCAACCCATCGGCTTCTATGGCCAGCGGACAGGGTCCTGGTCCACCGTCAGGACCACCACTAAAGCAGTCATTGTTAATATAAAACTCTGGATTTTGCGCGTTGGTGCCCACCGGAAAGCCACCATTTACGGTGTTAATTGAGACCACGGTATCGGTGTCAGGCAATAACGCAACGTTCACGCCATTAATAAAGAACCCGAAAACATCGTCAAATTCTGAGAAGGTGAATTCATTGTATTCTTCTGACCCAAACACATATCGAAAGCGGACCGCGGGGCTACTGGCCACAAAGTCAAATTCAAGTACTGAGGCGTCATTGGTAAGGCCTGACGTCAGTGAATCAAGGTCACTGTCTCCACTTTCCGCTGGCGAGAATCCTGTTGTTGTGGCCCCAGAAGTGTTTGGCCCAACAACGGCTGACGCAAGCCCTGTGCTCAGCAGGATTCCACTCTCGATCCCGATGATATCTGCACCACCGGTGAATATCCCAGCTGCACCGTGACTACCCGTATAAATCACGTCGGCAATGGTAATTCCTTCGCCTATCACAATTTCGGCAAGGTCCTCACCAGTGATAGAAGTGGTAAGGTCAGTTACAATGAGTTCCGAAATCGCTGTTGCTGGCAGAAAAGCACTCGCAATCCCGAGCACCGCAGCGATAGCTGTCGCGCGAATTTCCACGCCCACTATTACAAACCAGTCGAAAAGTCCGTTTTCGAAGTTCTTCCGCGATCCAGCAGCTAAAGTCTGCATTGCTTCTCCCATTGCTGCCGCTGACTTCACAGCAAACACCTTAGTAGAACTCGACACGCTACCACATCATTTATTATTATGTAACGATTTTGTAATCTCTATGTGATTTTTAGGTAATTTATTTGGATAGCACCAGAATCAGACGCGCCTGGCCCGCCACCACCAAGCGGTTAATAAGCGAACCTGGCGGTTCTATTCATTCCCCGGGCCTCAGCCTGCAAGCCTATCGATTCAACCCACTCACCGCCGGCTGCATATCCCGAGTCTTAGACAAAGATTTTTGCCCCAGCCGCGGACAGACATGAGCCATACAGGGTCTAGACGGCACACGCCCGGACTTTCTGCATCAAGGTCATAATCGGGATAGCTTGGTAATCTGGAGGAAACGCGGTTTCGATTTTTGCCCCTCGGCTCTAGCGAATTTGAATGCCATCCACTTACCGACAATATTGCCAAGGTCCTCCGTTACACGAAAATAGAAGGGACAAAGTCAACTCACGCTAATCTTTAAATAATATTGCGCCTTGGCTCTGATACCATTTCTAACGAAATCACATGGACACCTTGGATAATACGTTAGTTAAGCGTACCTGGAACACATCAACAGCCCGCACATCGAACAAAGATTTATTGCTTAGTGCCTGTCGAAAAATATAGGATGTCATGGATCTATACCCACGCGCTCTAATCCTCAACGACGTCTGCAAAGGATACTGAAGGCGTAGCCTTGATAGCATAGTTTGTATTGGCCCTTATTTTCGAGCAGGCGCCATTAATCATGCTATTGTTGAAGCTCAGGTCATATTTTGGCCGCACATCGCGAGACCAACAAAAATAACAGGAACGTATTAATGAGCACCGCAGCAAACGTATCAGAAGTAGCAGCAGAACCAGCACACAATGGTCACATAACTGGCTACGGCGAACCGGGATACAGAAACTACGTGTTGTTTTTGCTCATGGTCGTTTATACGCTGAATTTCGTCGACAGGACGCTCATTGCGGTTGTCGCCCAACCCATCATCGACTCATTCGGACTGACCGATTCCCAATGGGGATTACTCTACGGCCCTCCATTTGCACTTTTTTACGCGGTTATGGGATTGCCCATCGCCCTGTGGGCCGATCGCTCTAATCGTGTCAAAGTGATTACGGTTTGTATTATTTTGTGGTCACTGATGACGGCCTTGTGTGGTATTGCCGCAGGTTTTGCGATGCTGCTGTTTTTTAGAATCGGGGTCGCCATCGGTGAAGCTGGTTGTACGCCGCCGGCCAACTCCATCATTGGTGACTACTTTATTTCTCGTAAGCGTGCGACCGCGCTGGGCATTTATTCGATGGGCGTGACCCTGGGCTCAGTCCTTGCCAACGTATTTGGCGGCCCGATTGCACAGATGGAAGGTGCTGATTTTGGCGCTTGGATTGCGAGTATCGGTCTTGGCAGCTTGTTTACAGGGCTCGACTGGGCATCAATCGAAGGCTGGAGAATCGCGTTTGTCGTTGTCGGACTGCCGGGTATTTTGATCGCCATGGTCGTGCTGTTCACTATCAAAGAGCCACCTCGCGGTTACTCTGACGGCCCCGAGCTGACCCCGACCGCACCAGCCCATTGGGGCGATGCGTTTAAAGAACTCAGACACAAGCCGACATTCTGGTGGATGGCCATCGGCGCGGCCATGGTTGCCTTTGTCGGTTATGGCTTGAGTAGCTTTCAAGCGCCTTTTTTGCAGCGTGAACATGGCTTAGATGTGCGGGATGCGGCTGTCTACTTTGGTGCGCCACTGTCATTCCTGGCCGCGATAGGCACATTTTTCGGCGGCTACTTGACAGAAAAATTCACACCCCGTTACCAAACAGCGGTCGCCTGGATTCCCGGAATCGGCCTGCTGATCGCTGTCCCCGCCTATATTGCGGCTTTCTTTGCGGAAGATCTACGGGTCGTATTTGTGCTGTGGGGTATCGCCGCCGTGTGTCACTACGCTTACCTGGGCGCGCAATACAATATCGGCCAAGGCGTTGTCAGTGCCCGTTCGCGCGCGACTGCCATTGCTACGCTGCTGATTCTGGTCTCCATCATCGGTAATGGCATTGGACCGTATTTCGTCGGCTTTATGAGTGACCTGTTTATGAGTCTGCAACTTGCCGACAGCAATTTTGCCGGCCAACTAACGCCGGCCATTTGCGGTGCAAATGATTCCGTACTTAGCGGTGCACAACGAGTAGTCTGCGATGCGGCAAACTCAACGGGACTCAAGAATGCAGTTTCTGTGACAGTACTGTGGTTCATCGTTGCCGCAGGCTGCTTTTTCATGTCTGCTCGCACGCTGAAACGTGACTTCGTCGCGCCGCTGGCAACGGCGTAACAATGTCACAGGGGCGAGGCTGGCATGTTGAGCGGCTCGCGTAGAGCGGCTCGCGTAAAGCGCCTCACGTAGAGCAGTGACAGGCTAACAATCGGGTTACCCTGTCACCACCAGCACTTCCCAGTCTAAGTCTTGCTTTCGGCTCGATGAACCGCTTCGTGCCTGCCAGCTTTTGGCAAGAGTCTTAAACGCGCTGTCTGACTACAATCATCAACGCTTTATTCATTTGATGCATTATTGCTGACTCTGACTGTCCGTCGGTGGTCGAGCCATCGCTTCGAGCCAAGTACTAAAGACCTTGCCGACGCGAACATCAAGTTCACTCGGCGTCACCCCCACGCGCTTGGCGTAGGGTAAGCGAAAGATTCGATAACCGCGCAGCACGGCAGACAATGCTACCTGCAGCGCCTCAAGATCGTGACCTTTATCAATATCGCCATCAATGACATCTTGCCTTAACTGGCTAAGCCCCATTTCGAAAAGCGGAATCGGGTCAACGGTATCGTCACCATCCAGAACAAGCAGCGCACGAAGCATGCTGTCATTGTTCTTGTCGTTGCTGTTATTCATGCGGAAGGCATTCACCCTTCGTGCAACGAAGCCGGTCTTCGACTTACTCTTCGATAGAGCGTCCACGATCGCTTCGAATTGACGGTTAATCGCAGCACGCAGCAGTTCTTGCCTTGACCCAAAGTAATGATAGATATTCCCTCGATTCACACCCGCATCTTCGGCAACCTCGCGAAGGTTCAGTCCAGCCAGCACACCTTTGTCACGAATCAGGTTAAGTGCCACATCGATGAGGCGGCGCTCCGTTTCAGCCCGACTCCGCTTTAGTTTCGGGGCTTCGGTTGCTGTTTTGGCCATAGATTCGTTCCACTTTCGTTTTTTGATGGTTTGCTTGGGTGGTTAGCTTGCGATGTCGATATTCTACAGTTATCATCCCGTTATTCAATTTTAGCATTATGATAATTACGGGGCTATAAAGTGATCAGCAGAACCATAATTGGCAAAACCAAATCGGCCGTTAGTCTGCTTGCCCTGTTGTCGCTCATTGCTTGCGGAGGCAGCAACCAGCCGACCGCTCAGCAGCGCTCTGCACTTGCACAGCCTCTGTTTGCAACTGAGTATAAGATTATTGATCGTCGCTCTGGCTCAACAGCGGATTTGGACCAGGCCGACAAGCCGCCCGCTAACCCTGACCGCAATGCCTATTTCGGTGACCTGCATGTGCATACGAAATACTCATTTGACGCTTATGCATTCGGTACATTAGCCAGTCCCTATGACGCCTATCGATTTGCTAAGGGTGAAGCCATTAAGCACCCCGCGGGTTTTGAAATTCAGTTGCAAGCTCCGCTGGATTTTTATGGCGTGACCGATCATGGGTTTTTTATGGGCGTTTCCCCGGTTGCGGCTGATACGAGCACTGAATTTTCCAAGTACTCTTTTGCGAAAGTTGTTCATGATCTGAATGCGTCGGACAACATGGATCGATGGAGTACCCTGGATAGAATGCGCAGCTTCGGCCTTGCGCGATCCTTGGCTCTGGCGATTGTCGACGGAGAAGTTAGCCCTGAAGAGCCATTGGCCATTACTCGTAGCGCATGGGCAGATTCCATTAATGCCGCGGACGAGCACAACAATCCCGGCCATTTCACGACCTTTGTCGCCTATGAATACTCAACCACTGCAGATGACAATGGCAGCCTGCATCGCAATGTGATTTTTGAAAGTAGCGACATTGTACCAGCGGTACCCTTTTCCCGTATGCACTCAAGAAACGCCGAGGATCTATGGGATTGGATGGATACGCTGCGAGAAGCTGGTATTGAATCGTTAGCTATTCCGCATAACTCCAACAAATCAAACGGTCATATGTTTAAGTTGTTTGATTGGGCGGGCGATCCTATAGATGATGAATACGCGGTGAAACGCATTCGCAACGAACCCTTGGTCGAAATCACGCAGATTAAAGGTACGTCTGAAACTCACCCCGCATTGTCCACTCGCGATGAATGGGCGGGCTTTGAACTGGTAAGCACCCGAGGCGTTGGAATGGGCAAGCCCATTGCCAGTAAACCTGAAGGCAGTTATGTGCGAGAAGCCTTGCGCCATGGTTTGGAATTGGAAGCGCAAGGTGTTACCAATCCGTTTGCGTTTGGTTTTATTGGCTCCAGCGATACACACACAGCCGCATCGCAAAATGATGAGTCCAGTTTTTCTTCCAAGCTTGGGCTCTTGTCCGCCGATGCACAAACACGAGGCTCCGTTCCAGTTAGCTTTTTAGAAAGCGTGTTGATTAGCTTGCTACCAGGCCAGAGCGTCGCCGAAGTTGACGGAGAAAGTTATTTGGGTAGTCAGCAAACAGAATTTGGCGCTTCGGGTTTGGCAGCGGTCTGGGCAGAAGAAAATACTCGCGAGTCGATCTATGCGGCTCTGCGTCGTAAAGAAACGTTTGCGACCTCTGGACCAAGAATGCGGGTGCGGCTCTTTGCGGGCTACGATTTACCTGAAGACTTAACACAAAGGTCAGATGGTGTAGCTTACGCCTATGCTAACGGCGTCCCGATGGGAGCGAATCTTGAATCGAATTCTACCTCAAGAAAGGCCCCACAATTTGCTATCTGGGCGCAAGCTGATGCCAATAGTGCGCCGCTACAACGACTGCAGATAATCAAAGGTTGGATCGACGCGGCAGGCGAAACCCATGAAGACGTGATTGATGTGGCGTGTGCTGATGGCGTGGCGGTTAACCCAGAAACAAATCGCTGCCCGGACAACGGGGCCACCGTTAACCTCAGCGATTGCACCTACAAAGCAAGAACAGGCAGCGCTGAACTGAGTTCAACTTGGACGGATCCTAATTTCGATGCTAACGAGCGAGCTTTCTATTATGCTCGTGTACTCGAAAACCCAACCTGCCGCTGGAATACCTGGGACGCAATTCGTGCCGGAACAAAACCGCGGTCTGATTTAGCTGCCACGCTCCAAGAGCGCGCATGGTCGTCGCCGATTCAGTATCTGCCGAGTGTCGCTGCTGCGCAGAACTTATAAGAGAAACGGAGTTACAATGAAAAAAGTATTCTTGGTTGCCCTGACGATTGTTGTGATCTTGGGCATTGGTCAGGGGTTGTTAAAATTACCGGCCGTGCAGGATGTGGTTGTGGAACGTGGTACGGCGGCCGTTGCGGAGCGAGCCAGTGTTGGGCTTTCAGAATCCAGCAGTCTCAGAGTTTTTGTTTGCGGTAGCGCGTCACCATTAGGCATGGGCCAGGCTCAAGCTTGTATCGCTGTGGTCACACCAGAGCATTTTTATCTGATCGATTCCGGCGCCGGTTCTACCGACAACATCAATCGTATGGCTTTACCGACGAATCGATTGCAGGGGTTGTTGATCACTCATTTCCACTCTGACCATATTTCAGAAATTTATGAGGTGAATCTTGGCTCCTGGGTATCTGGCAGACCAACCCCGCTAACGGTTTTTGGGCCTACCGGTGTTGATGAGATAGTCAGTGGGGTCAACGCAACTTATCGACTAGATCGTATTTATCGAACGGGCCATCATGGAGAGGAGTTGCTGGCACCTGAACTCGGCGTGTTAGCGCACGAAACCATTTCGCCCGGCATCATTTTAGAAGATGGTGAGTTAACCATTACCGCCTATGTGAGCGAGCATCTACCCGTAGAACCTGCAGTGGGATATCGCTTCGACTACAAAGGCCGGAGCGTGGTTATCTCAGGTGACGGCAATGTGAATGGAGACACGCGACAGATTGTCGATGGAGCAGATCTATTACTACACGACGCATTATCGTTACCCATTGTCAGTACGCTGTCGAAATCGCTGGGTACAGCCGGACAGTCGAGACAGTCAAAGATCGTCTCCGATGTTATTGATTATCATGCCTCGACGGATTCTCTCATTGAACTGGCTGAACAATCGAATGTTGGCATGGTGGCGTTTTATCACCTGGTGCCGGTGCCATTGAATGTTGTCTTAGAAGATGTATTCAAGCGTGGCTTGCCAGACAACTTCTTGCTTGCTGAAGACTTAATGTCATTTGAGTTACCCATCGGTAGCGATGAGATTGTCGTCAATCGTCCCTAAGCTTTCACTCAAAACGATGAACAGTACGAATTGGTGTCTCATTTGACGAACAAATTAGTCAATCAACAAAAGTTAGTTGCGTTCATCGCAATGGCGCTATTGCTCACTGCTTGCTCGGATGAGTCAAATCAGGTGTTGAGCCTGCCTTCTGAGGCTCATACAAACGAAAGCCTGATTGCACAAACTGCTGACGCCGACGTTCGCTTTGAGCAACAAGCCGTTGGTGGTACGCGTTCAGCACAGATTTTTGACACTGAAACCGAACTACTCGAGCTCGAGGCTTCAGTGATTGAATCACGTGTCATACCACCTGTTGAACGCAAAGCCTATTTTGGTGACCTACATGTTCATACCACGTACTCGTTTGATGGTTACGCCTTCGGCACATTAGCAACGCCTTACGATGCTTATCGCTTTGCGAAAGGTGAAGCCATCGCCAACCCGGCAGGCTTTAACATGCAGTTATCCCGGCCGCTGGATTTCTATGCCGTGACGGACCATGGCATGTTTTTAGGCCTTGCTGGCGCTGCCGCCGATACATCCACCGAATTTTCTAAAAACGCTTTTTCAGAACCCTATCATGGTTTGAACGCACCGGAGAATATGGGCGCGGGTTCACTGGATGTATTGAACCGAATGCGCACCTTCAGTTCTTTTATGCCGGCAGCAGTCTCACAGATTCGTAACGGCGAACTAGATAGAGATGAGGTACTTGGCGTCGTTCGAAGTGCTTGGCTAGATTCGATTAACGCGGCAGATGAATTTTATGCGCCAGGCACGTTCACAACCTTTGCTGCCTACGAATATACCGCTAGTACGAACGACAGGGGCAACTTGCATAGAAACGTTGTGTTCCAAGATACCAATAAACTGCCTCGTGAACCTTTTTCTCGCCTGCACTCTGGTAATCCTGAAGACCTCTGGCAATGGATGGATGAACTTCGATCCAAAGGCGTTGAGAGTTTGGCGATACCACATAATTCAAATGGCTCCAACGGGCAAATGTTTAAGCTCGTTGATTGGGCTGGGGACCCTCTGGATGACGATTATGCACAACAGCGGATGCGCAATGAACCGCTGGTCGAGATTACGCAGATAAAGGGTACGTCAGAAACCCACCCGAGGTTGTCATCCAAAGATGAATTGGCGAGCTTCGAGATTATGCCCTATCGCGTTGCAACCAATGCCTTAAGTCAGATTGAAGGCTCCTATGTGCGCGAAGCCTTGTTAAATGGTTTGGCATTTGAGCAGCAAGGTGTGACTAACCCCTACCAATTCGGGTTCATCGGTTCCAGTGATACGCATACAGGTGCCAGCCAAAACGTTGAGTCAGACTTTGTTTCTAAATTGGGCTTGCTGTCTAGCACAGCAGAACAACGTGGGTCGGTACCTGCTAGCGGTCTGGCAGGTGAACTTGGCTACCAGGCAAACAGAGTGCTGGCCAAGTTTGGCGGTAATCCCGCATTGCGAGTAAAAGTTAATGGCAAGGTTTATACGGGTGGCGCAACTCCCACTTTTGGTGCTTCCGGTGTTGCAGCAGCCTGGGCAGAGGAAAATACCCGTGAATCGCTCTATCGCGCCTTTCGTAGAAAGGAAGTGTTTGCCACTTCAGGGCCACGCATGCAGATTCGTTTGTTTGCTGGTTTCGGCTTTGATGCCAGCATGCTAACGGCTGCTGATAGCGTTGAGCAGGCGTATGCAAAGGGCGTCACCATGGGTGGTACAATGCCTAGCCAGGCGACGAATGAGCAAGGTCCGCATTTTCTTGTGATGGCGTCAGCTGATACCCAGAGCGCACCGTTGCAACGCTTACAAATCATTAAGGGTTGGGTGGATATAAAAGGTACCCACGAAGCAGTGATTGATATAGCTTGTGCTGGTGCTGCAGAAGTTAATGCCGAGACGAATCGATGCCCCGATAATGGCGCAACCGTTGACCTTATTGATTGCTCTATCAACGAAGATAGCGGCGCGGGCCAACTGTCGGCGCTTTGGCAAGATCCTAATTTTGACGGAGATCAACGTGCTTTTTATTATGCCCGGGCGATTGAGAATCCGACCTGCAGGTGGTCTACATGGGATGCTATTCGTGCAAATGTTTCGCCCCGGCCTGATCTACCGACCACGCTTCAAGAACGTGCGTGGTCTTCGCCGATTCATTACATACCTGAATAAAAATTGGTCACTAGGCGCTGATAAGATTTACACTTTCCAAAGTTAATCAAAGTTGAAATCATGCAAGTTCTTGAGAAAAAGTATTGACGCTAGGCTAGACCCAGTCACAACAAGTAACTGGAGCAATAATAAAACTAAAAAAACTGGTCGATGTGACGCGATAACCGGAGACAACAGCTATGAAAAGTGCGGTAACGAAACGAAACTACTTAATATTGTTCTTGGTGAGTGGGTTGCTATCGGCTTGCTCGGACGACTCTGACAAGGCGTCGAGCTTGCCAGCCGAAGCCCACACTAATGAGCGTATTATTGCTAATACTGCCTCTACCGATGCACGGCTGACAGAACAGGCTAAAGACGGCAACTGGTCTGCGCAGATTTTTGCGACAGAAACCGAGCTGCTTCAGGGTGAGCGCGCGAACAAACCTGGTCCAAGCGATTTACCGCAGGAACGCAAAGCCTACTTTGGTGATTTACATGTCCATACGACCTACTCGTTTGATGGTTACGCATTTGGCACCTTAGCAACACCCTACGATGCTTATCGATTCGCAAAGGGTGAAGCCATTGCGAACCCGGCTGGTTTTACTATGCAGCTATCTCGACCGTTAGATTTTTATGCAGTGACAGACCATGGCATGTTCCTAGGGCTCGTCAAAGCGGCAGCAGATACTTCCACCGAGTTTTCAAAAAATTCATTTTCCGAGCCTTATCATGATCTCAACGCCGCTGAGAACATGGGGACTAGTCTGTTTAGTATTCTGAAGCGACTCAATACCTTTAGCGCTTTTTTACCCTCTGCGGTTGCGCAGATTCGATCGGGCGAATTGGATCGAGGCGAAGTGCTCGGCGTTGTCAGGAGCGCCTGGCTAGATTCAATTGATGCAGCGGACGCGTTTTACGAGCCGGGTAAGTTCACTACATTCGCAGCTTATGAATACACCTCCAGTACTGGCGACATGGGCAATCTGCATAGAAATGTTATTTTTGAAGGCACACAAAAATTACCAAGGGAACCATTTTCTCGCTTTCACTCGGTCAATCCTGAAGATCTTTGGCAGTGGATGGATGACCTTCGAGCAAAGGGTGTCGAAAGCCTGGCGATACCCCACAACTCTAATGGTTCCAACGGCCAGATGTTTAAGCTTGTGGATTGGGCAGGAAATCCATTGGATGATGACTACGCGAAACAACGCATCAGAAACGAACCCATTGTTGAAATCACCCAGATAAAAGGCACCTCGGAGACCCATCCGGTTTTATCATCCCGTGATGAGTTTGCAGCTTTTGAGATCATGCCCTATCGCATAGCCACAAATGCCTTAAGCAAACCGCAAGGCTCTTACGTGCGTGAGGCGTTACTAAATGGTTTGGCGTTGGAACAACAGGGTATGACGAACCCTTATCAATTTGGTTTTATTGGTTCCAGTGATACCCATTCGGCTGCGAGTCAAAACGTTGAGTCTAATTTCGTCTCCAAACTCGGCTTGTTATCCGGCACAGCTGAACAACGAGGTTCCGTGCCACAAGCGGGTCTCGCTGGTGAGCTTAGCTATCAGACCATTAGAGCGCTAAATATGCTTCGTGGTGGAATGAGTTCGCGATTGAGAATCGACGGAGATATTTATACGGGCGGAGCGACACCTACATTTGGTGCTTCTGGCGTTGCGGCAGCCTGGGCGGAGGAGAATACACGAGAGTCCCTTTACAGCGCCTTCCGCAGAAAGGAAGTCTACGCGACATCTGGTCCGCGTATGCAGATTAGGCTGTTTGCAGGCTACGGGTTTGATGAAAGCATGCTGACCCAAGCGGATGGTATTGAGCGAGCCTATGCTACTGGCGTAACAATGGGGGGTAACCTGGCACCTGACGAATCGGACGGAGGGCAGACAAATGAGCCGGCTTTTCTTCTGATGGCGTCAGCGGATACAGAAAGCGCACCGTTGCAACGATTGCAAATCATTAAAGGTTGGGTCGATGCAGACGGGACCCACGAAGTGGTCATTGATGTTGCCTGTGCCGGTGGTGCTCCAGTTAATCCCGAAACAAGCCGCTGCGCCGACAATGGTGCAAAGGTAGATCTCAGTGATTGTTCCATCAATGAAGAAACGGGAGCAGGACAACTGGCCGCCCTATGGCGAGATCCAGAATTTAAAGCTGCGCAACGCGCGTTTTACTATGCGCGTGCTATTGAGAATCCAACCTGTCGCTGGTCTACCTGGGATGCGAATCGAGCAGGGATAGCGCCAAGGCCAGATTTACCGACCACAATTCAGGAACGTGCATGGTCTTCGCCTATTCACTACTTACCAGAATGAACATAATTTCTCAGCGAATAAGTTGAGTCGGGACCAGGTGAGAGTGGATCAAGCGTGAGCAGGTTAACCAGACTAAACAAGCCATGGCTGCATTTTATAGTGCTGGGGGTGGTTTTGTATCTGCTCGAATCTACTGTCTTTCCACAACCTAAACCGACTGTCGGACCTTTGAGTGAAGCTCGAATTGAGACTCTGAAAGAACAGTGGCGGATCAGTACAGGGCGTGAACCCACTGAAGCACAACTGGCCGGGTTCATCGCGGCCGAGCTCGATCGCGATATGCTCATGCAAAATGCGCTTGAACTTGAGTTGCATCGACATGATTCAATTGTTTACGAAAGACTTATTCGTAATATGCAGTTCCTACAGTTCGCAGAGGGTAGTTCAGATACCGAACTGTTTGAGCAAGCCTTAGATATGCGCTTGCATCTTGATGATGAAGTGGTGAAACGAAGGCTGATTCAAATGATGGAACAGCGATTGCTGGCGAAATACCCGCCGGTAGCGCCAACCGCGGAAGATATTGAAGCCGCTTTTGAAAGCAGAAAAGCTGAGTTGCAACATCCGCCACTGTATTCCTTTGAACATGTATTTTTTGGCACAGATCAAGGGTCTGAAATGTCATCGGTTATCGCAAACATATCTGATAACAATCTCGATATTCAGGCTGCGAGGAAGTTCGGGGCGCCATTTTTACAGGGGCGTAGGTTTCTGCGTCAAACGCCAGATCAGCTTACACGGAATTTTGGCAGGCATTTTTTCGAAGCACTGGTTGAAGCGACCGAAAGAGCGCCTGCCAAGCCGGGGTGGCTCGGCCCAATTCCTTCCGCATACGGTTTTCACTACATTTGGCTTGAAGACGTTGAGCCAGCACGCGATGCCGAGTTGTACGAAGTAAAGCAACAGTTGCTGACCGATCTTAACTACAGCGCGAAGAAACGCGCGTTGCGGTGCGCGATAGCGACACTTCGATCTGAATATGTGATGCAGGGTGGCGCGTCGAATACGGAGGATTGCCAGTAATGCGACTGAGCTTCTCCATAATGCTACTCATTGTCTTGTTCCTGCCAAAAGAGGCTGAAGCGCACCGGTTTGCGCCGTCATTATTAAAGTTTGTTCAAACCGCTGAAAACAACTACAACGTTGTTTGGAAAACACCCACGGAAGCCACCAGCAATATTCCCCTGCGACCGACCTGGCCTGATAGCTGCCTAGTCAAGTCTGAAAAGCCAGTCACCAGAGAAGGGACCGGCACGGTTTCCAGTTGGACGTTGGATTGTTCGCAATTAGGTTCAAAGGGATTGGTGGGGCAGAGACTCGGTGTGAAAGGGTTAGCCGAAAACCAGGCTTCAGCCATGGTGATGCTTCGCTTAATGGATGGTCGTAGCTATCAAAGTGTCGTGAATGCAGAAGCGCTTGAATTTCTAATACCTGCTCAGCCAGGTCAATCGAAAGTCATGGCCGAATATTCAGTGTTAGGCGCAGAACATATCTGGGAAGGGCCGGATCACTTAATGTTCGTGTTTGGACTATTGCTGTTAGTGGGTGGTGGCGCGCGTTTGTTGTGGACCGTTACGGCGTTCACTGTGGGCCATAGCATGACATTGACGTTAGTGACGCTTGGGTTATTAACCTATCCCGTTGCCCTTATAGAGTTTGCGATTGCTGTGAGTATTTTTGCTTTAGCCTTGGCGCTGACCAGAAAAGACAACGACGGTCTTTTCAAACGCCACCCTTGGTGGTTGGCCGGTGGATTCGGCTTGCTGCACGGTATGGGCTTTGCCGGTGCGTTGGCTGAAATCGGATTGCCCCAGGGTCATGTGCCCTTGGCATTGTTGTTTTTTAATGTGGGAATTGAGATTGGCCAGATTGCATTTGTGGTGCTAGTGCTGGCCCTGTGGTGGTCCATTAATCGGCCAATAGTTTTACAGCGGATTGCTGTTCAAAAGCTATTGCCGATACCGGTTTATCTGCTTGGCGGCTTGTCCGCGATGTGGTGTATTGAGCGTGGTCTAGAAGTATTGAGTTAATTTAAAAGACACGTGGTTCGAGCCACGGCAAATGGCAGTACTAGACTCTGACCTTTCCCCCTAAATTAGAACCATATAAATTTTACCCCGACCCCATTTATCTAGATCGTCCTTATTTAGGGTCACGGCAGAAATATTTGGGGTCGGGGTAAAATTTACAAAACAATAATTTTTTCCGCGGTACTTGAATAGCAAGTAGGTAGGAACATCCATTCAGGAGCGATTCAGCTTGAATTCTTTTCGCATACCAAGAACAAAAGGATAAACGCATTCGACAGCACAAACCCACCCTAGCCCAGACTGAGCTGCTGGCTATTTGTAAATTTTACCCCGACCCCAAATATTTTAAATTTTACCCCGACCCCATTTATCCGACCCCATTTATCTTGATTCGGTTGGGCGTCTGAAGATCAGCATATCGATCAACGACGAGATAGAAAATAGCAACAAGGCCATCAGAACGCGAGCATCTCCGGGATGTAGTAAAGGCTCAACCGGGACTGCAATGGTTTTGGTCAGCGCCGCCATTTTATAGTCATGACGTTCGTTGAAGGCAGGGTTGGTGGCAATCTCAATCACATCTCGGCGACTGCGGTAGCGAAAAAGCGCGCCCTGGTCCCAATGCGCTGCACCCTCAATGCCAGACAGATCAAGCGCGTTAGACACGGACTGACCGAAGAACACAGGGTGGCAAGCGCGCTTAAACTGGGCTGGATACATGTGCTCCATGTAGTGAGCAATCAAGTCTGACGCGCTAGCCCCAGGGCCGGTAGCAGGCAGTTCCGGCGGAGACTCATTCATATCGAGCAGATTCACCATGATGAAATCGTTACCGGTGTCGGTGCGCATAAAGTTCTCGAGTGTCGCCAGGTTTTGCTCAGAACGACCAAGAGATTTTGCCCGTTCTAATACGACACTGATCTCTTTCTCGGTCATCGGTTCTTCAAAGCTGGTGTACCAACTAAAAAACAAACCGTAAAGGACGAAACCAGTAATCCAAATGTAAGAACGCTTCATGGGGTTAACCTTCGGGTCAGTTGTTCCAGTAAATGTAGGTATCGGATTCTTTGAACTCTTGACGTAAATGCTTATCCACATTAATTGAACTTGCACCGGTTGAGTCCCAAAGCGGAGGCACCATTTCGGAATTGTGGGCAGCGAGCAAGCCCATCATGTTTTCGACCACATCCGGGTGCTGTGCCGCGATATCGGTTGACTCACCTGGATCCGTTGACAGGTCAAACAGCATGGTATTGCCCATTAAAGGATCGACAGCAAGCTTCCAGTCATGATGACGTATAGTCCGATACTGACCGGCGCGCCAGAACAGAGTGTCATGTGGTTTAGCCAATGGGGTTGCTCCCAGAGCAAAAGGAATTAGATCGACGCCGTCGATTTGATGCTCTATGTCGGCACCTGCCGCACTGGCTGCGGTGGCGTAGATATCAAAATGGTGAACGGGTTTTTCATAAGCGACGCCAGCCGGGAGTTTTGCGGGCCATTTAACAAAGTACGGCACATGGATGCCGCCTTCAAAATTGGTGATCTTCCAACCACGGAATGGCTTGTTTACATCATCTATACCAATATATCCTGCGCCGCCGTTGTCTGAAGTAAAGATAACAATGGTGTTTTCATCTAGTCCGTTGTCTTTCAAAGCTTGAAGAACTTCCCCTACACCACGATCAAGACTGTGAATCATGGCCGCATACACTCGCTCGGTGTGGTCCTCAATATGGGATAAGGCGTCGTAGTCTGCTTTTGTTGCTTGTAACGGTGTGTGCGGTGCCCAGTGCGCAAGGTATAAAAAGAACGGTCTATTCTTGTTGTTTTCGATCACTTTTACGGCTTCATCCGTATAGTAATCGGTGAGGTAGCCGCCAGGTTTAAAAGCTGGGCTTCCGTTGTAACTTGCCGCGTACTTCATGCCCGCCCACAAGAATCGGTCTATGGGATCATAAGCAAGTTTCGAATGAATAACATCGGGGTCATCTTCTTCGCCATAAAGGCCGGAGGCCATCAACAAGCTTTGATCAAAACCTTGATCATGGGCTGCACTACCGTTTTCCCTACCCAGGTGCCACTTGCCAATATGCGCGGTGTAATAACCTTGCTCTTTTAAAACCTCAGCGATGGTGATTTCGCTCGCGGGTAAGCCCATTTCCTCGTAGGGAATCGTTTTGGGGTTTTCGGTTGGTATGCCCGGTGGTTTGGCGTCGTTACTGCTCATCATGCCCAATGCCGTGGACATACCTGCAGGTGTTGGCGTGTACTCGAAGCCAAATCGTGAGCCGTAACGACCGGACATCATCATGGCCCGAGAGGGCGCGCAGGTGCCTTGTCCAGCGTAACCGTTAGTGAAGTTGATGCCAGCCTTAGCAATAGAGTCAATATTAGGCGTGGGCACTGTACCTTCGGCGATACCACCACCATTGAAGGTGAGGTCGTTCCAGCCCAGATCGTCAGCGACGATCAATACCACATTTGGCTGATTGGTCTGTCGCGGTTCGGCAGGACCAGCCTGCCAATCAACTTCTTGGTGCGCACCTGTGGGTGTCCTCTGTTCAGACATATACGAGATTCCAACGAGAAGAAGCTCAATCCGGAAAATGTAGCCGGCCACGACAATGCCAAGGACTCCAAACAGTACAATGGATAGACGCTTACCTAACATGAACTCGAAACCTCATTAATGATGAGCATTAATATTGTCGAATGGCAACTGAAATAGCAACAACTCGCTTCAGACAATTCTGGCGGCTTCAACTATTCTTAAAGGCATTGCTCGAGAAGTACCAGTCCGGTTTTTCCATGCGAGAAAAATAGAACACAGCTTCTCTCTTAGCTGGCAACTAAACCTTCTAAATAGTGTCGCTCTATTCGTTATTCCATAGGATAGTTACATGGTCGCCATCTGGTAACTGGTTGATGGGGCAATCGATAGCGATTTCCGATTCTGATGTTGTTGGCCAGAGTGGCTCGACCTACGCTTCGCTGTGGGCGTCGAGTGCGCCTCTCAATCGATTAGCCGCTAGCGAATGCTCGGCCAGCAGGTCTATCCGCTCGCCTTCTGCGTTGAGATCAAAGATCCACTCCTTTTGAACCGCCTCCAAAGGAGCACCGATCATCAGCTTTCATCGCTCATCTCTTACCGCCTGAGCGGCGCCGCCCCGGCAGAACAAGTATTCATGTGGTGAGCTCAAACGCTCCAAGCCTGTTGTGAACATCCCATAAAATCGGGGGAGGTTCACTCTGAACCCAAATATCCTTTATTTAACTCGCTGGTCCAGAATGGCCATGATGTTCTGGGCGGTCTCATGGCTGGAGTTCTGGTTCTGTCCGCTGACAAATCGCTTGTCGTCGTCCACCACCGTGCTGGTAGCGAAGAAGTCCAAGAATCTTTCCTGCGAGGAATAGATACCACCGGCCTTGCGCAACTCGGTTTCCGGGTGCAAGGGAGTTACCTCTATGCCCAATTCTCTTATCTGCTTGTCGCTGACGCCGGTAACCTTGCGCCCGGCGATTAGCAGTTTACCATCGCGATCTCGCGCCCGAATCAAGCCCAGAGCACCGTGGCAGACCGAGCCGAACACGGTTTCTTTTTCACCATAATAGGCCTCGCTGACCTTCTGCCCCAAGACATCGGAATAACCGAGATCGTAAGCCGCACCCCAGCCACCGGCAATCCACACCACGTCGTAGCGAGTAAAGTCCAGGTCATCGATTTTCAGGGAGTTGTTCGCCTTGGCCTGAGCCACGGAGTCCTGCAGGAAGCGCTCGTCTTCGGGCGACCTGATAACCCGGTTCAAGGTCTGGGGGTCTATGGGTATCTCACCGCCCTTGATACTGGAAATATCCACTTCCATTCCTGCATCTTGGAACTGGTAGTAGGCGATAGTGAATTCTGAGGCCATGACACCGGTGGGATCACCGCCGGTTTTCCCCGGTGTATTCAGCACACCATGACTGGTAGTAATCAACAGAGCCCGTTTGCCAGGCAAGTTGTAGTCTCGGGCATCCTCAAAGACGGGATGTATGCCCAGGCTGTGGACGATGGTGGGCAGGGCCAGGACCAACAACAACAGCAAGGCCAGCATCGTACCAGCACCCACTAACATCTTCTTAAGCATATCCACGAATTCCTAAACTTACTTTAGCTAGCTAGTTCCTAGTGTTGTCAAAACATCTGTATTTAATGGAGGACATTATCTAATGCTTATCATTAAAAGTCGACTAATTTGTCGAATGAACGCTTTGACCCCTATAGGAGATCGCGGTTGCAACCTGCCGGAACATTCAACATCGATGAATTCAGCTCTCGTGACGTGGTGTTTCTCAGGAAGCTGGGCTGGAGGTATCGCCCTGATTTTTAATTGTGCTAATTGCTTTAGGCGATTCTCCTGCCTGGCTCGGCCGATTCCATAACGCCAGATCACCGCAACAACGGCAACCGAGACAAGCAGGGAAAATGGTCTCCAGATTAAGCCGCAATATTTGTACGCAAAAAGACAAACGCTCCATGGCAAAGTTGAAATAGCAGTTGCTTGCTGAAGAATCTTCAAGTAACCCACAAGATGCTGGCGACATGTACGAAAGGGTCGTTCGTGGCGAAGCATATTCACAATCGAGGTTTGAAAATATGGATTACATGGCAAGCGCAACAGGGAACGAAGCACTATAAACAGTGCGCCTGCATCGACAAATGGCTTAGAAGAATAGACTACAACAATCGATCAACCTAGCTCGCCCTTATTTCGGGTCACAGCAGCATAATTCGCGTATGATCATACTTCGTATTTAAACCATGGGAGAAAAGTACATGGCTGCAGCTTTTATGGCCTATCCAGAACTCCGCCACCCATTTGAGGCTAAGCCCATTCATGCTGAAGGCAGCACGAGTGTGCTTTATCAGGGTCGGCAGATTACACTCACAGAGACGGGCACTGGCCCAAATCTGCTGATTAGCTCTGAAGATCTCAAGCGTATCAATGGCTTTGAACTCAAAGCCGAAGGCGCCTGTTACGCAGATATGTGCATTCCACTGACGAGCGAATTACAGGTCGCCCAAGAGGGAAAGCAGTGGTTTGATCTAACCGCCTTCGCTGATCTACTTGAACAGCCCTATGTTTTTGATGTGGAATCGAACGTCTGGAGTTTTGCTGAGATCCCCGCCAAACGTGACAATATGATGGTGAATGGCATGGCGCCGGAGTTCGAAATCCCTGACCGCCTGGGTAACGTCATCAGAATGACAGACCTAAAAGGTAAAAAGGCACTCATCGTCACCTGGTCCTCATGGTGAGGATGCTTCCTAGATGTGCCCGTGTGGCAACAAGTCTATGAAGAAATAAACGATCCTGATTTTGTCATCCTCTGCGTTGCAGAAGATACTGGCGGTGAAGCAGTAGCTGGGCCAATTTTCGATGCTGCCAACGCCACCTATATTCAAATTGTCGATACAAACCACATCATCAGCAGTGCATTCAATTTTGTGAACGTCCCCTCAGCCGCCTGGGTTGATGAAGAAGGCAGAATTGTGCGAATCGACGAAGGCACCTATGCCAAAGTTCATGAACTCGGCGACGAAACACGCTCCATTACTTTTGGCACTAATGTCTATACACCGGCATTGCGCGATTGGGTCGCAAAGGGTAGCGAGAGTGACTATGTTCAATCTATCGAGACAGTCACGGGCAACATCCGTGAGCTAAGTTTCGAGCAACAGAAAGCCGATGCTGCGTTCCGACTGGCCAACCTGTTTCGTGAACACGGCCTGACGGAAAAGGCTGAACACTACTGGCACCTGACTCAGACGTTAAACCCGGATAGCATTAACTTTTTCAGGCAAAATCTGACGCTCTCCGAGGAAGGCTCAGCAGGTGAACAGTTCATGGCACGAAGAGGCGAGTACGAAAGTCAAAAGAAAGACTATTATCGACCGCTCGATATGGACAGCTAAGAACCATAGCTTGAATCCATAGCTTGAATCCATAGCTTGGATCCATAGCTGGCGTTGGTCAGAGCAGCGTATCTATTGCCGATGCGCTTGCTCTGCAGCTATTGTCTCTGCGAACAACAATGTGGAGATGGGTTCGCTTAAGGCGCAAGCATAAGACGATAAAGTCGGATCGCCTCTGGCACCGGATCATAGCCTCGATTCATCAATGCCGTCTTGCGGGTCCCTTCATCACTAACAAGTTCAGCACGCATCTTGTGAACTTGACCATCAATCGCCACCAACAATTCGGGCCTCATCGCGATAACATAAACCCACGCATCACCGAAGCCAAATGCACGGCTAAACCATTGATTGTATTCCACAAACCTGCTCGAGTGGATGTGGAGCTCACCGTTAATTTGAAAGCAGTTAACGCGAAAAGCTGAGCGCCATGGTCGTTGAATTTTCAGATAACAGCGATGTTTATCGGTCACCTCGCGCCAATCAACGCGCTGTTCGGGGTCACCGGCTGCGAGCGGCGTTACGAGGAATTGGTCTTCATAGGATTCCCGCGAACAACTGCCCAAAAATAGAATCATCAGCGCTAACAAGCCAACTCGAAACACGTATTTTGACGTCACTCGCAATAGCCTCATGGTGAGATAACCCTAGCAATATTTGGGGTCGGGGTAAAATTTACAAATGGCGGGGATGATTGGGGTCGGAGATGATTGGGGTCGGGGTAAAATTTACAAAACGAGACTTTTCCATGTTGCATAAGTGGCAAGTAAATAGGGACAAGCTTTCAGGACTGGTTCAGTTTGAACTCTTTTCGCGTACCAAGAACAACGGGATAAGCAAAACGACCGCACAGACCCAACCTAGCTCACAACGAACTGTACGCCATTTGTAAATTTTACCCCGACCCCAATTATCCTAAATTTTACCCCGACCCCAATTATCCGACCCCAATTA
>Ga0181556_1000339_pt1 | contig 50182 bp, 49 predicted proteins | sample 011ome_14_FD_148651 | JGI IMG/M metagenome (GOLD analysis project Ga0181556, IMG submission 148651) | Coastal salt marsh microbial communities from the Groves Creek Marsh, Skidaway Island, Georgia - 011505AT metaG (spades assembly) | ecosystem: Environmental > Aquatic > Marine > Intertidal zone...
CCGTCGAACGGCCGCGCACACCGGTGTGCAAGATCAGCGCGATGAGTTCGGCATCGGACAAGTTTTGCGGGCCCTCGGCGATAAATCGCTCACGGGGTCTTTCGCTTTCAGGCCAGGTAGACAGAGCCATGTCATCTCTTTGGACTAGAGGTGGATTAGGGGGTGCTAGCTAGGTGTTAGTTGGGCGTTAGCTGGGTCTGATCAGCGAATTCGATAATTTAGCGCCGGGTTAGGGTCAACTATAAAGATAGATGACGCAGCGCAGACGGGCCACTTTTTGCCTTTTTCGCTTGGCGACTGCGTGTTTGTTAGTAAGTACTCTCTTCGACGCATTCGCCTGCTATACTTAGGAAACTTTTATCAATCCCCTCGCTGGCTGCAGCTCGCCGCACGCAGGTGGACTTGATCGCAATCGACCAGAAGGCGCAGTCGCCTCGTTGGAATCATCATGTTGAGTCTTTCTAACAAACGCATACTCTTGGGCATTACCGGCGGTATTGCGGCCTATAAATGCGCCGAGCTCACACGGCTGTTTATTAAGGCGGGCGCGGAAGTGCGTGTGGTGATGACCCAGTCGGCCACTGAATTCATCACCCCCCTCACGCTGCAAGCGCTGTCAGGCAACCGCGTACATCTCGACCTTCTCGACCCCGAAGCCGAGGCAGCGATGGGGCATATCGAGCTAGCCCGCTGGGCCGACCTCGTACTCGTTGCGCCCGCGACGGCCAACTCTATTGCGCGCATCGCCCACGGCGAAGCCGACGACATACTCACCACGCTAGTGCTCGCGACCCCCGCTGCTATCGCCATTGCGCCGGCGATGAATCAAGGCATGTGGAGCGATGCGCAGACTCAGGCGAATATCACGGCGCTGGCGGCGCGAGGCTATACACTCATCGGTCCTGGGTCAGGAGAACAGGCCTGTGGCGATGTCGGCCTCGGACGTTTGTCCGAACCTGAGGAGATTGTCACCGCCTGTGCCGCGCTGTTCGACACCGGCGCGCTAGCCGGTCGTCACGTCGTGATAACCGGCGGGCCGACGCGTGAAGCGTTGGATCCGGTGCGCTATATAAGCAACCACAGTTCGGGAAAGATGGCCTACGCGCTCGCCGCCGAGGCAGCAGCTGCGGGTGCACGCGTCACACTCATTAGCGGTCCGGTGACACTCGCGACACCCGAAAGAGTAAAGCGCGTAGACGTCATTAGCGCACAGGACATGCTCGCAGCGACGCTTGAGGTTGTTGGCAACTCAGATGTATTTATCGGCGTTGCCGCTGTCGCCGATTACCGACCTGCGCAGATAGCCGAGCAAAAGATCAAGAAAGCGGGCGAGGCGATAACGTTGTCGCTTGTTAAAAACCCCGACATCATCGCCGAGGTCGCAAGTCTTACGCAGCGACCAACGTTGGTCGTCGGCTTCGCCGCCGAAACAGAGAACGTCGTCGCTAACGGCCAAGGCAAGCTCGCTGCGAAGAAACTCGACCTGCTGTTCGCTAATCAGGCGACCGATACCTTTAACAGCGACAGCGTCGCAATTACGGCGGTGGATGCTGCGGGGGTCACGGAACTCGCCGCGGGCAATAAGCACTTAGTTGCGCGTAAAATGCTGCACCTGATTGCCGAACGCCTCACCCGATAAAACAGAACGCGCAGACGCGCAGCTTGGCTAATAACAAAGAGAGAATCATGTCACTGACGTTAAGTAACGCAAGAAATATTGCGACGGTACTAACCGAAGCGCTGCCCTATATTCAAAAGTTCACGGGCCGAACAATCGTTGTTAAATACGGCGGCAACGCTATGGTCGACGAAGCCCTTAAACACAGCTTTGCCCGCGACATCGTGCTAATGAAGCTGGTTGGAATCAACCCTATTGTTGTGCACGGCGGCGGTCCGCAGATCGGTGAGTTATTAACTAAGCTCAACATCGAGTCGAATTTTGTCGACGGCATGCGCGTTACCGACAGACAAACCATGGACGTCGTAGAGATGGTGCTCGGCGGCTTAGTCAACAAAGAGATCGTTTCACTGCTTAACAAAAATCAGGGTAAAGCAGTGGGCATTACAGGCAAAGACGGCAATCTAATCCGCGCGCGTCAGCTGAAACTCAAGGGCGGCGGGGCAGAGATCGGCGGCATCGACATCGGTCAGGTTGGCGAGATTGTCAGCATTAATACCGAGATAATGGAGGTAATGAAAAACAGTAATTTTATTCCTGTTATCGCACCGATCGGTACAGATGAAAACGGCGCCAGTTACAACATTAACGCTGACTCAGTCGCCGGTGAACTCGCCCGCGTGCTGGGTGCCGAAAAACTTATCCTACTGACGAATATTTCGGGCGTGCAAGACAAAGAAGGTAACGTGCTGACCGGACTAAGTACACAGCAGGTGGACAGTTTAATTGCCGACAAAACAATTCACGGTGGCATGCTGCCAAAAGTTGAATGTGCGCTTAATGCCGTGAAAGGCGGCGTGCGCAGCGCGACTATTGTCGATGGCCGAGTAGAGCATGCGGTTCTGCTCGAAATATTTACCAACGAAGGCGTCGGCACATTAATCACTAGCGAATCGCTGGGCTAGTCCTGCAGCCCCCGCGCTGAACAGGCGCGGCCCTTACAATTTTACTGAAAGAGAGAAGATGCGAAGCCATGGAAACCACGACTAAGATTTCACGCAAAGACCACATTCTGCAGTCGCTTGCGCAAATGCTCGAAACACAACCCGGCGCGCGTATCACCACCGCGGCACTCGCTCGCGAAGTAGGCGTTTCGGAGGCCGCGCTGTATCGCCATTTCCCGAGTAAGGCACGGATGTTTGAGGGGCTTATTCAGTTTATCGAAGACACGCTGTTTGCGCGCATTGCCCGATTCGCCGCCGATGAAGGCACAGCTGAGACGCGTATTTACAATATTCTCTCGCTGCTTCTCACCTTCTGCGATCGTAACCCTGGTATGACGCGGCTACTCACGGGCGACGCATTAAACGGTGAGAACGATCGCCTCCGAGAGCGAATTAGCCAGTTCTACGCGCGTCTTGAAGCACAAATAAAACAGATACTGCGCGAGGCGCAGATTCGGGAAAATTTGAAGCCGAGCATTTCAGCCGCCGCGCTCACCAGTCTGCTGTTGGCCGCAGTCGAGGGACGTCTGGCGCAGTTTGTGCGCAGCGGTTTTACCCAGTCGCCTCTCGAGCATTGGGAGATTCAGTGGCCGTATTTAAGCGCAAATCTTATGATGCCCTTCGGCATAGACGACGGCTTTGGCAGCAACGCACCTGCGTAACGTAAGAGTCGATTAGGCCTTAACGCCGTACTCTTCGCGGTACCGAGAAACGGCCGGTAAAAACTTTTGCAGCTCGGCATTATTGCTCGCTTCGAGGTAGTCAATAATGTGATCGAGCTGAATGATGCTGATCACAGGCACACCGTAATCGCGCTCGACCTCTTGTATCGCCGATAGCTCACCGGTGCCTCGTTCTTGCCGGTCCATTGCAACAGCGATGCCGGCCATCGTTGCGCCGTTGTCGGCAATTATCTGCGCCGCTTCGCGTATAGCAGTCCCCGCAGTGATAACGTCGTCGATCACCAGAGCGCGACCGGCCAATGGCGCGCCAACAATACTACCGCCCTCACCGTGGTCTTTGACCTCTTTGCGGTTAAAACAATAGGGCTTATCGACGCCATGTTCCGAAGAGAGTGCGACGACCGTTGTCGCCGCCAAAGGAATGCCTTTATACGCGGGGCCAAAAAGCACATCGTAGTCGACCTCAGAGTCGAGAATCGCATCGGCATAGCAGCGCGCAAGAAAAGCCAATTTGCCGCCAGTGTTAAATAGCCCAGCGTTGAAAAAATAGGGGCTCTTACGACCAGACTTTAACGTGAATTCGCCAAAACGCAGAATCTCATGATCGATCACAAAGTGCAGAAATTGGCTTTGAAAGTCTTTCATCTTTTGCCTCTATTACTAGTCTCTTGTCGTAGCCGTTAGCCGCGCAGCGCCGCAGTTTGCAAATCGAATAATTCGCGAATGCCTTTTTCAGCAAGTCCGATCATCTCGAGCAACTGCGCGTGCGTAAAGTCGCCGTCCTCGCCCGTGCCCTGCAATTCGATAAACCCGCCGTTTTCGATCATCACAATGTTCATGTCAGTTTCGGCTGTGGAGTCCTCGGCATAGTCGAGATCGAGCACACCGTGACCTTTATAGATGCCGACCGATACCGCAGCGACTTTGTGCTTAATGGGGTCGTCTTTAATTTTTTTGTTGCGCAGCAAAAAGTTCACCGCGTCGATTAACGCCACACAACCGCCAGTTATAGATGCGGTACGCGTGCCGCCATCCGCCTGAATGACGTCGCAGTCGATTTTAATTGTATTTTCGCCGAGTAACTTCATGTCGACGATGGCTCTCAATGCGCGACCGATCAAGCGTTGAATCTCTTGCGTGCGCCCGCCTTGCTTACCGCGAGCAGCCTCGCGGTCCATGCGGCTGCCTGTCGAGCGCGGTAGCATGCCATATTCGGCTGTTACCCAACCTTTGCCGCTGCCTTTTAAAAAACGAGGCACACCCTGCTCGACGCTTGCGGTGCACAGCACCTTTGTATTGCCGAATTCCACAAGCACCGACCCTTCGGCATGCATGGTGTAGTCGCGCGTGAGTTTTACCTCGCGTAATTGGTCGGCTTGGCGTTGGCTTGGTCGGGCTAGGTCTGTCATAGAATATCCGTTTACTGCGGTGGATCAGAGGGAACGGCATCGGCGACACCGTACAGTGAGGGTGAATTATCGCCCAATAGCGCGGCTAACGCGAGTCGAGACGCGTTTAGACAGACTCGCCGAGAGCAACATGACGGACAACCCACGCAAGTTGGGTTATGCTCATCGTTTTACCGCACACGGAGATTGACCATGGTCCAGAGCATGACCGCTTTCACTCGTCAGCAAATCGACAAGGACTACGGCTCGCTCGCGTGGGAAATACGCTCGGTAAATCATCGCTATCTCGAGGCAAGTGTGCGCGTGCCAGAAAGTTTCCGTGCGCTTGAGAACACGGTGCGCGACGCTCTGCGTAAACAGCTCAATCGCGGCAAGGTAGAGTGTCAACTTAGATTTCAAACCGAGGCGGCCGATGGCGCGTCGGTCAGTAAAATTCACGTTGATACCACGCTCGTTAAACAGCTGCTCGAAGCGGGTGACGTAATCGGCTCGCTTGCCTCAGACGTCGCGCCGCTTTCGACCGCCGAGCTTCTCCGTTGGCCGGGTGTTATAGGCACCAGTGAGATCGATAAGAAGGCGCTCGAACAAGACGCGCTTGCACTTTTCTCAGAGGCACTAAGCGACCTCATCGCCACACGCGAACGCGAGGGTGCCGAGCTTTGCGAGTTTATTCTTCAGCGCCTCGATGCAATACGCGCAATCGTTGCCGATGTTCGATTGATGATGCCCGATATTCTCGCGAAGCAGCGCCAGAACCTCGTTGCGAAAATAGCCGAAATCGAGATTGAGATTGATCCAGCACGCCTCGAACAAGAAATCGCGCTGCTCGCTCAGAAGGCCGACATCGACGAAGAACTCGATCGACTCGGCGCGCATGTAAACGAGGTAGAGCGCGTTTTGCGCAGCGACGATCAGATGGGTCGCCGCCTAGATTTTTTGATGCAGGAACTTAATCGCGAAGCCAACACGCTGTCGTCGAAGTCGATTGTGGTGGAGACCACGCGCAGCGCGGTGGATCTTAAAGTGCTGATTGAACAGATGCGCGAGCAGATTCAGAATATCGAGTAAGTTTTTACTGGGCGTTTAAAACGCAGCGTCAGGTATGAAAAACTCTTCCACAAGTCACCGCTTTTATCCCGTCGCATTAGACTCGTCTTCTAGTCCAAATCCGCTGCCGAATGGCGCTCCGCTACCTGTTCGCTTTCTGGCCCCCAGATTTTATTTACGCGTTTGCCGCGCTCAACGGCAGGTCGCGCGTCAATCTGCTGCGCCCATCTGACCACGTTTTTATAGCGCGCTACTGACAAAAATTCGGAGGCGGCGTATAAATCGTGAATAACCAACGCGCCGTACCAGGCGAACACTGCCATGTCGGCAATTGTATAGTCGTCGCCGCACAAATACGTGTTATTGGCTAAGGTTCGATCGAGCACGTCGAGCTGGCGCTTAACCTCCATACTAAATCGATCGATTGGGTATTCGAATTTCTCCGGTGCATAGGCGTAGAAGTGACCAAAGCCGCCTCCGAGATAGGGAGCACTGCCCATTTGCCACATCAGCCATGAATAACATTCGGTGCGGCCGGATAAGTCTTTAGGTATAAAGGCGTCAAATTTCTCGGCTAAATAAAGCAGAATGGCGCCGGACTCGAAAACGCGAATACCGGTCTCTGTATCGAGTAGCGCAGGTATTTTTGAGTTTGGGTTAAGTGCTACGAAGCCGCTGCTAAACTGTTCGCCCTCTGTGATGTTAATCAAGAAAGCATCGTACTCGGCATCTCTACCGAGCGCGAGAAGCTCCTCAAGCATTATCGTGACCTTAACGCCATTCGGTGTACCTAATGAATAAAGCTGAAGCGGGTGTTCACCCACTGGTAGATCCTTTTCATGCGTAGCGCCAGCAATAGGCCGATTGATTTTACTGAAACGGCCGCCATTTTCGGTGTCCCATGTCCATACTTTGGGCGGGGTGTAAGTTGCGTCAGTCATGGGTTTCCTCTGTCGAAAAATTCAGCGCAAAGAGCGATCTCGGTGCAAGTAATCTTAAGGCAACTCTATTCTATCCGCCCTGCAGGCCGCCAGTTTTTTAGTCACTATGCACCGCCTTCCAAAAAAAAGCCGGCTCAATGGCCGGCTTTCTCTCAACTACTGAAAATCTCAAAGATTACATTGAAGGAATCAGTACTGTATCTATTACGTGTATTACGCCATTCGACGTTTCAATGTCAGCTGTCACGACATTTGCCCCGTTGACTGTTACGCCGTCGGTTGCGTCGATAGCGAGATTCATGCCCTGTACCGTAGCCGCTTCTAGTGACTTGCCAGCGATGTCAGCTGACATCACCTTACCTGGCAGCACGTGGTAGGTCAGTATTCCCGCAAGCGTTGAGAGATTCTCTGGTTTGAGAAGATTCTCGACCGTGCCTGCTGGCAATGCAGCGAACGCTTCGTCAGTTGGTGCGAATACGGTAAAGGGGCCTTCGCCTTTTAACGTGTCGACCAAACCTGCCGCCTGAACAGCAGCGACGAGTGTGCTGAATGAACCGGCCTCGACAGCTGTATCGACGATGTCTTTTGCATGCCCGCCACCGTGATGGTCGGCAAGTGAAACAGTAGAGAATACGGTAAAGCTTAATGCGATGAACAACGTGCGTAGTGTGTTAATCATCTTGTATGTCCTTATGAAAGAATTTATGTGGAGCTACTCTTTAACGCCAGAACCTAAAGAACAGATCAGACTGCACCTGACCAAAGAGCTTTTCTCTGATATAAATAGTGCCGTATTTCGTTAAAACACAGTCGAGGAGACCATCATGTCGATAACAATCCGCCTCACCCACACATTAGTCGCCGCAGCACTGAGTCTTGTCGCAACAAGCGCAACCCTCGCACAGCGCCCTGATTTAAACGGGACGTTCACGAATATGTCGTTAACCGGGCTCACCCGACCAGAGGGCGTCGAGCCGCTTGTCGTGAACGCCGATCTTGCGCAGCAGATCGCTGACGGTACGCCAATCGCAGGCATCGCGCCGGGTGATTTCGACGAAAGCGCCCCGGCGGAGTCCCCTAATGGCGCGCCACCAGCAGGGAGTATTGATTTTGGGCTAAGAGGCTATAACTCGTTTTGGACTGACCCGGGTTCGCAGCTTGCCAATGTGATGGGTGAATTTCGCACGTCTTACATAATAGATCCGCCCAATGGCCAGATCCCGCGACTCGAAGAGCCGCTAGTCGATCTGAATCGAAAGAGCTTCGGCTACCGCTACCTAACCGGGATTGGCGACAATTCTGGCCCCGAAGCGCTGCCACTGGCGGAGCGCTGTTTGATCGGCTTCGGCAATACCGCAGGCCCGGGCATGATGGGCACGCTGTATAACAGCACCTACCAGTTCGTTCAAACCGACGACTATGTGACCGTTTTGGTGGAAATGGCGCACGACGCTCGCATAATTCCAACGTTTGATTCAGAAGAAGAGGCGCGGGCCAATCGCCGTCCGTCGGTGCTTCAGCAATGGTTTGGCGACTCGGTAGGCTGGTATGACGGCGACACATTGATAGTGGAAACAGTGAATATCAATCCACAGCAGATGCAACAAAGCTCTGTGCCTATTTCGGCGGCGGGCAAAATTACCGAGCGCTTTACGCGCTACAGCGACACTGAAATCGTCTACCAATTTACGGTCGACGACAGTAATCTTTACAGTCAGCCGTGGACCGCCGAGCTAAGCTTTCATGCGACAGATGGCCGCCTCTATGAATACGCGTGTCATGAGGGTAATTACGCGATGCCAGGTATTTTGGCAGGCGCAAGACGCGCTGAGCGAGAGACTGAGTCTAACTAAACAGTCGGCTCAAACAGGAACCTGCAAGTGAGGGGTGACTACGCGCCCCTCACGCATTCGAATTCAGCCATAGCCCGAATAAGATTTCCGTTAGCGATGTTAGGTTGCGACTAAAAGTCATAGCGTCGTCGTCTCGCTGCTTTGAAGCAATGCGTTTTGAATCTAACCGCTCTGAATCTAACCGATTGACTCTACACTCTAAAGCCGTTCTAGCGGATAATGAAGTTTCACGCGAAAGAGAGTCAATGCATGTCGGATCAAGCCTCCAAAGCCACCCTATTTATCGTCACTGCACCTTCAGGTGCCGGTAAGACCAGTCTCGTGAAGGCGCTTGTCGATAGCACCGAATCGCTCCGTGTGTCGGTATCGCATACGACGCGTGCGCCGCGCGCCGGTGAGGTCGACGGGGTTAACTATCACTTCATCGATGAAGAAGCCTTCAGCGCGATGCGCCAGGCCGAAGAGTTTTTCGAAAGCGCCGAGGTCTATGGCAATTTTTATGGCACATCGAAAACATGGGTCAACGAGCAGCTGGCTCTGGGCATCGATGTCATTCTCGAGATCGATTGGCAAGGCGCGGCGCAAGTGCGCGATCAGCATCCCTCGGCATGTTCAATATTCATTCTTCCACCTTCGCTCGACGCGCTCACGCAGAGGCTTACAGGACGTGGACAGGATGACGCCGAGACGATTGCGCGTCGAATGCGGCAGGCGGTCGCCGAAATATCGCATGTTAAGGAAGCGGACTATATTCTTGTAAACGACGATTTCGATACTGCGCTCGCGGATCTTAGAACGGTTATTTTGTCACAGCGGCTCAGCTGTGAAGTACAGTCACAGCGCCTCGAGGCAATACTAAGCGCACTACTAAGCGGCGAGTAAGCGGCGGGTAAGCGGCTGATAATCGACGAGGTTTAGTCAGTAGATCCCTCGCTACGGCAATTTAACTCGCTGATTTGACTGAAAAGACTGCAATTTGGCGCAACATTGCGTAAAATCGCTGACCCGCTGTGAATAATCCCAGCGACTCCCGTTAGATTAAATTCGGGGCACGCCCCACAATGGTATAAGGTACTGAAATGGCACGCATTACTGTAGAAGACTGCTTAGACAACGTAGAGAATCGCTTCGAGCTCGTCATGGTGTCGAGCAAGCGCGCGCGTCAAATCCAGACGGGTGGCAAAGACCCGATGGTCGCCGCAGACAACGACAAGCCAACTGTTATCGCGCTGCGCGAAATCGCCGAGGGGCATGTTAACGCCGATATCCTGAAGGCGAAGCCACGTCACGAACTCGAAGAGATCGATATGGAAGCCGAGGTGAACGCACTTGCCGAAGCCGAAGCCGCTATTGAAGCCGCTGCAGCCGACATCATTCTCGCAGACGACGCAGAAGAAGTTGGTGCAGATCAAGCCGCTGCAGAAGAAGTAGAAGACTAGGAAGTTCCAAGTGCCGCACCCGCGGCTCTTTTGCCAGCGGGTTGATGAGAGGGAGAGTTAAGTGCCCGTCACCGCCATCGCCCCGCCCGTTGAGTCTATCGACGCACTGGTGTCGGGTCTCTCTTCATACCTCAATCGCGATCAGATCAACGGCATTCGCCGCGCTTATTACTACGCCGAACAGGCGCACGAGGGGCAGTTTCGCCGCAGCGGTGAGCCCTATGTCACTCACCCCTTAGCCGTCGCCGGCATTCTGTGTGAAATGCACATGGACCCGCAGAGCCTCATGGCCGCGATGCTCCACGATGTGATCGAAGACACCGGCATCACCAAGACAGCGATCAAGACCCAGTTTGGCAACAGTGTTGCTGAGCTCGTCGATGGTGTCAGCAAGCTCAACAAAATGACTTTTTCGAGTCGCGCCGAAGCGCAGGCCGAGAATTTTCAAAAGATGGCCATGGCGATGGCTAAGGACCTGCGAGTCATCTTGGTCAAGATCGCCGATCGTCTCCATAACATGCGCACACTCGAAGTCCTCACTCCGGAGAAGCGCCGACGTATCGCGCGCGAGACACTAGACATCTATTCGCCAATCGCCAATCGCCTCGGCATGAATAATGTGCGCGTCGAATTCGAAGAGCTTGGTTTTAACGCGCTCTATCCGATGCGCGCTCATCGCATCGATGCAGCGGTAAGGGCGATACGAGGCAATCGCAAAGAGATCATCACTAAAATTCAAACCTCGATAGAGGCGTGTCTCGAGCGCGAGGGATTAGTAGGCCGCTGTAGCGGCCGCGAAAAACACCTCTACAGTATTTACGAGAAAATGCGCAGCCAGCGTAAGTCGTTTTCCGACATCATGGATGTTTACGCGTTTAGAATAGTCGTCGACAAAGCGGACACCTGCTACCGCGTGCTCGGCGCCGTTCACAGTTTGTACAAGCCTGTTCCCGGACGCTTTAAAGATTACATCGCCATTCCCAAGGCGAACGGCTATCAGTCACTTCATACGACACTTTTTGGCATGCACGGTGTACCGATCGAAATTCAGATTCGCACCGAAGAAATGGAGGCGATGGCAAACAACGGGATCGCCGCGCACTGGTTGTATAAGTCAAACGAAGACCTACCCGGCAACGCGCACGGACGCGCCCGCGAATGGGTAAATGGCCTGCTCGAATTGCAAAAGCACGCGGGCAACTCGCTCGAATTTATCGAGAACGTGAAAATCGATCTCTTCCCTGACGAGATCTACGTGTTCACGCCGAAGGGCACTATATTCGAATTACCAACCGGTTCAACCGCCGTCGATTTCGCCTATGCGATTCACACCGACGTCGGCAACTCCTGCGTCGCGTGCCGCATAAGTCGTCGCCTCGCGCCGCTAAGTGAGCCGCTTCAGAGCGGTCAAACAGTTGAGATTATTACCGCGCCCGGCACGCAGCCTAATCCTGCATGGCTCAGTTTTGTAGTTACGGGAAAAGCGCGAAGCAACATACGTCACTATTTGAAAAATCAAAAAGTCTCCGAATCTGTCGCGCTCGGCAGACGACTGCTTACCAAAGCACTTGCAGGCTTTGGCACAACAATCGACGACTTACCTCCTGCCAACATCGAATCGGTGCTTAAGCAAACCCAGCTCGAGTCACTCGATGCACTGCTCGCTGAAATTGGCCTGGGCAATCGCATGTCGTTTATGGTCGCGCAACGCTTAAGCAACAACGAAGAGCTCAGTGCCGTCGATGCTGTGGAAGAGTCTAACCGCCAAGGCTCTATCGACATTCGCGGCTCCGAAGGCATGGTGATGAGCTATGCAAAATGCTGTCATCCGATTCCTGGCGACCCGATCGTTGGGCATATCAGCACGGGCCGCGGCATGGTGATTCATACCGAAGACTGCAACAACATCGCTGAGATCATTGACGATCCAGAGAAGTGTGTCTCGGTGCGCTGGGATCCTGACGTTAAGGGTGAATTCTCTGTTGATCTACGTGTAGAGCTCGAAAACCAACGCGGTATTATCGCGACCCTTGCGACCACTATTACTGGCTGCGAAGCAAACATCGAACGCATTTCGACCGTCGAACGCGACGCGCGTTTCAGCATCGTTAATCTAAGCTTAAATGTGCGCAATCGTATTCATCTTGCGCGCGTCTTAAAGAAAGTCCGACTTATTCGCTCGGTGCTCAAAGTGACGCGCGTGAAGAGCCGTAAGGTTCGTAAAACTATCAAGAGCATCTTAGGCGCTAACGAATAACTTATTCCGCGTTTTAGCTTACTCAGAAACATCACCAAGGAAATGATTATGTCGACGTTAGAACCGATTCAAACTGCCGCCGCACCCGCTGCGATTGGCCCGTATTCGCAGGCCATTAAATCGGGTCAGATGGTTTTCCTCTCAGGTCAGATCCCCTTGGTGCCGGAAACGATGGAAGTTGTGGACGGCGGCATCGAAGCGCAGACGCATCAGGTGTTTAAAAACCTGATCGCAGTTTGCGCGGCAGCTGGCGGCTCGCTGGCACACGCTGCGAAGCTAACTATTTATTTAACCGATCTCGGCGACTTCGCGGCAGTGAATGCCATCATGGCGGAGTATTTTAGCGAACCTTACCCTGCGCGCGCGACGATTCAGGTCTCGGCGCTGCCGAAGGGAGTCAACGTCGAAATTGATGCGGTGCTTTGTTTATAGCAATCTGCCTCTGATCCCGAGCGAGCCCGACCTATGGTGAAGAGCCTCGATGCAATGTCGCCTGCACGACTCAAAGGTGTGGGGCCTGCGCTGGAAAAAAAGCTCGCCGCCATTGGTATAACTTCGATACAAGACCTTCTCTTTCATCTCCCACTTCGCTATGAAGACCGTACCCGCATCACGCTCACCGCGCGCGCAAGAGTTGGTGAGTACATGCAGTTCGAAGGCGAGGTAACGAGCTGCGAGCTGCAGTTTGGAAAACGCCGAAGTCTGCGCTGCAGTCTGAGGGATTCATCGGGTAGCATAACGCTGCGCTTTTTCCACTTTAGCGCGGCACAGAAAGAGTCGCTTTCCGTCGGCACACAGCTGCGGGTTTATGGCGAGGTAAAACATGGTCGTGCGGGTTTTGAACTCTTCCATCCAGAATACAAGCCTCTTTCACAAGCAAATCAAAAAGTGGCGGATACACTCACACCGATTTATCCCACAACCGAAGGGCTTATGCAGCCGAGGCTTCGAAGTATAATCGGCCAGGCTGTCGACCTTGTCGTGGGACATGAGGCGATCGAAGATTACCTGCCCCGTGAGATTGTCGCTAAATTCAATCTCGCCAGCCTTACCGACGCGATAAAACATATTCATCGTCCACCCGCTGATGCCTTTGGCGGTTGGGATCGCGAGGCACCAAATCCCGGTCGAGATCGTCTCGCCTTCGAAGAGCTGCTCACTCATAGGCTTAGCCTACGTCGCCTGCGAGAGGACGTCTCCGCGCAGCCAGCGCCGCAGTTTGTCGGCGAAAACCAACTCATCCGCGGCTTTCTTTCTACACTGCCATTCGAATTAACCGGCGGTCAGCGCCGCGCATTTGCTGAGATCAGTGAAGACCTTTCTAGGCCGACCCCGATGCTGCGCTTGCTGCAAGGCGACGTTGGCTCGGGAAAAACGGTAGTCGCCGCGCTATCGGCGCTACGCGCAATTGATGCTGGCTATCAAGTGGCGCTGATGGCGCCGACCGAAATTCTCGCCGAGCAGCATGCTGTAAATTTCAGGCAATGGTTCGAGCCCTTGAGTATCGAGGTTGGCTGGCACAGCGGCAAACAGAAAGGTAAACCACGCGCCGAGCAGCTCGAGCGCGTTGCGTCGGGCGACTGCCAGATTCTCGTCGGTACTCATGCGCTGTTTCAGGGTGAGGTAAATTATGCAAAGCTCGGGCTCATTATTATTGACGAGCAACATCGCTTCGGCGTGCAACAGCGGCTCGCTCTACGGGACAAAGCCGCGTCGATGCGCATCAATCCGCATCAGCTGGTCATGACTGCTACGCCGATTCCGCGCACGCTTGCGATGAGCGCCTACGCGGACTTAGACAATTCGATTATCGATGAGCTGCCGCCGGGGCGCACGCCGGTTAACACACTTATCGTTTCCAACGAGCGCAGGGGCGAAGTAATTGAACGCATTGCAGCGGCGTGCGAAAACCAGAGCCAAGCCTATTGGGTCTGTACGCTAATAGACGAGTCAGAGGTGTTGCAATGTCAGGCGGCGGAAGTAACGGCGCAGCAGCTAGCAGAGCAGTTGCCGCAGGTGCGCGTCGGCCTCGTCCACGGGCGCATGAAGCCGAGTGAAAAGGCAGAGGTCATGGCGCGTTTCAAAGCGGCCGAAATCGATCTTCTCGTTGCGACAACCGTTATCGAAGTGGGTGTCGATGTGCCTAATTCGAGCCTGATGGTAATCGAGAACCCCGAGCGTCTGGGTCTCGCTCAGCTGCATCAGCTCCGCGGACGGGTCGGACGCGGCTCGATCAAAAGCCACTGTATTTTGCTTTACCAAAGTCCACTCTCACGCAACGGCAAAGAGAGGCTCGGCGTGATGCGCGAAAGCAACGACGGGTTTTATATCGCAGAGAAAGACCTTGAACTGCGCGGCCCCGGGCAAGTCCTCGGTACCGCGCAAACCGGGCTCATGGAATTTAGGATAGCCGATCTTGTTCGCGATGCAGCAATGCTCGACGAGGTTAAAGACGCCGCCGACCATGTACTAAGCCAACACCCACACGTTGTCGACTCATTGGTCAGACGTTGGCTGGGTGAGAATATTCATTACGCAAATGTATAAGTGAGCGTAAGCCGACCTCGTTCAGGTGGTTTTCGGTTACGCCGATAGCAATTGACAGACAGTCACAACAACAAGAGGAATACAACGATGGCCCTGTTCAGACTTTACCTACTCGCAATGCTCATTATTCTAAGCGGCTATACGCTTGTAGTTATCGGTGACTATGGGATCAACCTGTTTGCTGTTTTCTTCGGCGATATGGCTGCGCTAGCCTGGCCTGGCCAGTTCAATTTAGATTTTATGATGATGCTTTCATTCAGTGCGCTGTGGGTGGCATGGCGACACGCATTCTCTGCTAAAGGTCTCGGACTTGCTGTGTTAGCCTTTTTGGGCGGCGCGTTGTTTTTGACGCTTTACCTTTCTGCACTTTGTGCCAAGGGCGCTGATGCACGGAGTATTCTTATCGGCGACCGCGCATAGCCTGGTCAGTCGTTACATGTGAAGCTTGACGGCTTATACTCTCGCTACAACTAGCGACGTGATTTTTAAAATGCAGCAACAAACGCAGCGCGATAAGCCGAGTAAACAGAGGGTGTTAACCGCTTATCTGAAACTCATGCGCGTCGATCGTCCGATTGGAATTTTTCTCCTGTTATGGCCGACCCTTGGCGCGCTTTGGATAGCAAGCGGCGGCTTTCCACGACTCGATCTGCTTCTCATCTTTTCACTCGGCACCGCGGTAATGCGTTCCGCAGGGTGCTGCATAAACGATTTTGCCGATGCGAAAATCGACGGCAACGTCGCGCGCACGCAAACGCGGCCGCTGGCGACTGGTGAGCTTACGCGACGCGATGCGATCGTCGCCTTCGTCGTGCTTTCACTGATCGGGTTTGTTCTTGTGCTCTTTATGAATCGTGAGACGATCCTGTTGTCATTTGGCGCGGTTGCCTTGGTTGCGCTCTATCCGTTTATGAAGCGCATCACAAATCTGCCTCAACTCGTTCTCGGCATCGCGTATTCTTGGGGGATTCTGATGGCGTTTACCGCAGTGGAGAGGCAGATACCGCCCGCGGCTTATCTTCTGTTTATCGCCAACTGCCTATGGACTGTTGCCTACGACACCCAGTACGCGATGGTTGACAGAGAATACGATTTGAAGATTGGCGTGAAGTCTACTGCGATTCTGTTTGGCGACGCCGATCGCGCGATGATCGGTGTGCTGCAAGGGATGGTTCTTATTGCCTGGTGGTTAGCAGGCGCGCAATTCGAACTCGGCGCCGGATACTATCTCGGCGTCATCGTTGCGGCGCTGCTCTTTGCGTACCATCAAACTCTAATACGAGACCGCTTACCTGAGCCCTGTTTTAAGGCGTTCTTACACAATAACTGGGTAGGCGTTGCGGTTTTCGCAGGCGTGGTAGTTGGGAGCTGAGGAGAGAAAAAGAGACCTTTTTCCCTCCTCTAGTGGTTCTAGGCGCCAGTGAAAGCCTGAATGCCTGTCTGCGCACGTCCGAGAATCAACGCATGAATGTCTGACGTCCCTTCGTAGGTGTTTACGACTTCGAGATTTTGCATGTGGCGCATCACCGGATACTCGTCGGAGATACCGTTGCCGCCCAGCATGTCACGCGCGTCGCGCGCTGCAGCGAGCGCCTTCTCGCAAGAGTTTCGCTTGAGTAGCGAGATTAGTGGTACGGCAAGTTTGCCTTGGTCTTTAAGGCGACACGCTTGCAGACAGCCCTGCAAGGCGAGCGAAAGCTCTGTCTGCATAACCGCGAGTTTTTTCTGAATGAGCTGATTGGCTGCAAGTGGTCGACCGAATTGCTTGCGGTCCAGAGTGTACTGGAGGGCCGCATGCCAGCATGTTTCGCCCGCACCGAGTGCGCCCCAAGCAATGCCCAAACGGGCAGAGTTAAGACAGCTAAATGGCCCGTTGAGTCCTCGCGCCTTGGGCAGTTTGTTTTCTGCCGGCACAAAGACCTCGTCCATCACGATCTCACCAGTTACCGAGGCGCGGAGTGCGAGCTTGCCTTCGATCTTAGGCGCGCTTAAGCCTTTCATGCCTTTTTCAAGGATATAGCCACCGATAACGCCATCGTCATCTTTGGCCCAGACGATAAACACGTCGGCGAAGGGCGAGTTACTAATCCAGTTCTTCGCGCCAGTTAGGCTAAAGCCGCCCTCGACGGTGCGTGCGCGCGTCACCATGCTGCTCGGATCAGAACCATGATCTGGCTCGGTGAGGCCGAAGCAACCGATGTATTCACCTGTGGCGAGTTTTGGAAGGTATTTCTGCTTCTGTTCTTCGCTGCCGAACTCGTTGATTGGATGCATCACGAGGCTGGACTGCACGCTCATCATCGAGCGATAGCCCGAATCGACCGCTTCGATTTCTTTTGCGGCGAGGCCGTAGCAGACATAATTAACGCCGGCGCAGCCATAACCTTCGATCGTTGAGCCGAGAAGGCCGAGCGCACCCATTTCGCGGAAGATTTCGGGATCAGTCTGCTCATTGCGATAAGCATCGCGCACGCGCGGCAGTAGTTTTTCTTGCGCATATTGGCGCGCCGTATCGCGCACAAGACGCTCCTCTTCACTGAGCTGTGACTCCATCAGGAACGGATCTTTCCAATCGAATTGCGCGTTGTCCGAACGAACAGACATAGTCTTCTCCTAAATCGGTGTTGCGGTATGGCGGGCGCTAGAAGCGCCGTTAGGTTTAAGTGGCGTGATTCTAGCAAACTACGCTCAATATCCCTAAAGAGGATCGCTAAAGGATTAGCAAGTCGTTGTCATTATTGTGGGCGCGGCGGCGCTAATTTGGCCGCAAATCCACGCCACGCTAGTAATGCTTATTCAACAGCACGTAAAATGCGGCGATGGATGTCTCGCATATACTCGACTCGCTAAACGACGAACAACGCCACGCCGTTGCCAACCCCAGCCAACACCTTCTCGTGCTCGCCGGCGCCGGCAGCGGCAAGACGCGCGTGCTCGTGCACCGCATCGCCTGGCTGCTGGAGGCCGAGCAGGTGTCACCCTTTTCGATTCTCGCCGTAACCTTCACCAACAAAGCGGCACGCGAAATGCGGCACCGCATCGAATCGCTCATGGGGCAATCTTTCGGCGGCATGTGGGTAGGCACGTTCCACGGACTTGCTCACCGATTGCTGCGGTCGCACTGGGAAGAGGCTGGACTGATTCAGGACTTCCAGATTCTCGATAGCGACGATCAGCTGCGTCTCATCAAACGCATCAATCGCGAGCTGCAGATCGACGAAGAGCGCTGGCCCGCAAAACAGTGTCAATGGTATATCAACGGCCAGAAAGACGAAGGCCTGCGTGCAAGTAACATCGACGACTTCGGCGACGAATACACCAAAACCATGTTGCGCATCTACCGCGCCTATGAAATCGCCTGCGACCGCGGTGGCATGATCGACTTCGGCGAGATTCTGCTTCGCTCCCACGAGCTGTGGCTGAAGAATCCGCAGATACTCGATCATTATCAGCGGCGTTTCGCGCATATTCTGGTTGATGAGTTTCAGGACACCAACTCGATACAGTACGCGTGGCTACGAGTGCTCGCGGGTCGCGGCAGTAATCTAATGGTAGTGGGTGACGACGATCAGTCGATTTACGGGTGGCGCGGCGCCAAAATCGAGAACATTCAGCAATTCAGCAGCGACTTCCCCGGTGCCCAACTCGTCAAACTCGAGCAGAACTATCGCTCGACCAAGAACATACTCGACGCCGCCAACAGCCTAATCACCAATAACGCCGGTCGTCTGGGCAAACAGCTCTGGACCGAGGGAGTGGCAGGCGAGCCAATAAGCTTGTACGAGGCGTTTAACGAACAGGACGAGGCGCGCTTCGTTGTCGATCGACTGCAAGATTGGTTTAACGGCGGCAATCGCCGCGTCGATTCGGCTGTGTTGTATCGCTCCAACGCGCAATCGCGTGAACTCGAAGAGGCGTTGCTGCGAGTCGGTATGCCTTATCGTATTTATGGTGGTCAGCGCTTTTACGAACGTCTCGAAATCAAGAATGCGCTCGCCTATTTACGTCTCATCACCAATCGCTTCGACGACACGGCAGTAGAACGCATCATCAATGTGCCTACGCGCGGCATTGGTGGGCGCACACTCGAGCTCGTGCGTCAGGTGGCGCGGGACCGCAACTGCTCGCTCTGGGAAGCCTCTGTGGCGTCGGTTAATGAGTCTTTACTTACTTCGCGTGCGGCAAATTCTGTTCTGGCTTTCCTCGAACTTATCGATGGACTCGACGAGCGCTGCCGCGATCTCGAGCTGCATGCCAAAGCCGATCTGATTATAAAAACCACGGGGCTAATACCACACCACGAAAAAGAAGGTGGAGAGAAAGCACGTGCGCGCATCGAAAACCTCGAGGAGTTGGTCAACGCCGCGGGTAATTTCGACGTAACCGACGCCGACGAAGATTTCGACAGTACCTCCACCGCATTTCTCGCCGCCTTTTTAGACCAAGCCGCCCTCGACGCCGGCGAGGGTCAGGCCGCCGCTGACGAAGACGCCGTGCAGCTCATGACGCTTCATTCTGCGAAAGGTTTGGAGTTCGATCTAGTCTTCTTAGTGGGCATGGAAGAGGGACTGTTCCCACACAAGATGTCGATGGACGACCTGTCCGGACTCGAAGAAGAACGCAGGCTTGCCTACGTGGGTATTACCCGCGCCAAACACAAACTCTATCTGAGCCATGCAGAGTCACGCAGGCTTCACGGTGAGATTAACCTGTGCCGCCCCTCACGTTTCGTGCGAGAAATCCCAAAATCGCTAATCGAAGAGGTTCGCCTTAAATCGGCCATTAGTCGACCATCTGTTGGCGGCGCGCACCTCGGACGCTCTAACCCGAGCGGTAATCTCGACGGCAGCGTCGAGGTGCCACAGACAAGCCTTTCCCTGGGCCAGCGGGTGATTCATGGCAAGTTCGGCGAGGGTGTGGTGCTGAACTACGAAGGGCAGGGCACAAGCGCGCGCGTGCAGGTCAACTTCGATTCGGCGGGCAGCAAATGGTTGGTGCTCTCCTATGCAAAACTCGAGGTGCTTGCTTAACACCCTTACCGCGAGCTCCAGCTTACTTTAATTGCGACTTTACGATTCTGCCAAATAGTGTAACTTGGGCGCTCTTTCGAACTCACATCGGACTGTTTCAATGCGTTTAGGTTTCTCACATCGTTCGCTGGCGGCGGCCGCTCTCTGTCTCCTCCTCTCGAGCTGTGGCAACGAGCCCACCTCTGTTAACTCTGCTGCGGCAGCTGGAACAACGCCACAGCAAACTTACCAATGGAAGTTAATTACCTCGTGGCCTAAAAACCTACCGGCCCTTGGCACGACGCCCGAATTCTTCGCCAAAATAGTCGACGAGATGAGCGGCGGCCGCATGAAAATCCGTGTGTTCGGTGCAAACGAGCTCGTCGGCGGTTTAGAGGTTTTCGACGCCGTGTCATCGGGCGTTGCCGAAATCGGTCACTCGGGCGCCTATTACTGGCAGGGCAAAATCGCCGGGACGCCTTTTTTCTCGACTATTCCGTTTGGGCTAACCGGCGTCGAGATGAATGCGTGGCTCGACTACGGCGGCGGTAAGGAGCTGTGGCGAGAGATTTACGAGCCGTTTAATTTATACCCTACGCGCGGCGGTAACTCCGGCACACAAATGTTTGGCTGGTTTAACAAAGAGATAAATTCGCTCGAAGATATCAAGGGACTCAAGATGCGCATCCCCGGCCTCGGGGGCGAGGTGTTCAGCCGCGCGGGCGGCCTGCCCGTGACCATGCAGGTGAGTGACGTGTTTACTGCTATGCAAACCGGTGCGCTCGATGCGACCGAATTTGTTGGCCCGTATAACGACCTGTCGGCGGGTTATCACACGATAGCAAGCTATTACTATTACCCTGGATGGCATGAGCCCGGCTCGACGATCGAGCTGGTCTTTAACAAAGAGAAGCTGGACGCCCTGCCCAGTGATCTTCGCGCAATCGTACTCAACGCGGCAGAAGTAATGAATCAAAAACTGTATGACGAGTACACCGCGCTCAACAACAAGGCGCTGCAAACCTTGATAAACGAGCATGGCGTACAGCTGCGCGAACTGCCCAAGGACGTGCTCGATGAGTTCCGCCGCCTATCGGCTGAAGTCGTCGCAGAACTCGCCGACACCGATGAGACTACCCGCAGAATTTATGAGTCTTATTCGTCTTTTCAACGTGGTGTCGAAAACTATCACGCCATTTCTGAAGAGGCGTACATCGATGCGCGACGTGACCAAGACTAGCAAAACTCAGTTATGAGACGGCAGCTCCCGCGGCTTGCCGTCGTCATCGATAGCCACGAACACAAACAAGCCATCACCGACCTTGCTTACGCCTTTGGTTAAGTCGAACGGCGTGGTCCACACCTCTACCGCAATATCTAGCGATGTGCGGCCACGGCGCACAACCTGTGTGTAACAGCTTACGACGTCGCCCACGCCCACCGGTTTTATAAAATTAACTTCTTTGATTGCGACGGTGACAGAGCGGCCTTGGCATTCGCGCTTGCTGCTTATGCCCGCCGCAATGTCCATCTGCGAAACGAGCCAGCCGCCGAAAATATCGCCGTTGGCGTTGGTGTCTTTGGGCATCGAAAAAGTCTGAAGCGCTAGTGTGCCTTGCGGCTCGGCCGAATCGATTACTGCGTTGTCGGTCATGCTGTTTGTCCTACTTAAATTCTAGTTGCGTTAGAGCTGTGTAAGTTTTTTATGAGTGCTGTGTAAGGGTGTTTGAGAATTAAGTGAGAGCTGCAATTGAGCTGCGTCTGTTTTTTCTGGCCGTGTGTCAGCTCTTCAGTAAGTTAGGCAGCCACGTCACGATTCCCGGTTGCAGCGCGAGCAATAACAGCAGCGCCAACTGCAACAACACAAAGGGAATCACTCCGCGGTAGATATCCTGTGTACGAACCTCGGGTGGCGCCACACTGCGCAGGTAGAAAAGCGAAAAACCAAAGGGCGGCGTGAGGAAGGACGTCTGCAAGTTAACCGCGATCATAATACCGAGCCAGATGGGATCGAGGCCCATGCTCAGCAATATCGGACCCACCAAGGGCACGACCATAAACGTGATTTCGATAAAGTCGAGAATAAAACCAAGCAGAAAAATCAGCAGCATGACCACGAGCATCGCCGAGAACGCCCCGCCCGGAAGGGTCAGCAAGACCTCTTCGATTAGCACATCACCACCAAAGCCGCGGAACACCGACGAGAATATCGCCGCACCAACCAAAATAAGATAAACCATGGAAGTCACGCGTAGCGTTTCAAGGCTTACCTCGTGCAGTACTCTCAAACTCAGCGCCCGCTTCATAAGAGCAAGAACCAGCGCACCAAGTGCACCAACACTCGCCGCCTCGGTCGGCGTCGCGACGCCCATAAGAATCGAGCCGAGCACCGCGACCATGAGAAAAACAGGCGGCAGGAGGCCTTTGAAAAGCGCGATCGCAAGGCTTGCGTTGTCGCTGCGCAGAGAAGCTATTTCTTTCTCACCTAACGGCGGCGCAGCCTGCGGACGAACGATGGCGGTGACTAACACATAGGCCAAATAACTCGTTACCAGCAGCAACCCCGGGACGATCGCTCCGGCAAAGAGGTCTCCGATCGACACAAAATCCGGAGCGAAAACGCCGCTGTTTAGCTGCGACTGTTGGTAGGCATTCGAGATGACTTCACCCAGCAACACGAGGCAAATCGACGGCGGGATGATTTGACCCAGCGTGCCGGTCGCGCACAGCGTGCCCGCGGCAAGGCTTGGTTTATAGCCCGCTTTGAGCATAGTAGGCAGCGAGAGTATGCCCATGGTGACAACCGTTGCACCAACGATGCCCGTGCTGGCAGCGAGCAGCATGCCCACTAATACCACCGACAAACCAAGCCCACCGGGTAAGCGAGCGAACACTATCGCCATGTTTTGAAGCAGATCGTCGGCCACACGGCTCTTCTCGAGCATTGTGCCCATAAACACAAACAGCGGCACCGCGAGAAGGTTTTGATTCGTTAGGATGCCGTAGAGCCGACTCGGAATGAGGTTGAGATAGATGCCGTCGAAAACCCCTAACGCCATGCCCAACCCGGCAAAGCCCAAGGAAACGCCAGTAAGGGTTAGCGCCACGGGATAGCCAAGCATAAGCGCGCCGCAGATCGCCGCAAAAAACAGCAGGGGGATAAGCTCAATCACAAATGCGTCTCCGCCGCGTCCGAAACTTGAGGAGCAGACTCGTTCGACGCGAAAAAGGCACTCAGAGATTTAAAGAGTTCCGCCACGCCCTGCACTGCGAGCAAGACTGGCAACACGATAATGAGTGTTTTAAGCAGATACACAAACGGCAGCCCACTCGCCTCAGGTGACCCCTCACGAATACGCCACGCCACGGCAACATAGTCCCAACTAATCCAGGCAATAAAAAAAGCGGCGGGGAGAAGGAAAAATAGCGCACCAAAACTGTCGACTAGAGCGCGGCCGCGGGGACTAAAGCGGGAATAAAACACATCGACGCGCACATGGCCCTGCGCTTTAAGCGTATAGCTTGCGCCGAACACGAAAAGCGTGCCGTTGATGTACATAACTGACTCTTGCAGCGCAATCGAACCAAGCTGAAAGCCGTAACGCAGCACTACAATCACGCCAACCACCAGTACGAGCACAAAACTCAGCCAGGCAGCAGCGCGGCCAAGCCTCTCGGCAACGTTGTCGATAGCAGCGGCTACACGGTAAGTAAACGTCGATGCTCGGCTCTTCGCACTTGAGCTTTGTGCAGCAGGCGGCTGATCTTCGATTGGTGATGGATTGTTAGGCATGTGCCTAGTATCTCATAAGCACGTTGTAGAGGGGATTGGCGCGTGCACGCAAATTCATAGCATCATCACACGTCCAAGCTGATAGCTGAGCAACACTACAGCGAACACCAGTATGCAGAGCGCCAGACCGAGCAGCCAGAATAGTCCTCGCCTCAGGCGCGAGCCAAGCCAGCTAATGAGTCCGTCTCCGAGCCCTGTCTTCTCAGGAACAGAACGAAACAGCGCAGTAACAGCGTACAGGAGTAGGGCCCAAAAGAAGACGAGTAAGCCTGCGATCGCAGGGCCGTCTCGCTCGAGACTCCCGACCTGCGGGATGCGCCAACCCAAAACGGCCAATGCGCACAGCGCAGCGAGCAGCAACAAGAGCCTATATCGGTGTAAATGGCTAGCAATTCGCGAGAGTCGCTCTATCATAGGCATCTCACATTAATTTATCGTCAAAAGCATACACCAATGGCCTGTGACTGACGATCCAACCCGCGCGAGCATGACCGCATGACCGATCGCATCCACAAAGTAGAATTACCCTTCGTTGCCGGTTTCAACGCCGATGATCACCCTGTTTTCGAGTCCCTTGAAGTCGAGCTTTTAAGCGCTGACAACGACGAAGTTAGACTGCTTCGCTCGCCCCTTTTCACTCGAAATCTTGCCGCTGGCGACAAACTCAACGTCGTCAACGCGGCGACTGCCGAATATGAACTTATCGAGCGCAGCGGCAATCTTAGTATTCGAGTACTGCGTAAGGAGGAAATAGACCCGGTAGAGCAGATGCTGACACCCAAGATTGAGAAGCTCGGCGGTGTGCTCGATCATAGCAATCCACGCGCGTTGGTTTATACAATTCACGTGTCGATCGGCTTTAACGCGATCGAAGCGCTACTTGACGAGGCCTGCGCGCAGTTTCCAGGTACACTGTGGAATTACGGAAACGTGTACGATCCAGAGGACGGCACAACGCCGATGGAATGGTGGATAGACCTAGACGAGAAGTAGCCAGACCCCGATAGACGCATTGTTTGCATAGGCCAAGGTTCCGGTTTAGCTTAGCGAGCTGATTTCTAGAAGAAAGTAAGAGTAGTTATTATGTTAATTGTTGTCTCCCCCGCAAAGTCATTAGACTTTGAAAGCCCCGCGAAAACAAAGAAATTTACCACGCCGAGCTTTCTTAAAGAGTCCCAGGCACTTATCAAAGATCTGCGCAAACTTAGTCCCGATGATATTTCGGCACTGATGGGGGTCAGCGTAAAGCTAGGCGAGCTGAACTACGCGCGCTTTGCTAACTGGCATACTCCCTTCGATCTCGATAACGCTAAGCAAGCGCTTTTCGCGTTCACGGGCGACGTGTATGTAGGGCTCGACGCCGCCAGTTTCTCTGCGGCGGATATCACCTTTGCACAGAATAACCTGCGCATCCTTTCGGGATTGTATGGCGTGCTAAAACCTCTCGATCTCATGCAGCCTTATAGACTCGAAATGGGCCGAAAATTCGCAAGCGGTAAGGCAAACACACTTTATGAGTTCTGGGGCGAGCGTCTCACTCAGTTTCTTAACGACGAGCTCAAAGCGCATAAGGGCAAGAGCAAAGTTGTTGTAAACCTGGCGTCAAACGAATACTTCAATTCATTAAAGCCTGCTCTGCTCGATGCAGAGGTGGTAACACCCGTATTCAAAGATTTTTCGTCGGGTAAATACAAGATAGTCAGTTTCTTCGCGAAAAAAGCGCGCGGCGAAATGGCTGCCTACATCATTAAGAATCGCCTAAAAGATCCCGAAGCACTGCTGGCCTTTGATGTTAACGGCTATCGCTACAGCGCCGAAGAATCAAAACCAAACATGCCCGTTTTTCTTCGTAAACAGTGAGGCCACCGATGTTGCAGCCCAACGACCTGCCCTTCAGCCAAAGCTGCGAGAATAACAAGCAGCCGATTCTTACCCAGCTCGAAAAGCTGCTAGCAGAAGCCAAACACGTGCTCGAGGTCGCCGGCGGGACAGGTCAGCATGCGGCGTATTTTGCCGAGGCTTTACCGCAACTACGATGGCAGACAAGTGATATTCCAAGCGCGCTGGCAGGGCTCAATAGCCGTATCACACAGTCAAACTTAGAAAACTTGCCCGCAGCCTTGGCGCTCGATGTCGATCATCAGAGCTGGCTGCTCGGCACGTGGCCCACAACGCCTGCCCCGCTCGCTGACCCGACCCTTGGCGACAACGCGTTAAGGGCTGGCGAACAGTTTGAAAAAGCACTTTACGATACGCTAGGCAAGAACGCCGCAATCAAAGCTGGCCCTTTCGATGCGCTTTTTAGCGCAAACAGCCTCCACATTATGAGCGAAGGTTCGGTGACCAATTTTTTCCTAGGCGCGGGAAAGCTGCTCGCCGAAGACGCTTTGTTAATTGTTTACGGCCCTTTCAATTACGGCGGCAAATTTACCTCACCAAGTAACGAAGAATTTGATGCCTGGCTCAAAGAGCGCAATTCCGTGAGCGGCATTCGCAACTTCGAGGCAGTCTGCTCAATTGCCGACATTGCCAATTTTGAATTCGAACAGGATATCGACATGCCTGCCAACAACCGGCTACTCGTCTGGCGGAAACGCGCCGCTGAGTAAATGGGGATAGAAATCGAGTCTCAATCCCGATATTCCTCGACCAGTGCGAGTCGCTCAGCAGTGAGCGGATGCGACGCAAAATATTTCAGCAGCTTTTGTTGCCGACGCGCCGTTTGCGTAGTTGGTTCGTCAGCGTCTTCGTCGAGCGCGATTCGGCTTAGGGAGTTTTCGAGCTTATTCATAATCGCACTGAAATTATCAACGCTCAGGCCTCGGTCCTTAAGGCTTTGCAGAGCGTACCTATCGGCCTCGATTTCAAAGCCTCGCGAATAGCTCATATCCAAATAGAACGTCGGTAATGCGATGGTGGTGTCGATTGTTTCAACATTGCCGCTCATCACAATAAGCCCAAGCGACACAAAGGAGGACTGCAGAACTCTTCTGAGCAGATGCCGATTCTGGAGGTGGCCGATTTCGTGATAGAGGATGGCGAGCAGTTCGTTGTCGTTAGCACAGAGTTCGACAATGTCATCGGTGATGACAATCGTCCCGTCGGGTAGCGCCATTGCATTGGGTCCAATACCCGTGCGTAGCTCGACCGCGTAACTGGTAATGCCGACTCCCTCGATTGCGTCTGAGGCGAGTGCGAGAACGCGGGCCTGCTCCTCGCTCGGAAGTTCACTAGGTGACAGATAGAGAGAGTCGAGCAGTTCGAGAGTGCCTTCGCTCATTGAGTTTTGCACAGGCTGCGGCACGGCGTAGGCGATGCGTTTTGCAGCGATCGGGATTCCATAAACAATCATGAGCGCCGCGATAGCGATAATCGCGACAAAACAGGCAGCTACGGCACCTAGATTGCTCTCGAGTCTATAGAGCCAATTCCGGCTGAATCCACGTGTTGCGCTGCCGGCTGACGACCGAGTAAGTGCGCGTGCGCGTTCGGCCAACGCGTCGATCGACTCATTGTCCTGCGTTACGAATACTGCGCCATTATCGAGAGCTAACCGACGCCTGGTGTTTGCCAGCCGCGGCGGTATTTTTATGTCGATGAGCAGGGAAGAGAAAAGGGTCTTCTGCTCGGGCGGTTGTTCGAGTGCCACGGGCCCTTCTTCGATGCAGGTTATCATTTGCGATAGTGTCACCCTGCCCGAACGCGCATCAAAATAAAGGACCGCCTGAATACTTTCCGAGCTTTCGCCCGTATAAAACATGCCCTCAATAACTGCCATGCGACTGTCTGGCATTGTTAAATTCCAATTCCTAGATCGAAATCGAATGCGGTGCCCACCTCTTGACCAAGCGCCGACACTTTTTGCGTTTCACTGGCGGTGAAATCGTCGAGGCTACCCTTCGCCTTGAGTGTGACATTCTCAGCCAGATACTTTGTTAGACGAACCTTTGCGAATGGAAAAAATAACCCTAGCGTGACGACGGTTAGCATTATATTGCTGAACCAGACCCATACGAAGCCCAACCCAGTATAGGTAGATGCAAAGCTATGCTCGCGCAACGTAGTACGCCGATAGATTAAATTCATGTACTTGGGCTGTATAAAAAAGAATCCGCCGTAAACAAGAACGATAAATATAGAAGTACCAAGAAAAGAGGCCCCGACTGTAAGTGTCAGCGCTAGTTGCAAAATAGCAGCGACATAGATCCCAATATACAACAGAAGCAGTTTTCCATAGTCAGAGTAGGTGCCGGTGAAAACAAACTTTTCGGTGCCATAGCGACTGTTGTTAAGAATGAAGCGCTTCAATTTAACCTGTGCGAGCGGAAACAAGATACCGAACGTGAATAGACTGAAAAGCGGCCATACCAAGATCGACATATACGCTTCTCTCAAGCCACCCTGAAAACTGAAACGAATGTTCCTATACGATGCCATTCGCCGAGAAAACCTAAACGACAGCAAGATGAATGGCGGCATTATAAGGATCAACACGAGCACGGCAATGCCACCGATAAGGGGAGAAAGCGCAGAGCTTAACGAGTAAAGAACTACGGCGATAAGTGCGACTATTCTGCCTTTGAGTATTTGCATAGGCTCAGCGTGATACTCAAAACCCTCGCCAGCGAGTTTTACGTTTGCATAAAAATAGCGCCGCGTCCTTACGGTTGCCCAGGCGGAGTAGATGCCGAGAGTGATAATTGAAAGCAAAACGTTAACGATCCAGATACGGAAATATTCGCCTCCTTTGCCCTCGAACTCGAACGGGTGGTCTATTATTGGCGAGGCTGATTGGTGTAACTCTGGCATTGTCGGGTTAATTTCGGTCACGGTGTTTCCCTTTTTTTCTTTTATTTCTATTCTGCTTCTCAGCCTGTGGTAACCCTGCGTTTTCGCGCGCTGCGAACAAGCTTTAGATAGGCCTTAAGCATAGACTATGCTCAACGGGATGGCATTTTTAAAGAAGCTTTGGTACAAGTTACCAGCAAACTCTCTTTATAAACCGGAATAACTAACTATGAGACTTTTTCTGGAATTAAAAAAAGCGAAGACCTTTTGGTTCCCTTCATTGCCATCAGTGACAGCACTGACAGTGTTAGCCATTCTTGGGGCGCCCGTCGCGACTGCAGCAGAGGCATCGGAGCGTATCGGGGATTTCTCGCTCCTCGATGCTGAGGGCTATTTCCATCAGATGAGTTGGTATGACGACCATAAGGCTGTGGTGTTACTCAGCTACGCCGAAGACGACAAGAGTTTGTCGTCTTTGCTCGACGCCTACGCCCAACTTCGCGATAGCGCCGGTGAATCATTCGCGTTTTTCCTCATTGACTCGCAGGCCAAGCACAATAGGGATGACATAGCCGATGGCATGCGTGAAAAGGATTTTGACATTCCCGTTTTAATGGACGACACCCAGCTTGTTGGCGAGGCGTTGGGGCTCACCGAAAGCGGCGAAGTGTTGGTTTTTGACCCGAAACGGTTTTCGATTATCGCGCGAGGTACCGGCAGTCGGGCCTTGGGCGGTGTTCGCCAGCTGCTCTCCCAAATAGACAACGGCCAAGACATCACCGCAGCGACAGCGGCACTCAATGCAGCCTCTCAGCGACAAGGCGTCGAAATACGCTACGCGGCCCGCGAAGCGCACACTGCAGCAACGCCATCCTATGTAAATGACATCGCGCCTATCATTGCCGAGAACTGTGCCAGTTGTCACCGTGAAGGGGGCATCGCGCCGTTTGCGATGGACAGTCACACGATGGTGTTGGGGTGGTCGCCGATGATTCGCGAAGTGTTGCTCACAAAACGCATGCCGCCTGGACAGATTGATTCGCATATCGGTGAGTTTATTAACGACATGGTGTTGGCAGAGAGTGACACGCAGAAGCTTATCCATTGGATAGGTGCGGGCTCCCCCTACGACGGCAGAACGGCGGAGGACGACCCGCTAGCGCAACTCACCTGGCCAACGTCAGAGTGGGCGTTTGGCGAACCGGACTACATCATTGAGATACCGCCACAGGAAGTCCCTGCGACCGGTATCCTTGACTACTACAACGCGCTTGTCGAGATTGATATTGAGGAGGACCGCTGGGTTCGTGCTAGTCAGTACATTCCGGGAGACCGAACGGTTCTTCATCATACTCTGCACAGCATAATTCCCCCGGGCGCGACAACCGGCGGCTCACTGCTTGGCGGTGACCCCGACCGCCCTGGCATTGCTCCCTACATTCCGGGTCAAGCGCCGCGCGAAGAGCCTCCTAATACAGGTGGACTGCTGCAGGCTGGGTCTAAAATTGCCATGCAGATGCACTTCACGACTACGGGTAAAGCCACGGTCGACGAAAGCCGCATTGGTGTATGGTTTTATCCGAAGGGCTTCGTGCCAGAAGAGAGAATGAGCGGTGAATGCGCTTGTCACTTCACTCCGACCTGGGTGAACATTCCTCCGTTCGATCCCGACTACGAAATGCAGCAGACGATTACTATCGACGAGGATTCTCGCCTGTACTCGTTAACGCCACATATGCACTTCCGCGGCAAGCGTATGCGCTTTTACGCGACTTATCCCGATGGCACGAGGGAAGAGTTAATCAATATCGCCAACTACAATTACAACTGGCAGCTTGCTTACACGCTCGTCGAGCCAAAGTTTATGCCCGCCGGCACACAGATCACCGCGGTTGGCGCTTTTGATAATTCTGCCCAAAACAAAATGAATCCGGATCCTTCTCGCTCCGTTCCTTGGGGCCTGCAAAGCATGGACGAAATGTTTTTCGGCGCGGCGGACTGGAAAGTCATTAACACTGATCGTGGTGCGGACTAATCCGTTTTTGGCTCTCAGAACGGCAGGCCTGTCCGCCTAGTCCTCCTAGTCCTCCCTAGTCCTCCTCTGAGTGTTTCTGACGCTCAGAGAGGCAGGCAGGTCGTATGCTTGAGGGTCTCCATTACAAAACTCGAACTCACATCGTAGATATCAGCTTTGATAAGCTGTTTGTACAAGCGGTCGTAGTCGGGCATGTCGGCGACAACGGCTTTGATGAGATAGTCGAGATCGCCGCTCATACGGTACACCTCGAGCACACCCGGTATGAGCTCGGTGGCACGCTGAAAGGTAGCCGCCCACTCGTCGTTGTGCTGATTTGTCCTTACCGAGATATAAACGGTGAGCGATAGGTTTAGCGCATTCGCATCAAGCAGCGCCACCCGCTGCTTGATGACCCCCTGACTCTCAAGCTTTTGCAACCTGCGCCAACACGCCGATTTCGACATACCTACTGTGTCCGCGAGCTCTCCTACCGACTGCGAAGAATCCTTCTGAATAATCGATAATAGGACAATATCTTGTCTATCTAGCTGCATGGTGAGAATCCTGCTTAGTGAAAATGGCCTCCGGCATGCCTGTCGGCGCCGAGCAACCACTGCTGAATGTGGTACGTGATCGGTTCAATTAGTTTCATTATTTCGAAACAACTTCTCTTTTAAATGAAATTTTTGAAAAACTGTCTCGGTTTTATACTATAAATTGAATTAATAGGCACAATGTTTATTTCAACACTCGCTATACTTGTCTTTGCGGTTATTTAGGCAGGAGTAAAACGGCGTGGAATTAGTAGAGCGAATTCGACAGTCACTGATTGGCGAGGGCCAGTGCATTCCTACAAGTTTCGGAGTGAAGCCGCTGATCTACGCCGACTACACCGCGTCAGGACGTGCTCTGACCTTCATCGAGGACGCCATTCGCGAAAAGGTGCTGCCTTTCTACGCCAACACGCATACCGAGACCTCGTTCACGGGCGCCCAAAGCACTGCCTACCGTGAACAGGCGCGCAGCATCATTCGACGCGCAGTCAATGGCAACGACGACGATCAGATTATTTTCTGTGGCTCAGGCGCCACCGCTGCAATTAACAAGCTTATCGATATTATGGGTCTGCGCGAGCAGGGCACTGCGAGCCTAAACGCCAGACCGGTAGTATTTGTTGGCCCCTACGAACACCACAGCAATGAGCTGCCTTGGCGTGAGTCTTGCGCCGAAGTGGTGGTCATCCCTCTCACGTCGGACGGGCTTATTGACTGCGACAGGCTCGAGGCCGAGCTTGTTCGCTTCGCCTCTCGTCCGGTTAAGATTGGTAGTTTTTCAGCCGCGTCTAATGTCACCGGTGTGAAAACTGATACTCACCGAGTTGCGAGTCTGCTTCATGCCCACGGTGCTGTCTCACTTTGGGACTATGCCGCCGCCTCACCTTATGTGGCGATCGACATGAATCCCAGCGACAACGTGTCGGCAGCAAAAGACGCGGTTTTTATCTCTCCGCATAAGCTCATTGGCGGCCCCGGCACGCCAGGCATTCTTGTCGTTAAGCGTCACCTTTTAACCAATGCGGTACCCGCGATGCCCGGAGGCGGAACCGTGCTGTATGTAAACCCGAAGGATCATACCTTTATCTCCGATCCTCAACGACGCGAGGAAGGCGGCACGCCAGCAATAGTCGAGGCAATTCGGGCAGGGTTAGTCTTTAAGCTACAGCAAGACGTCGGTGTAAGCACAATCGAGGCAAAAGAAAGAGATTTTCGCACCCGCGCGCTCGCGCGCTGGCGTGATAACCCCGCCATCGAAGTGCTCGGCAACACAGACAATGACTCGCTGGCAATTTTCTCCCTGCGGCTGAAATGCGACACCGCTACTGGCCGACGCGATCTACACTATGGCTTCGTGGTTGCACTGCTCAATGACCTGTTTGGAATTCAGGCGCGGGGCGGCTGCTCCTGCGCCGGTCCCTACGGTCACGACCTCTTGAACATGGACATGCGCACCAGCCGCGCGATAGAGAATGAGATCAAGAAAGGCCATATGGTGCTGCGTCCGGGGTGGGTAAGGCTTAACTTCAACTATTTTATCGACGAGTCGACTTTCGCGTATCTTCTTAGCGCTATCGAACTGATCGCCGACTATGGTGCCCGCCTTTTACCCTTCTATGAGTTCGATTCGTCCTCGGCAACGTGGCGTTATCAGGGCAGAGAAATGCAGTTGGGCACGGCGCTTGACGACTTTGACTTTTTGACCGATCGCTCAATCGCTTCCTCAGCAGAGACCGGCAGCGACACAAGGCCGGCATTTGAGCCTAGCCGCGATCTTCCACGCTTTTTGACTCAGGCGCGAGACGAACTCACCCGCGAGCATAGAGCTGGGACCCGCTATTCGGTTTCATTACCTGCAAGCGTTGAGGCACTGCGGTGGTTTGCCTTACCCCAGGAGATTACAGACGCTGGGTCGTCCGTGTCACGCGTTGCCGGTTAGCTGGCCCACTCCTTTGGGCAAGCTAGGATTGGCGAAAGGGCAGGAGTGTCGCCGCGTCGGCAATGTAATTCTCGATATGCGGCCTTTCTTGCTCTACGAAGTTTGCGACCGCCGCCGCAAAGCCCTCGTGGGCTAGCCAATGCAGTGAGTAGGTAGACTTCGGCTCGAAGCCGCGCTGAATTTTATGCTCCCCCTGTGCGCCAGAATCGAAGCTGCGCAGCCCGTGTTCAATGCAGTAGTCTTGGCCCTGGTAGTAGCACGTCTCAAAATGCAGGAGGGGCTGATCGCTTGTACTGCCCCAGTAGCGACCAAAAAGCTGAGAATGATTTTTAAAAAACAGGGCTGCCGCACAGACTTCGTCGGCTGCTTTACCACCGTCTAGACTCGGCGGCCGTAACGCTTCGATAAGCAAAATCTGTTCGGGCATGGTTTCTCCCAGACGCTCGAAGAACGGCTGGCTTAAATAGCCCTGCTGACCGCGCACGAGGTAGGTGCGATGGTAGAAGAGGCTAAAATCGGCCCATTGCTGCGGACTAATTGCAGCGCCCTCTGTGCGTCTAAACCGAAACCCTGCGACCGCCGTCGCCTCTCTCTCTTTACGGATAGACTTGCGTTTGCGCGAGGTCATGGTCGCTAGAAAAGCATCGAAGTCTTTGTAGTCGCGGTTATGCCAATGAAACTGACTGCCCATGCGTTCGACCATTTTGGTCGATGCGAAGGCTGCGCGCTCGGCGGGGTTAGGAAACAGCAGATGATAAGACGAGGCGTCCACTCGCTGCGCCTCAGCTTCCAAAGCCTGGACAAGCCCCTCAGCGACGCTGTTCAGAAGAGTGGGGTCATTGAGCAGTATCCGCGAGCCCTCGCTTGGCGTGAATGGCACTGCGGTAAGTAGCTTAGGATAGTAGTTCAGACCGTTTCCCTGATAGGCGTTTGCCCAAGACCAGTCGAATACATATTCGCCGTAGGAGTTAGTCTTGAGATACACCGGCACTACGGCAACGAGTTCGCCGGTTTCGGCTACTCTCACCACCGCATGATGTGGTTGCCAGCCGGTCGCAGCGGTTGTACAGCCGGTCGATTCTAGCGCATGCAGAAATTCGTAACGCGTAAAGGGATTTTGAATACCCGCACAGTTATTCCAAGCCTTACGGCCGATGTCCTCTATAGAATTCACAAAAGTATAGCTGTAGAGATTCACAGAAGACGACTCATTTGACGAGGTTCACTTGAAAGAGTGGCGCGCGCCTGCGCGACGAAGGTTACAGTGAGTTTACCACCCGCCTATTCCTGATGCAGTGCCGCACCGAATTAGGTAGCATCGGATAATCACTAAGGAGATAGCAGTGCGCTCACCCAACCTCATACGCCGCCTTACCGATGCCAGATCGACGCTCAGCAAATCTGAGACCAAGGTCGCGGGCTATGTTCTCGACAACGCACACGAGGTAATTAAGATGCGAATCGCCGACCTTGCGCGAGGGTCCAAAGTTAGCGAGCCGACGGTGATTCGGTTCTGCCGTGCGATTGGCTTCGATGGCTTTCAGTCATTCAAACTCAATCTCGCACAGCATTTAGGTCGTGGCGGTGTCTACTCGCAATTTGCGGTTGACGACAGCGACACAGTCGAAGACCTGCGCAACAAAGTCTTCGATACGACAATCGGTACATTACTCACCGTAAGGGACGAACTCGACCCCATCGCACTCGAACGCTCAATCAACGCAATCACCCGCGCCAACCGCGTCGAATTCTATGGCTTCGGCGCCTCGGGCTCGGTTGCCGCCGACGCGCAGCATAAGTTCTTCCGACTTCAGATGTCTTCAGCTGCCTATACCGATCCCCATATTCAGCACATGTCGGCGATATCCCTTGGCCGTGACGATGTGGTGGTGGCGATTTCGCAATCCGGACAAACAACGGCGCTTTTGCAAAGTGTGCGTCTTGCCAGGCAGGCGGGCGCAACGGTAATCGGCCTCGCACCTCGCGATACGGCACTAAGCCAAGAGTGCACTATCCCAATCTACGTCAATGGAGAGGAAGACCACGAAACGTTTGCGCCTGTTTCCTCACGCATTGCGCATCTCGTCGTAATCGACGTTATAGCAACCGGCGTTGCACTAAAACGTAAGCCGGTGCTCAAAGAACATCTCCAAAAGCTCGATACTAGCCAGCGCATCTTGCGCAAGGGGCGAGTTCTCCGCTCGAAAGTAGGAGGGAGTTAAGCACTCCTCATTGCTACAGTTGTAAAAAATTAGTATCAACTCGGCCGCTTACTTTTCCACCCGCTTTCTATATTCACTAAACGAGTAGAGATGCAGACGTTGCTCGGCCGTTCCGTAGTTGATCCATGACATAGACAGCGACCACACAGTGTGGCAACTTTCGCTCTGCTTTCGTTTTCTACCGTAAGCGACGATCTATGGGGATGAAAAATTGTTTTTAGTCAAAAGGAGTTTACTGCAAGCCACGGTCGTGGCGGCGCTGGTCGGCCTCGCGGGTCTTGGCATTGTGAGACTCGAATTCATACAAGATTGGGCTTTTCTTAGAATTCTTGCCGCATCTACGCCGAATACTGATGCGCCTGATGAGCCAGATGCGCTCAGCGCCTCGGTTTGCGGCTCGCGCTCGCCGATTCCTGATCCCGCGCGCGCAGAAGCCTGTGTGTTGGTGCAAGCGGGTGAAAGACTTTTTGTGGTCGATGTAGGTGACGGCAGCGTCGCTCGTCTCCGCCAGTGGGCGACACCGTTTAATCGAATCGAAGCGGTGATGCTTACACACCTTCATTCGGATCATATTTCTGACCTAGCAGATATGCATCTCGCCACGTGGGTTCTGCAAGACAGGCGCGCTAAGTTGCCTGTCTACGGTCCCGCCGGCGTCGAGCAGGTGACCGCGGGTTTCGAGCTGGCTTACGGCATCGATTATGGTCTGCGCAACGCGCATCATGGCGATTCACTCGCGCCGCTTGATGTCGCCGGTTTTGATCCAAGGCCAATCGATAATGACGCCCTGGAAATACTCAGCGAGGGCGATTTGAAGGTCAGTGCGTTTCTAGTCGATCACCCGCCTATCGTCCCAGCGTATGGCTATCGTTTCGATTATAAAGGTCGGTCACTTGTGATCAGTGGCGATACCAAAAAGAGTCAGGCGATGATCGATAATAGCCGTGGGGTTGACGTGTTGTTTCATGAGGCGCAGTCGAACGAATTACTCAACATCATGATTAATGCGTCGAGGGCGAATTCAGCGGACAACCGCGCGCAGCTTTTCGAAGATATTCAGACCTACCATACGACACCAATCGAAGCAGCAGAAGTTGCAAACGAAGCAGGGGTTGGACACTTAGTCTTTTACCACCTCACTCCCTCGCCGAGAAATTCGCTAATGGCCGATAGGCTTTTACGCGGGGTCAAGGAAGTACGCCCTGACAATTGGACACTTTCAGTAGACGGCACGAGAGTCACGCTGCCCGTAGGCAGCGATGAAATTTTTCTAGATGAGGTTGATTAATTAGTTCTAGACTGCTCATTCTGCCAATAGCTTTTGGTAATTCGATAGCAGAGCGTCTTAGTAGGCTCGCCTGAAATAGCGAGATTTGCAGTGTAAGCGTATTCGGCGCCAATTTTCTGAGCAGCTTTCTGGGAACGAATGTTGCTAGGCGCAATATGAAGCCAAATCTCGTCAAATGTCTCGAAGGCGTGATCTAACATGAGTGTCTTCATCGCTCGATTCCAAACGCCGCCCCAGTAATAGGAATCCAAAAAGGTAAACCCTATCGACATCGAGTCTTCAATATCGGGTGCGGGGTAGTAACGCGAACAGCCGATGATTCGTGCCTCATGTGCGCCACCGGTCGAGTTATCGATGGCGACGAGCGTCGTCTCTGTTGCGAGCAGAAATTCAAAATACAACTCGAAGACATCACGCTGCCAGCGATCATGCTTAGGATGGCCTGCCCAAGTTTCCGGCGAAGACGCCGCCAAATAAAGACCTTCGAAGTCAGCTTCTGCAAGGGGCCGCAAAGTGAGTATTTCGTTACCTAATCTTGGTTGAGCATTGAAGGTCATGCCACGATCCTTAGCTAACTGCGTAACGCAAAAGACGACGCTCACCGTTTTTATCGACAAGAAGCATCGTCTTTTGACTCTCTAGGTGCTGACGCATTGTCTTAGAGAGGATTTTTATAGCGCATGTAGCTGACGCGCTATCCTGCGATTCGGTGAAGAGCACAGATTTTGTTGCCCGACGGATCACGCAGATAGGCAAGATACATTTTACCGTTGTCTCCTTCGCGTATACCCGGCGCGTCTTCACAAGCAGTGCCGCCGTTCGCAAGTCCAGCTGCATGCCAAGCATCACCCTGCGCTTCGTCGGCAACTGAAAAACCAATTGTGCTGCCATTGCCGCCTGTTGCCGGCTGCTCATTTATCGGCTCAGAGATTGAGAAAATGCCGGTGGGTGCCATGTAAAAATAGCGCTTCTTGCCAGTTGGGCTCTCGTTTAACACGCCCGGCCCGTAGCCAAGAACGCCAAGTACTTCGTCGTAAAATTTCTTTGATGCTTCGATATCGGTGGCACCTAACATGATGTGACTAAACATTTTCTTTCCTCTCTTTTTACTCTATGTGTTTCTCGGTTTCTCTTAGCGACTCTTTATAACTTTTTATAACTCTTATTAACTATTTCCCACTCGTGGCTTCATTCGGTAGTAATACTAGCCTACTTGGTGTCCTGCGGCAGTACTCCAAAAGCGCTATTTATCAGTAGCTATTGTTTCTTTTCATGACTCAAGTTTAACCTGTATTGAAGCCGCAACGGCGAGGGCCTTTTGAATTGCTTCGTCGGTTGTCGACGCGCGTGCGAGGCCAACGCCCATCCGCCGCGTGCCGTTAACTTCGGGTTTGCCAAAGAGGCGAATCGACGTGTCGGGTATTGCAGTAGCCGCCTTCAGGTTGCCGTAGCTTATCTCTGCACTTTCGCCTTCGACTAATAGCACTGCCGAGGCGGAGGGCCCATAAAAGCGAATTGCCGGAATACTCAGCCCCAGAATCGCGCGCGCATGCAGGGCGAATTCCGAGAGGTCTTGCGAAATGAGAGTGACCATGCCCGTGTCGTGTGGGCGCGGAGACACCTCACTAAACAACACGTCGTCGCCTCTCACAAACAGCTCGACACCGAATAGCCCGCGGCCACCAAGCGCGCCTGTCACCTTTTGCGCAATCTCTTTAGCTTTATCCAATGCGGGCTGCGACATGGCCTGCGGCTGCCAAGACTCACGATAGTCCCCGTCTTCCTGCCTATGGCCAATAGGTTCACAGAAACTCACACCCTCGCTATGTTGTACGGTGAGCAGCGTGATCTCATAGTCAAAATCGACGAAGCCTTCGACGATGACAGTGCCAGCGCCGCTGCGGCCGCCTTCTTGCGAATACTGCCAGGCCTGCTCGATGTCTGACTCGCTCTTGATCGTACTCTGACCCTTGCCAGAGGAGCTCATAATCGGCTTGATGACACATGGGATTCCAATAGCCGCAATGGCCTCTTTATACTCATCGTAGGTTGACGCAAACCGATACTCGGAAGTTTCAATGCCTAACTCCTCTGCAACGAGTCTGCGAATACCTTCGCGGTTCATTGTAAGCTGAGCGGCCCGCGCACTCGGCACTATATTAATGCCCTCTGCCTCGAGCTCCACCAAGGTCTGCGTAGCGATAGCCTCGATTTCGGGAACGACATAGTGTGGTCGCTCAATAGCGATTATGCGCCTGAGCTCGACCGAGTCTAGCATGGAGAAAGTATAACTTCGGTCTGCTACTTGCATAGCAGGCGCGTTCGCATAGCGATCGCAAGCTATAACCTCCACTCCGAGGCGCTGGAGCTCTATTACCACCTCTTTTCCAAGCTCACCTGAACCAAGCATGAGGACTTTCGTTGCAGTCGGGCTGAATGGAGTACCGATTGTGGTCATAGTGTCGCGTCTGCCTCAATAATCAACGGGTTCAAGTGCTATCGGGGTAAAGAGTATTTCGCTGTCGATCTGACGCCACTCGTCGTTAGTATATCCACTGTCTTCGAATTCCTCATAAGACTGCCAAAGGTCTTCGGGAATATTCCAACCTTTATCATCGGTATGCGTTTCACGCGGCAAACTGTATTTGCCGATGACTAGCCGAAACTGAGACGAAACCGCAGAATCGTCGTGCTCCCGCCATTCGCTAAAGAGTATCTCGACATCGCTATAAAGCAAATCATCAACAGAGTATTCAGCCGGATCGATTGCAATAATAAGCGGGTCTTCAGGCGCATGGAAATTTGTCTCCCAGCGCTCGAATACCTGTCCTGTGAGTACATGCTCGACGTAATGAATACGCTCAAAACTGTCTTCTCTTGTCACTACTGTGTATTTATTGATATCAGCTTTTCTCTTTATTGCTATCGGCTCTCGCAGAACCAATTGCCGCACCTAGCGCTACACAAACTCCGATCCAAACTGGATCATTTGTTAGAGCAAAAATCGTCGCACCTATCGCCGTGCTTATTGCGATCGAGCTTCCGATGTTTTCAGAATTCTTAGTCTCTTTACTCATTTTTAAAGTTCTATCTGATTTATTCCACCGTGACAGACTTCGCCAAATTACGAGGATGATCGACATCTGTACCCTTAGTAATAGCGACATAATAAGAAAGCATCTGCAGGGGAACAGTGAAAACAATGGGAGCAAGAACCTCCGAGCAGCGCGGTACATTGATTACCTTAAGTCCTTTTTCGGACTGATAACCAATACTCTCGTCGGCAAAAACAAATAACTTACCCCCGCGGGCGCTCACTTCCGAGAGATTCGCTTTAAGCTTACCCAAAAGATCATTATTAGGCGCCACGGCTACGACGGGCATTTTGCTGTCAACTAGCGCAAGAGGGCCATGTTTAAGCTCGCCCGCCGGATAAGCTTCCGCATGAATGTATGAAATTTCTTTTAGTTTGAGCGCGCCTTCTTTCGCGACCGGATACTGAATACCGCGTCCCAAGAATAGGCTGTGGTGTTTGTCGCTAAACTGTTTTGCAATGGTTTTAATTTGTTTACGTAGCCCTAGGGTTTTTTCAACGATGTTTGGCAGTTTATGCAGCTCTTTAACGAGCTTAGCTTCGTGGGCCACGCTTAGGCCTGTGCGTCGGCCAAGCACGATTGAGAGAACGAGGAGTATGGTGAGCTGCGTAGTAAACGCTTTTGTCGATGCAACGCCGATCTCTTGGCCAGCCATAGTTAGCATGCTGATATCCGATTCGCGCACGAGAGAACTGGTCGCTACATTACATATCGCAAGCGTGGCTACGTAGCCGAGTTTTTTTGCATACCGTAGGGCTGCAAGCGTATCAGCAGTTTCACCCGACTGAGAAATAGTAACGAAAAGCGTGTTTGGCTGAACAATAATATCGCGGTAGCGATAGTCGCTGGCGATATCGACTTGACATGGAATTTTAGCAATCGATTCGAACCAGTACTTTGCGACCAGACCGGCATGTGAACTCGTGCCGCAGGCGACTATTTGTACCCCGTTGATTTTGTCGAAAATGGGCGGTGCTTTTATACCAAACGCTTGTTCTAAAACCGAGGTTTTACTTACACGTCCGTCTAGCGTATTTTTTATCACCCGTGGCTGCTCATAAATTTCTTTGAGCATAAAATGCTCATAGCGGCCTTTGTCTGAGTCATCTGTCTGATGCATTACTGTCGTTGTCGGACGGCTTACTTTTTTGCCCTTATGCCAGATGGTAATCGCCTGCCTTTCGACCTTCGCAATATCGCCTTCTTCGAGGTAGATGAAGCGATCAGTAACCTGACCTAATGCAAGGGGGTCTGATGCAACAAAATTTTCGCCAATTCCGACGCCGATAACCAATGGACTACCGCTGCGGGCAACGACCAGTTTATCGGGTTCGTTATTATCAATAACGCAAAGTCCGTAGGCACCTTCGAGTTTTTTCACCGTCTTTTTTACCGCCGCCTCGAGCGAGACTTTCCCGCCTTCACGATTGGCGTGAATGAGGTGGGCAATGGCTTCGGTATCGGTGTCTGTAACGAATAGATAGCCCGCTTTTTTGAGTTCGACTCGAAGTGCTTCGTAATTTTCGATTATGCCGTTATGCACTAGGGCAATATCAGGCCCCGACATATGCGGATGCGCATTGGCAACGCTCGGCTTACCATGCGTTGCCCAGCGGGTATGGGCAATACCGACACGGCCGCTCGCTTTTACGCTGGTTTTGGCCGCTGCGGTGACGAGCTTGTTTACCTTGCCAACCGTTTTGATCGTATTAATTGTTGTTGCGCGAGTGTTAGACGTCGGTGATATGAGCGCGAGTCCGGCAGAATCGTAGCCCCTATATTCGAGCCGCTTAAGACCTTCTAATAGAATCTCTTTGACTTCTCGTTCAGCGATAGCCCCTACGATTCCACACATACCTTGACCTCTGTTCTTCTAGTCTATTTTTTTGCGGGTCGTTTCCAACCGGTGACATTGCGCTGCTTTGCTCGGCCTACAGCGAGGTTGTCGCTAGGCACTGCGCGATTGATTACTGATCCTGCAGCGACAAAAACGCCGTTTTCGAGTTCAACAGGGGCGACGAGAACGCTATTAGATCCAACAAATACATTGTCGCCTAAAGTGGTAGTGTGTTTGTTAACGCCGTCATAGTTACAGAATATCGTACCTGCACCGATATTCACGTCTGCACCAATAGTGGCATCCCCAATATAGGCAAGATGGTTCGCCTTGCTACCATTACCCATGACAGCTTTTTTTGTCTCAACAAAATTGCCTATTTTTACTGAGTCCGCAAGCACAGTTCCTGGTCGCAGGCGCGCATAGGGGCCTATAGTTGCGGCGTTTCCAATGACTGCGCCATCGATAATCGTCCCGGGTAACAGGGTTACGTCATCACCTAGGGTTGCATCTTTGATGAGGCAGTTTGCACCAATAGAGACGTTGTTACCCAGTTTTATCTGCCCTTCGAGAACGACGTTTACGTCGATCGTAAGGTCTCGCCCATAGCTAATGTCACCACGAATATCCACGCGGGTCGGGTCCATTACGGTAACGCCCGTTGCCAGTAGTGCCTGCGCCTGAATCATCTGAAAGTGACGCTCCAACATGCACAGCTGAAGCTTATCGTTTACACCCTGTACTTCGTATTCGTCGCCGGTGGTCAACGATTCTACAACGTGCCCGTCGGCAACGGCCATCGCAATAATATCCGTTAGATAATACTCGCCTTGCGCATTATCATTACTGAGACGGCTGAGCCAATCCTTTAGCTCGATAGCTGAGCTAACCAAGATTCCGCTGTTTACTTCATTTATGCCTTTTTGCTCTTCTGATGCATCGCGTTCTTCAACGATAGCGCGCAGTTGGTGTGAGTCATCTCTGATTATCCTACCCAGACCTTCAGGGTTTTGCGTAAAAAGCGTCAGCACTCCAAGTGGCGCAGTGGCGCTCGTGTCGATAAGCTCTTGCAAGGTGTCTTTGCTCACGAGTGGCACATCGCCATACAGAACGAGTACTCGGTCTTCAACACTGCGTGCAGGTATATTGGGCATCGCTTGTTGTACCGCGTGTCCAGTGCCAAGCTGATTATCTTGACTAACGAAGCTTAACTCGCTGCCCTTAAGCCCTTCATAGCTAACGTAGCCTTCGTGAGAGTCATCGCCTAAAAAGTGTCGTTTGATTACATCGGCACCGTGGCCAACAACTAGGTGGATATGCTCAGTGCCAAGCGAAGAGGCACAGTCGACGACATGTTCTATCATCGGCTTGCCCGCAATCTTATGCATCACCTTAGGAAGATTAGAATTCATTCGCGTGCCTTTCCCGGCAGCTAGAATTACTACATCGAGTCTCATAGGCCTCTCACTGTTTTATGCTGAATTACCGAAGGTTATCGGCTGATTTATTGAGTTCGACTGCAGAAATTTAGCCCTTACACAACGAAAAAGGGCAGCTTACGCTACCCTTTGTCTCATTCGTGAAGGCGATCCCAGCCTAGCATCTGCGTTAACGCTTGTGCTGACGAAGCGCTCGTAACTGAGCGGCCGCTTCTGCGATGCGAGCCGCAGCGCTGCCGTAGTCAAAGTCAGCTTGACGATCAGCAATCTCTTGCTCGGCGTCTTCAATCGCTTTGGCTGCAGCAGCCTCATCGAGGTCTTCTGCACGTTCTGCCGTATCGGCCAATAACGTAGTGACTCCGGGCTGCACTTCTAAGAATCCGCCAGAGACATAAAAAATCTCTTCGGCGCCACCTTCCATCGTAAGCTTTACTGGACCGGGAATGAGCTGCGTTAACAACGCGGCGTGACCAGGCACGATACCGAGGTCGCCGAGCACGCCTGTTGCCACGATCATCTCGACGGAACCGGAAAAGATGCTCTTTTCGGCACTAACGATATCGCAGTGTAAGGTTGTGGCCATAATGGTCTGCTCTCTTTATTTAAGCTTCGCTGCTTTTTCGACTGCTTCTTCGATTGTGCCAACCATGCTGAACGCTTGCTCTGGAAGGTGATCGTATTCGCCAGCAAGAATGCCTTTGAAACCTTCAATCGTATCTTTGAGCGACACGTACTTACCTGGTACGTTAGTGAAGATTTCAGCAACCGTAAAGGGCTGTGACAAGAACTGGCTGATGCGACGTGCACGGCCAACAGTCTGACGGTCTTCGTCTGAAAGTTCGTCCATACCGAGAATCGCGATAATGTCTTTGAGTTCTTTATAGCGCTGAAGCACGGTTTGTACGCCACGAGCCACTTCGTAGTGCTCAGATCCGATAACCAATGGATCAAGCTGACGCGAGTTCGAGTCAAGTGGGTCTACCGCAGGGTAGATACCGAGAGAGGCGATGTCACGCGACAGTACAACCGTCGCATCAAGGTGTGCGAACGTGGTTGCCGGTGATGGGTCAGTTAAGTCATCTGCAGGTACGTATACCGCCTGAATTGAAGTAATTGAACCATCTTTTGTAGACGTAATACGCTCTTGCAGAGCACCCATCTCTTCAGCGAGTGTTGGCTGGTAGCCCACCGCAGATGGCATACGGCCAAGGAGTGCTGATACCTCGGTTCCCGCGAGTGTATAACGGTAAATGTTATCAACGAACAGCAGTACATCGCGGCCTTCGTCGCGGAACTGCTCTGCCATAGTGAGGCCGGTTAGGGCAACGCGCAAGCGGTTACCGGGCGGCTCATTCATCTGGCCGTAAACCATTGATACCTTAGACTCACCTTCGAGATCGATAACGCCGGATTCCTGCATTTCGTGATAGAAATCGTTACCTTCACGAGTACGCTCACCTACACCTGCAAACACCGACAAACCACCGCGAGCAGTTGCGATGTTGTTGATGAGCTCCATCATATTAACTGTCTTACCTACACCCGCGCCGCCGAGGAGGCCAACTTTACCGCCCTTAGCAAACGGACAGATGAGGTCAATAACTTTAATACCTGTTTCGAGGATTTCGTTGTTTGCCGAAAGCTCTTCGTAGGTTGGAGCCTTACGGTGAATAGGCATATGCACTTGCGCGCCGATGTCGCCGCGCTCGTCGATTGGACGACCAAGTACGTCAACGATACGGCCAAGAGTTTCTTGACCTACAGGTACAGTAACCGGAGCACCTGTATCTTCAACGTTGAGCCCACGGCGAAGACCCTCGGTACTACCAAGAGCAATTGTGCGAACGATGCCGTCGCCAAGTTGCTGCTGCACTTCGAGTGTAATTTCGGTATCAATAACCTTGAGGGCATCATAGACCGCAGGCACGCTGTCGCGCGCAAACTCGACGTCAATAACAGCTCCAATAATCTGTACGATTCGACCGCTACTCATGTTCGGTTCCTCTATATCCTAAGCACTAAATTCTATTTAAATTAATATCAGTTCGCATTGCCGTTAAACAGCTGATGCACCACCGACGATCTCTGAGAGTTCTTGTGTAATCGCCGCTTGGCGCGCTTTGTTATAAACGAGCTGCAAGTTGTCGATGAGATCGCCCGCGTTATCGGTAGCGTTCTTCATTGCGATCATTCGAGCCGCTTGTTCGCAGGCATTGTTTTCAACAACCGCCTGATAAACCTGCGACTCAATGTAACGATCTAGAAGGCCATCGAGTAGCTCTTGAGCGTCCGGCTCGTAGAGGTAATCCCAATGTCCTTTTAACTCGTCTTCGTCCGAGGGTTCCAGTGGTAGCAGCTGCTGCACTGTAGGCTTCTGTGTCATGGTGTTAACAAACTCGTTGCTCACAACAAACACCTGGTCCAATTCCCCGTTTTCGAACTTATCCAACATGACTTTGACGACGCCGACGATGTCAGCAGCCTCTGGCTTTTCGCCCATGTCGCGAACCGAAGCCAGCACATTGCCGCCAAAGTTCTTAAAAAAGTTCATCGACTTGGCACCAATAGCGCAAACATCGACTTCGATATTCGCATCACGGTTTGCCTTCATTGCTGCAACGGTTGCTTTAAACAGGTTAGTGTTTAAGCCGCCACAGAGGCCACGGTCCGTAGACACAACGATATAGCCGACGCGCTTAACTTCCCGCGTGTCGAAGAATACGTGGTGGTATTCGGGCGTCGCGTGCGCAATATGGCCGATTACCGCGCGGATGCGCTGGGCGTAAGGTTTGCCCAGTTCCATGCGATCTTGTGCCTTGCGCATCTTACTAGCTGCGACCATTTCCATCGCGCTAGTGATTTTCTGAGTGTTTTTAATACTCGAAATCTGCGTTCGTATTTCTTTTCCGACAGCCATTGCTCAGTTGCTTCTCTTAGTTGTAAGTGAGTGCATCGCTCGAGCGATTCTAAAACTCGAGCACCGCAGGGCTTACCAAGTTTGAGTCGACTTGAACTTATCCAAGGCGGCTTTGAACTTAGACTCGAAGTCGTCATTCCAGTCGCCGTTTTCGTTGATGCTCGCCATCAACGCAGCTTCTTCGCTATTCATGTAAGAAAGAAGCGACGCTTCGAAGTCCAACACCTTATTTAGCGCGATGTCTTTCAGGTAACCATTGTTAGCCGCGTAAATAACGACGCCCATTTCGGCAACCGACAACGGTGAGTATTGCTTTTGCTTCATTAGTTCGGTGACGCGCTGACCGTGCTCTAGCTGAGCACGTGTAGCTTCGTCTAGATCTGATGCAAACTGTGCAAAAGCAGCGAGTTCACGGTATTGCGCAAGTGCGATACGAATACCACCGCCGAGCTTCTTAATGATTTTAGTTTGTGCGGCACCACCTACACGTGACACCGAGATACCTGGGTTCATCGCAGGGCGGATGCCTGAGTTGAATAAGTCGGTTTCGAGGAAAATCTGGCCGTCGGTGATAGAGATCACGTTGGTCGGAACGAACGCTGATACGTCGCCCGCCTGAGTCTCAATGATCGGAAGTGCGGTCAGTGATCCTGTCTTGCCTTTTACTTCACCGTTTGTAAACGCTTCTACATAGTCGGCGCTTACGCGTGATGCTCGCTCGAGCAGACGTGAGTGCAAGTAGAAAACGTCACCAGGGTAAGCTTCACGGCCCGGTGGACGACGGAGGAGGAGTGAGATCTGACGGTAGGCTACCGCTTGCTTAGAAAGATCATCGTAAACGATAAGGGCGTCTTCACCGCGGTCACGGTAGTATTCACCCATCGTACAACCGGCGTATGGCGCAATAAACTGCATCGATGCAGGATCGGACGCGGTTGCGGCAACGATGATTGTGTATTCTAGAGCCCCGTGTTCTTCAAGCTTCTTCACGACGTTCGCAACTGACGAAGCCTTCTGGCCGACAGCCACGTAGACACACTTAATGCCTTTGCCCTTTTGGTTAATAATCGTATCGATCGCTACAGCTGTCTTTCCAACCTGACGGTCGCCAATGATTAGCTCGCGCTGTCCGCGTCCAACTGGGGTCATGGCATCGATAGACTTGAGACCAGTTTGAATAGGTTGATCAACCGACTTACGTGCAATTACACCCGGTGCAATCTTTTCAACAGGCGCGGAAAGCTTCGCTTCAACCGGGCCCTTACCATCGATAGGTTTACCGAGCGCATCGACTACGCGGCCTTCCAACTCAGGACCCACTGGGACCTCTAGAATGCGCTGTGTGCATCGGCACGTTTGGCCTTCGGCCAGCGACAAGTAGTCGCCCAATACCACGGCGCCGACAGAGTCTCGCTCGAGGTTTAGTGCCATACCGTAGATGCCACCTTCGAATTCGATCATCTCACCGTACATCACGTCTGCGAGGCCGTGTATGCGGATAATACCGTCGGATACGCTAACGATCGTACCTTCGTTCTTCGATTGAACCGAGACGTCGAGGTTGTCGATGCGCTGCTTAATAATTTCGCTGATTTCTGAGGGATTCAGTTCTTGCATGCTTATATCCTAGATCCTGACGTGTTCAGGAATTTATTGATTCGGCTAGTTTCTTGAGTTTGCCTCGCACCGAGCTATCGATCACGGTATCACCGGCGCGAATAATCGCACCACCGATTAAGCTTGGGTCAACGTTGGCAACCAGTTTCACTTCACGGTTGAGGCTCTTCGTAAGCGCGGCGGCGAGCGCGTCCACTGTCGCGTCGTTCACCTCAAAGGCGGTAGTGACCATCGCGTCTACCGACTTTTCTTGCTGTGCTCGGAGCACTTCAAATAACTCAACTATCTCGGCGATCAATGTCAAGCGGCCGTGATAGGCGAGCACTTTAACGACATTCTGAGCCGCAGGCGTCAAGGCGTCACCAAAAAGTCCGATGAGCTTTTCAGCTTGTTCTTCGGCGGTAATTATCGGCGAAGATAGGAGCGTGGCAACTCGCTCGTCTTTGCAGACTGAGGCGATCTGACGCAGCATCTGCGACCAGCCCGCGAGGTCATTGCTCTCTACTGCGACTTGAAACACAGCCTTCGCGTAGGGCCGTGCGAGAGTTATTGGTTCTGCCATGTGTGAAACCTGGTTTTTAACCTAGTTGCACCGGAGGGAGTCCCCTCGCGGCGTTAGTTGCTTGCGCTTATTAGCGCTCGCATTCGACTGTTTTAGCCTCGCTTTGGCCGCTACGCGGCGAGAGGCGCGACAGCGCGCTGTTAGAGCTCAGCTGCAAGGCCTTTGAGTAGCTCTTCGTTAGCAGCTTGATCGATAGATCGTTGCAGAATCTTCTCGGCGCCGGCTATAGCGATTGTAGCAACCTGCTCACGCAGCGCTTCTTTCGCACGGTTAGCTTGCTGTTCGATTTCTGCATTGGCTGCGGCAATCATTCGCTCACCTTCGGCGCGTGCCTGATCCTTAGCTTCTTCTACAATCTGGTTAGCGCGACGCTTCGCTTGCTCAACTATTTCAGCAGCTTCTCGCTTCGCGATTTCCTTATCCGCACCGGCTTTTTCTTGTGCGGCGGCGAGATCAAGTTGCGCGCGTTCTGCCGCTTCGAGTCCGTCGATAATTTTCTTACGACGCTCTTCGAGCACAGCGACCAGAGGCGGCCAAACCACCTTCATGCAGAAGTAGGCAAAGAGTGCGAATGCAATGCTTTGACCAAGTACTGTTGCGTTTAAATTCATGCTTTCTCTCCTGTCTGGTTGGGGTTACCCCTACCGAGCTGCAGTTAATTAACCGAGGAAAGGATTAGCGAAGATGAACAGGAACGCGATACCAACACCGATGATGGAGATTACGTCCACGAACGCCGCAACGAGGAAGAACTGTGTTTGTAGCTTTGGGGCGAGCTCTGGTTGACGAGCCGAACCTTCGATCAACTTGCCGCCTAGGCTGCCGAACGCTACCGCGGTGCCAGCACCACAGATACCGAAGATAATTGCTGCCGCGAGTAGAGTCATTGCTTCAATGGTCATGTTTGTCTCCAAGTTTTACTTTCTTGTGGAACCTTCTGGCTCCGGGTTTCAGTGGTTTGGGTCTTACTTTTTTAGTGATCGACTTGATGCGCTTGGTTCAGATACACGATCGTGAGCATCATAAACAGGTAAGCCTGTAGCGTGATGACCAAGATGTGGAACACAGCCCAGGCAAAATGCAAGGGAAGCTGATACCAACCGAGTAAAGCGATTACTAAGAAAATTACCTCGCCGGCAAACATGTTGCCGTAGAGTCGTAGCGCGAGTGACACAGGCTTAGCAAAAAATCCTGGGAGTTCGAGCAACAAGTTAAGCGGCGCTAAATACCACTTAGGGAATGGGTGCATTAAAAAATCGTTAGCGAAGCCAAGAGGACCTTTCACTTTTAGGCTGTAGTAAATAACCATGATAAACACAGCGGTCGCAAAGCCTAATGTAATATTAATGTCTGTAGTCGGAACTGCTTTGAAGTAGAGGTGTGAGTCACCGGCAACGGTTTGCGCAAAGAGCGGTATCCAGTCCACAGGAACTAAATCCATCGCGTTCATCAGGAAGATCCAGCTAAACGTCGTGAGTGCCAGCGGTGCAACGAACTTGTTTTTGGCATGAAAAGCGCCTTCAACGCTTTCGATAACGAATTCAACAATCATCTCGACAAAATTTTGTACACCGCCAGGGACGCCAGAAGTAACCTTGCGAGAGACGAGATAGTAGAAAGCCATAAACAGTACACCAAGGATCATTGAGATCAGCATGGTGTCGACGTTTATCGCCCAAAAACCCATTTGCGCTGCTTCTTCAGGCGTGTGGGCGAAGCCCCAATGGCCATCTAATTTGCCATAGGTAAGAAAGCCAAGGTGGTGAGATACATACTCGGTGCCGCTCGCGTAGAGGACGTCGCCGTTTGCTTCAGCCATAAGTCAGTCTTCTTTCAGTGTTCGTCGAATGTGTTTTGTGTGCTTTCGTCTTTCTTTTCAGTGTCGATGTTTAGTTAGCCGATAGGCGCCATAAATACCCGCGCTGTGAACGACTAAAAACCCTGCAAAGACCCAAAGCGGAGCAAGTGGCTCAACGCTTGCAAAGGTCAGCGCAAACCCTGCTGCTATAAGACCAAGCTTGATAGCCTCTCCTTTAAAAACAGAGGCAATCATTTTTTCCGTTTCGCTCGCTCCGCGGTGCTGAAACGTCTTATAAGCAAAATAAGCGCCTGGTACTGCGCTTATTAGCCCACCCAGAAACGCCGAGTAGGCGACTACGCCTTTATCTTCACCCGCTATGATCCCTACCAGTGCTGCAAAAAGTGCTGCGGCGGTAAACTGTAGAACAATCACTCGGGTAAAAGGTGGTGGCTTAATCGTCGTCACAGCCATTCTCTCCACTCTTTAAGCTTAAGCCTTAAGCTTTT
>Ga0181556_1000340_pt1 | contig 50171 bp, 39 predicted proteins | sample 011ome_14_FD_148651 | JGI IMG/M metagenome (GOLD analysis project Ga0181556, IMG submission 148651) | Coastal salt marsh microbial communities from the Groves Creek Marsh, Skidaway Island, Georgia - 011505AT metaG (spades assembly) | ecosystem: Environmental > Aquatic > Marine > Intertidal zone...
GTGGTTGTTGTAGATGTGGGCATCGCCGAGGGTATGTACAAAATCACCTACCTCGAGCTCACAAACTTGGGCCACCATATGCACCAAAAATGCGTACGATGCGATGTTGAAAGGCACGCCCAAGAAAATATCTGCACTGCGCTGGTACAACTGGCAGCTGAGCTTACCATCGGCCACATAAAACTGGAAGAATGCATGACATGGCGGCAGCGCCATTTGATCTACAAAACCGACGTTCCAAGCGTTGACGATGATGCGGCGGCTGTTGGGATTGTTTTTGATCTGATCGATGATCTGGGCGATTTGGTCCACATGACCGCCGTTCGGCGCGGGCCATGAGCGCCACTGGTACCCATAGACAGGGCCGAGCTCTCCCCACTGTGCAGCAAAGGCCTTATCCGTGGCCACACGCTCGGCAAAAGCGCGAATGTCCTCGCCTTGGAAATCTTCAGACTTCGCATAGGCCGCATAGGGCCAATCGTCCCAAATACGCACTTTGTTTTGCGCGAGGTATTCGATGTTGGTCGAACCTTGAAGGAACCAAAGTAACTCGTGGAGGATGCTTTTGATATGTACCTTCTTGGTCGTCAGGAGTGGAAATCCTTCTTGAAGATTGAACCGCATCTGGTGGCCGAACACACTGAGGGTGCCCGTGCCGGTGCGGTCGCCTTTTTGCACGCCTTCTGATAAGACGCGTTTTACGAGATCGTGGTATTGCTGCATGTAACAAAGATGGTCGAGATGAGCCGGAATTGCTACGAAAAATACTATGGGTTATCCACGGAGAAATGAACAAAAAAGCCCGCCTCGAGGAGGCGGGCTTCGGGTGCCCCGGGCCGGGATCGAACCGGCACGGACATTGCTGTCCACAGGATTTTAAGTCCGGCGTGTCTACCAATTCCACCACCGGGGCTCCAACAAAAAACCCTCCGGTGTTGGAGGGTCTTTGAGCGAAAGACGGGATTCGAACCCGCGACCCCAACCTTGGCAAGGTTGTGCTCTACCAACTGAGCTACTTTCGCGATTGGGACGGCAAATATACAGCCGAAATTAGTTTTCGCAATAGTCCACCTTATTTTTTCGAAAGTTTTTCTTTCAAGGTATTCAAGAGCATTAAAGCCTCTATAGGCTTGAGTTCATCAAGGTTCAGACCCTCAAGCTCTTCCGCAATATCTTCCAATTCCGGCCGGTCCATAGAAAAGAAATTCAATTGCGCACCGGCCGAAGCTCCCGAGGGCGTTTCGCCGCGCTCGCGCTGTGCTTCGAGGTCGCCGAGGACTTGGCCCGCACGGTGGAGTACATATCCTGGAATGCCGGCGAGTTTCGCGACATGAAGTCCGAAGGAATGGGCGGTACCGCCAGGCTTTAATTGGCGGGTAAAGATGATCGACCCCTTGTGCTCTTCGGTGCTGATGTGGTAGTTGCGGACCTTGCCGAAGGTCTTCTCCATCTCGTTCAACTCGTGGTAATGCGTCGCGAAGAGGACCAACGGTGTGCTCGGGTGCTGGTGCAAGTATTCGGCAATTCCCCAAGCGATGCTCACACCATCAAAGGTGCTGGTTCCGCGGCCTATTTCGTCCAAAATGACCAAGCTGCGGTCGCTGATGTTGTTCAAAATCGTCGCCGTCTCGTTCATTTCGACCATGAAAGTACTCTCCCCCTTGCTCAGGTTATCCGAAGCGCCGACGCGCACGAACAACCGGTCCATGATGGGCAGGTCGGCGGAGGCCGCCGGTACGAACGCGCCCGCTTGGGCGAGGATCAGGATGAGTGCGGTTTGGCGCAATAAGGCACTCTTACCGCTCATGTTGGGACCGGTAATCATGGCAATGGATGCCGTAGCAGCATCCATATCCAAGGAATTTGCAATGTAAGGCGTGCCTTCGGGCAGCACCTGCTCGATGACGGCGTGACGGCCGCGGTCGATCGCTAATTGGCGATCGGACCTGAAGGTCGGCCGCACATAGTCGTAGGCCTCGGCGGTCGTGGCGAAGCTGCGAAGAACGTCGATGGTCGCCACCCATTGGGCGTTGGATAGGATTTGAGGTGCGGCCACCGCGGCCTGCTCCACCAATTCCCCAAACAACCGCAGCTCGATGGTTTTGATTTTCTCTTCCGCCCCGAGGACTTCAGATTCGAATTTTTTGAGTTCGTCGGTGATGTAGCGCTCCGCATTGACCAAGGTCTGCTTGCGGTGCCAATGCTCGGGAACCTTGTCCTTGTGGGAGTTGCGGACCTCGAGGTAGTATCCGAAGACGTTGTTAAAGGCGAGCTTAAGGGACGGGATTTCGGTGGCGGCGGCTTCGCGGTCACGGATGGCATCTAGGGTGCCTTGAGCGTCGGACAAAAGGCCGCGCAGGCGGGCGAGTTCCGGATCGAATTGGCTCGAGATGGATTCTCCTTTGCCGATGATGGTAGCGGGGTCGTCCACGAGGGCCGAGCTAAGGGTTTCCCGTAGTTCGGACAAGGGTGCGGGCGGAGTTGCAGGGACGGTGATGCCCCACTCGTCGGTTTTGGCGTAGAGGGCAGCGGTGGCATCAAGGGCGTCGCGCAATCTAGCCATCTCTTTAGGAGAGATTCGCCCTGTGGAGGTGCGACTGCAGAGGCGTTCCATGTCCGGCATGCCAGAGAGGAGACCGGAAAGTTCGTCGCGTACGTCGGGCTGCTCTAATAATTGGTCCACGGTATCCAAACGCGCACCTATGCGATCTGTATCGAGGAGCGGCAGGCTGATCCAATGGCGAAGCAGGCGGCCGCCCATCGCGCTTTCCGTGCGGTCAATAACATCGATAAGGGCGACGCCGCCGGAAGCGTTGGGGTAGAATAATTCTAGGTTTTGGGCCGTGAAGCCGTCCAACCACATATAATCTTCGAGGACAATGCGCGAGAGACTAGTGATGTGGCTCAAGGAGCCCATTTCACTGTGCTTGAGGTGGTGTAAGATGGCGCCCACCGCGATAGTCGAGGCATCTTTATCGTTCAGACCAAAGCCGCTTAGGCCGTGGGTTTCGAAGTGCGAGGTGATGCACTCACTGGCGTATTTGGGCTCCCAAGCCCAAGGGTCGATCCCAAAACAATAATAGTCTTGCTCGAGCGAACGGCGCAGGTCGCGGTCCATGTCGCGCGGGTGTACGATCTCTTTGGGGGCGTAGGTGGCTAGCGCATTGCGCAATTCGAGCTCAGACCCCATGGCATGGAAGAAGGCACCGGTAGAAATTTCTACTACTGCCATTCCCCACGGGCCTTTTTTGGCCGGGTATAAGGCCGCGAGGTAATTGTGTTCCTTGCCGGCGAGGAGGTCGTTGTTCAGGTTGATGCCCGGGGTGATCATGTCGGTCACGCCACGCTTGACCAAGCCCTTGACAGTCTTTGGATCTTCGAGTTGCTCGACGATGGCGACGCGGTGGCCAGCCTTGACCAGCTTGGGCAAATACGTTTGCAAAGCGTGGTGAGGGAATCCGGCGAGTGCTACCTCCGAGGCCGAGCCGTTGGAGCGTTTGGTCAGGATGATATCGAGTGTTTTCGCGGCTTTTTCCGCATCGCTGCCAAAGGTTTCGTAGAAATCTCCCACGCGAAACAGAAGCATGGCTTCCGGATGCTTGGTTTTGATTTCATCGTACTGACGCATCATTGGCGTCTTTTTTCCCGAGGCAGATTTCCCCATTTACACTTACTTTGTCATTGAGAAGCGGCAAAATGTCGCAGACTTCAAAAGTAAGCGCTTCAGAGAGATGAGAAAACTTCGCAACAATGAATTGGGCAGATTATCTACCGAAGATTTTAAAAATTCGGAAAAAACACCCCTGATCATTGTCGCCGACAACGTGCGCAGCTTCCACAATGTGGGGAGTTTGTTCCGCACGGCCGATTGTTTTCGCGCCGCGCACATTTATTTGTGTGGCTTGACTCCTACCCCCGGTTCGGCGGATATGCAAAAGACTGCGCTCGGTGCGACGGACAGCATGGATTGGACGCACGTGGAACACACCCTGGATTGTGTGAAGGCCCTGCAACAGGAGGGTTATGAGGTGGTCGCGATCGAACAAGCTAAAGGCAGTGTGGATTTGCGTGATTTTGAGCCGAAAGGCCCTACTGCACTGGTGTTTGGACATGAAGTTATTGGGGTTGCCCAAGAAGTAGTGGACGCTTGTGACGCGGTGATTGAGATTGCCCAATTTGGCACTAAACACAGCCTCAACGTCAGCGTAAGCGCCGGCATTGCCATGTTTGAATTACACCGAAAATTGACGGGTGAGCATTAACGCCCGAGCAGTAGATTGATTCGGCGCTTCAAGCCTAAACTTTTCCAAAGCACCACGGGGATGATCCACGCGACAACGGAGAGTAGTACACCGATGTAGGTCGTTTGTGCATCGGCCGGCACAGAAGCATCTTTCGTGTACATGAGCCCTCGAACGACCCAAGGTTGTCGCCCCATTTCGGCGGTATACCAGCCGGCATAATTGGCCACTAAAGCGGCTATAAAAATAGCCACCAGCGCCCATGCTTGTTGTTGCCAGCGCCCTTCCCTTTTCCACCACAGGTACACGAACAAGGCCAGCAACACAAAATGGAGCAAAACCATCACGTGGTAGGAAGCGAATACAACATCGACCAAATCAGTCAAATAACTTTCCTGCCAAGCGCCTAATCCATAGATCGGTTGCGCGCCGTCGTTGAACATCATGAATGAGGTCATGCCCTCGAGTTTCATCGAAATGCGGTGATCTTTTGTCGGCAAGAGGTAGAGGTCCGCAGGTCCATAGACACTTTCGTGGCCTTCAAACGCCGCGAATTTTTCGGGCTGGTAGGCATAAACCTCCCCGGCGTGGTGGTGGCCCACGTAGAATTGGACCCCCCAAATCACAAGGAAAAATAGCGCCCCTTTGGCCGTCATTCGTCTGGTATTGAACATTTGCCAAGCCCCGCCCAGCACCGCTGCACCGAGCAAAACATGTGCAAATCTCGTAGCAAACGTGGGACTGAAGACCACGGGCCACAAGCCCAATCGCTCGATCACATTACCCAGTGGATTGGCCATAATGCGCGCGCCACTTGGAAACTGCATCCACGAGTTCACCGCAGTAATGGCCGAAGCGCTGATTAGCGTCGTTACAAAAAGTCCCGCAGTGGCCACATGCATCAAGGTCCTGTGTTCACGTCGCAAAGCTCTAAAAAGCAATGGAAAGAAGATGGCGAATCCGCCCAAAGACAACGGTGCCTCTAATCCCAATACGGGATTAAACATATCCGCAATCAGCTCGTAATAGGGTGTCCAAATCCGTTCAAAATGCCACTTCAGCACGTAGCCTGTGGTGATACCCATTAAAGTAAAGAGCACCAACGGTGCCACACCTTTGCGCAAGGTCGACCAGGGCGTACGGCCCAAGCTCTGCATAAAAAACCAAAAACTTCCGCCCATCGTCAGCAGCGGGAAGATATAATGCAACGAAATGGTAATACCGAAGGACCAACGGGCAAGGGAATCGAGGATCATGGCGTGGCGGTTATGGATTCAAATGTAGACAATTAGTCCAAAGCGGTAGGCACGACCTCGTCGGGGCATTCGGCCAATAAGGTGGCCAAGGGTTTTCCTAAGATAGGATGGGACCAATTTGGCACTACATCCCCCATTGGCATCAACGTAAACCGCCGTAGGTGCAAGCGCGGGTGCGGCAACACCAACAACTCGCTCTCCCAAACTCTTCCGTCGTAATCCAGTACGTCCAAATCAATGGTTCGGTCGGCGTAACCCTCCTGCTCACGAATTCGGCCCATAGCCGTTTCGGTATCGAGCAATCGTAACAACAACTCCTCAGGCCCCAAAGCGGTCTCCACCAAGAGCACCTGATTCAGATAGGAATTTGTGCTTTGATAGCCCCAAGGCGGGCTCTCGTACAACCTGCTTTTTCCTAAGATTGTGCTAAATCGACCAATTGCCTCCTGCGCCGTGGTAAGGTTTTGCCCCTTATCGCCTAAATTCGTACCTAATAAAATAATGGCCTGGCCCATGAAAAATTTCTTCACTACTGTTCTCGCTGTCTTCACAGCATTCGTCGCCTCCATCCTCCTCTTGATCGGCCTGTTGGTCATCGCGAGCATCACCGGAGAAGATCCAACCCCAAAGGTAGAAGAGAACACCTTATTGCGCATTCCTTTATCGGGAACTTTGGAAGACCGCGCCGTGGAAGATCCTTTGGCCGGGCTAGATGCCGCATTATTGGGCATGGATGTGCCGAAAGCCCTCGGTATGAACGAGCTCATGGCAGCCCTAGAACATGCCGCGCAAGACGATCGCGTGCAAGGAATTTTGTTGGAGCAGGGCGCTTTCGCTGCGGGATATGGGATGCTAGAAGAATTGGCCGATTATCTTAAAGAATTCAAAGCCACCTCCGGCAAGCCGATCTATTCCTATGGCGAATATTATACCCAAAAAGGCGCCGCACTGAGTGCCATCGCAGATTCTACCATCCTTCACCCCGGCGGCATCTTCGAGCTTCGCGGGATAGGAACCAGCTCGACCTATTACAAAGACTTTTTTGACAAATTCGGGATCGAACCCCTCGTCGTTCGCGGAACGGGAAACAAGTTCAAGAGCGCCGTAGAGCCCTACATCGCCAGTGAAATGAGCGATGAAAACCGCCTGCAGCTCACCCACCTCATTACCCAGTTTTGGGATTTTATCGGGGACCAATTCGAAGCCAAAGGCATTGACCGCGCCACCCTGGACCGCGCCGCCACAGATTTCATCGGCATGGATGCAGATGCTTGTCTTGAAGCCGGACTAGTGGATGCTTTGGGGTACAAAGAAGATATCATGAACCACTTCGAGGACCGCTATTCCCTGCTTCATTATGCGGATTATGCGGCCCAAATCCCACCTGTAAAAGCCACCGACCGCATTGCCATCATCTACGCAAATGGAAGCATAGGCAACGGCTCGGGCGACGAAAGCACCATTGGCACTGAAAACATCGTTAAGGCCTTGCGCAAAGCGGATGAAAACAAACGTGTCAAGGCCATTGTACTCCGTGTAAATAGCCCGGGCGGAAGTGCCTTGACCTCAGATATCATCCACCACACCATTGCTGATATCGAGAAACCGCTCATCGTAAGTCAAGCGAACTATGCGGCCTCTGGCGGATATTATATCAGCTGTAATGCCGATGCCATTTTCACCAACTCCACTACCATCACCGGCAGCATCGGCATCTTCATGAGTTTATTCACTGCGGAGGAATTGATGACACAAACCCTAGGCCTCAATGTCGAGGAAGTGCAAACCCACCCCATGGCCAACTTTCCAAACCTCGCCAAGCATCCCGACGAAGCTCAATACGCCATCCTTCAGCGCATGATCGACCGCGGATATGCGGATTTCACCGGCAAAGTGGCCGAAGGAAGAAGCATGGACATGGAGTACCTCCTGCCCTTGTGTGGCGGACGCGTTTGGACGGGCGATGATGCCGTAGATAATGGATTGGCCGACCTTGAGGGCAACCTCAGCGATGCCATTGCCTACGCCGCGAAGGAAGCCGGTATTGAAACCTACAAGTTGTACGAACTCCCCACAGTGGAAGATGGATTAGAGAAGTACTTGAAATCTCTAGGTGCCGCAAAAGCAGAAAACCTGCCTTTCCTAGACCATCCCGCCGTACAAGAGCTCGAATTCTTAGCCACGAATCCGGGACTCCAAGCACGTTTGAACCCCATATTTCTTGAACTGTGATCGCCGCTAAACAACAAACAGCCGAGCGCCTCTATTACATTCTTGGTGCCCTATTCATTGCCGCATTGATCACCTGTAACCTGATCGCCAACAAATTCGTGACGGTCGATCTCGGGTTCAAAGTATTCACCATCAGCGCTGGGGTGCTCCCCTACCCGATGACCTTCTTGATCACCGATATCTTGAGTGAGCTCTACGGCCAAAAGCGCACCACACAGGTCGTACTCTCAGGTCTCGTCGCAAGTATCTTCGTCCTCTTCGTCTTATGGCTCGGGGCCCAATTTCCCGCGATCGAAGGCTCACCCATATCCGATGCCACCTACAACCAAGTATTTCAAAATGCTTGGCGTGTCATCGCCGCCTCCATGCTCGCGTACATCGTTGCACAGCTCATCGACGTTCGACTGTTTCACTTCTGGAAAAACCTCACCGGTGGAAAAATGCTTTGGGTGCGCAATAATTTCTCTACGCTGGTCAGCCAACTCGTCGACACCATTTTGGTCGTCCTCGTCTTATTCATAGGCACCTTGCCCTGGAGCACCATGGGAGCATACATATGGGACGGCTGGCTCTTCAAAGCCACTGCCGCAGCATTTGATACTGCTGCCATCTATGCCTTTATGTGGTGGGCCCGCGGTTATTTCGGGCTAGATATTGGGGAAGAAATCGACGTCTAAAGCAACTCCAAATTCACGATGTGCCCTTCGTGCGAACGCACGTTGAATACGCCCGCAGTCGTGATCAAGTATTGGCCTTTTATACCGACCAATTCCCCTTCCCAGCTGTCGCCTTCACTTTTGAAGCTCATGCTCTTCACCTTAGACGGATGCTGCTCCACAGGGTAATTCATCGACCATATTTCAGGCTGCTGCGTACGGTATTGTTGTAATTCTTCCGGCAACGACGCTTGCGCAAGGGCAAAGGCTTCCTCCAAGCTTTCCTCCGTAGTGGCCCCTTTGAGCATGGCCTGCCACGACGTCTTGTCGGTAAAGTGGTCTTTCAACGCCACCTCGGCCACGCCCGCTAAGTAGCGATTCGGCACCTCCAATATGACCGTCGCCTCGTCCGCACCCTGATCCATCCAGCGGTACGGCATCTGAGTCTTCCGAGTCACCCCAACCTTGATGCGGTCCGTTTTTGCCAAATACACCAAGTGTGGCTGCAATTGCAACCGCTGCTCAAATTCCAAATCTCGCTCCGCAATGCCTAAATGTGCCTTGCTAAGCTCCGGCTTCATAATGGTCGGCGAAGCTTCAGGCTTGGTAAAAAAGCACTCACGACAGAAATTTTGGCGGTATACTTCTGGGACCAATTGGCCACAGAAACATTTATGCGTCCCGGTAAAAGTCATGCGCAATGGCTTCCCAATGAGTCCATTCATCATCAATAAATCCATGCCCAAGGGCAAAGAGTATCTAATGGTTGGTCCGTACTGCGTAGTCATTTTCCTCAAAGGGCCGGTGAACTGCATATTTTCTGTTAACTTTAATAATGTGAAAGTAGCACATAAACGACCGACCTCCTAGAGCCATGATCTATACTTGGGTCAATAAAGTCATCCGACAAAACATGCGCCGCCGTGTGGAGGAAATTTATGCCTTCACAGACCGGCCTATTGAATCCCAAGATCAACTCCTTCGCGAGCTCCTGGCCAAGGGTACAGATACCGAATATGGGCAGAAGTACCGCTTCGACCTGATCCAACACCCGCGTGAATTTCAAACACGTGTACCCTTATCGGATTACGGCACACTGAAGCCCTACATCGAGCGCATGCGCCAAGGCCACCGAAACATTCTCTGGCCCGGCAAGGTAGAGTGGTATGCGAAGAGCTCTGGCACCACCTCTGGGGTAAGTAAATTCATCCCCGTTTCCAAAGACAGCATCGAAGATTGCCACTTCTCAGGAGGTCGATACGAACTCGCTTTGTATTGCAATGCGGTACCGGAAACTAGAATTTTCGAAGGGCTCGGCTTGCGTTTGGGCGGTTCCACAGAAATACAATCTGAAGGCCAAAGTCAAAGCGGCGACCTCAGCGCCATCCTGATCCAAAACATTCCACTGTGGGCAGAACTCCGCAGCGCACCCAGCCCCACCACCGCACTGATGAGTGATTGGGAAAAGAAAATTGATGCCATACTAGATGAAGCCCTCGAACAAAACATCACCTCCTTATGGGGCGTAAGTTCATGGTTCCTCGTACTGTTTAAGAAAGTGCTCGAACGCACTGGAAAAAGCAACATTCTCGAGGTATGGCCAAATCTTGAACTCTTTGCACACGGCGGGGTAAACTTCGCGCCTTACGAGGACCAATTCCGCGCACTCATGCCTGGCGACCAGGTCACCTTCATGGAAAACTACAATGCCTCGGAGGGGTTCTTTGCAGTACAGGACGACCCAGCCATAGACGGCATGTTACTCCTGCTCAACAACGGCATCTATTATGAATTCATTCCTATGGATTCTTTTAATGGGACCAACAGCCAAACCATTGGTCTAAAAGATGTTGTCTTGAATACAGATTACGCTGTCGTAATCACCACCAATGGTGGGTTGTGGCGCTACTTGCTCGGAGATACCGTGAAGTTTTTATCTCTGCACCCTTACCGTATTAAGGTCAGTGGTAGGACGGCACATTTCATCAATGCCTTTGGCGAAGAAGTGATCGTCACCGATGCTGAAAATGCTGTATTGAAAGCCTGTAACCTTCACGGTTGCGACCTAGTGGAATTCCACGCCGCACCGTGCTACATGAACAGTGAAAAAACCGGAGGGCATCAGTGGATCATTGAATTCAAAACACCTCCTGAGGACCTTGCAGCTTTTACCAAAGATCTGGACAATGCACTTAAAGAGGAAAACTCTGATTACGCCGCGAAAAGAAAAGGCGACCTCGTCTTACAACTGCCCAATGTCGTAGTGGCCCAAAAGGGATTGTTCCACCAATGGTTGAAAAACAAAAACAAGCTAGGCGGACAAAATAAAGTCCCCAGATTAAGCAATAACCGAGACCTTATTACGCAGTTGCAGGCGCTGAATGATGCTGCTCAAATGCCTGCATAACAGCAGTCCACAAGTTGATGCGCGCACGCAAGGCTTGCTCAGATAACTCGGCCGCACTCTCCCATTTCTGCGCATCCGTACCACATAAAAGTTCGACCATACGCTCGGCCAAATGCCCGTGCAAATCTCCATCAACTTCGATGTGACGCTCAAGGTAATAGGCGAAGAGTCCGAGCTGCTCAGGGAATTGGGCCTTCAAATTCCCAACGATTTCCATAAACATATCCGGAATCAAATCTTCACGACCGAAGGTGAAGACAGCCGCAATCTCATGTGCCTTACCACCTTCTACTACTGCTAGGGTCTGACGAACGAACGCCTTGGCGCCCTCAGGTGCATCGCTCTCCTCCAAAGCCTGCATTGGGTTAGCGCCCGCGCGCAATGCCTGAATAAAGGCTAAAATAGGTGCCGTATTCGCCCCTGCCTCTTCCATCGCTTTTACGTACAGTTCGAAGTGACTAGTTGCATTTCCATCTTGATCCACATCGCTTTCTTCGCCGTGAACGATCTCATTAATCAACCGACGAGTTTCAGGATCGCCCTGAGGAATCCAGTAGGTATCCACACAGGTCAATTGACGCTGCAAAGCCTTCAACAGGACCATGAAATCCCAAACGGCCCAAACGTGCGTTTCCATGAAATCGCGCGCTTTATCAAGCGTGTTGACCCAGCCGAAGGCCGGATGTTGAATTAATTCTTGGCGGGTAGATTTAATTTGTTGAGTTAGGTGGTCAATTTGCATCTTACTTGCGACACTTTTATTAATTTGCGGGTACAAAAATAGTAGTCATGCACATAGCAATCGCAGGAAATATTGGTTCTGGTAAAACAACTTTAACTGAGTTATTAGCAAAGCACTACAATTACCAGCCGCATTTTGAGGATGTGGACGACAACCCTTACCTCGATGATTTCTATGAAGAAATGCAGCGCTGGAGCTTCAACCTTCAAATTTATTTCTTGCGTTCCCGCTTTGAACAAGTAACCCAGGTACGCGAAGAAGGTTTAAACGTCATTCAAGACCGCACCATTTATGAGGACGCGCACATCTTCGCGCCGAACTTACATGCCATGGGCTTGATGACCGCACGCGACTTCAACAGCTATCAAGGATTGTTCGAGTTGATGGAAAAGCACCTCCAGGCGCCAGACTTATTGATTTACTTGCGTGCCTCTGTACCTACATTGGTGGACCACATCCAAAAAAGAGGACGCGATTACGAAAACAGCATTCGCATTGATTACTTGCGTCGCCTAAACGAGCGTTACGAAGCGTGGATTAATTCTTACGACAAAGGCAAAGTCCTGATCGTCAATGTCGATAAGAACAACTTCCCTGAGAACCCCGAAGATTTGGGTGAAATCATCCAACAGATTGACTCAGAGCTGAACGGCCTCTTCTAGAACTTTAACGATTTTTTCTGCGGCACCGCGCTGCTCAAGCATCCAAGCTTGGGCTGCTTTTCCTTTTGCAACGAACGCTTCAGTGCCCACCTGATCTAAATACTGTGCCCAGTCCTGGTGCGATTGAATGGGCTGTAAGAATCCCCCTTCGACCAATTCTTTGTTCTCCGCAATCTTCTGCCAGTTCGGACCACAAGCCGCTATTTTTCCTTGAGCGGTCGCTTCCAAGACATTGTGCGTCGACTTATCCCATCCGCCGCCAATTAAAATACCATCGGCCAAGCCGTACAAACTCACCAGCACGCCAAACTCCTGCACCATTAACACATCCGTTGCCTTCGGCTGGTCTCGAGTACTATCGAGCACTTGGGATGCTTCGTATTGCATCAACGCCTCTCGAACCTTCGATGATTCTTTTAGATCATGAGGCACCACCCAAAGTGAATACTCCCGTAAATCTAAGCCGTTCAAAGCTTCGCAATCCGACAAATGGGCACTACCCACCAGCAGCACTGGCTTTTGCTGTGCCCGTTTCCAGGCTGTAAATTTTTCATTCGCTTCCACCCCGACCAAGGCCGCGGCATAATCATACTTCGGATTCCCTAAGACTTCGGAATGCACACCGGCCATACTCATGCACGCGGCATCTGTCTCACTCACCACTCCCCAACTATGCACGCCATCAATGAAGTTCTTGCGAATCAACGGCAAAAGGCGGCTCAAATACCACGGAGTGCTTGGAGCACTCATCCCCATCACCACCACGGGAACATTGGCACGTCGCAATCCGGCAATGTGGTTTGGCCACAAATCATAGCGGACCATAAGTGCCAAATCTGGCTGCACATAAGCCAACCATTTTTTTACCAATGAGGGTCGGTCAAAGGGCAAATAATGCACCTTGGCGCGGGCGTAATGCTTCCGCGGTTCGTAGCCAGAAGGACTAAAAAATGTCACCACAGCTTGCCAATGTTTGTGTCGGTCTAAAAACTGTTCCAGCACAGGGCGCCCCATCTCAAATTCCCCTAAGGAGGCACAATGCATCCAAATGGTTTTCCCTTCAAATGGTGGTTCCTGGGTCCAATGCTGCGATTCACCCACCGCTTCCCACCAAGAATCGGAGGGACCGAAGGCGGCGCCCGTCCTAAACACTAACTCAGCCAGAAGTGGATATATGATCATCAGTCCGTTAAAAAGAAGCTCTCTTGTTTTGCGTAAATGGGCAGGTACCATGTAAAGTTCACGCCAACGCCCATGTCCCACTTAAACGAATTATCCGGCAATCCCGTATCCGTATTGAATCCTCTGATGTTCTGTGTAGTGGCTAAAAATGCATGGAGCCCGAAAGCATAGTTGATGCGTTCGTTATTGTCCAAATGCAGGTAACGAAGCTGGCCTTTCGCTACGGGCCCAATGTGCAATCTATCGTATCCACGTAGCATAGATCCTTGGAGCTGCGGGAAGTTGCCGCGCTCATTGCGCAAACTGATTTGGGTTTGCTGGGCACCGATGCCTGCCATCCAAAGCCACCCAGAATTTGGGTTATAATGTGTTTTAAAAACATGTCCAATGTGAGCGGTAATCTGCCCGCCCGATAGTCCTGCTTGAAGATTGGCCAATTCTCCATTGACCCCCACAAAGTTTCCTTGATCATCGGCCAATCCACCGAAGATCTCGGAGGCATTTTTAACCGAATTCCCGTAAAACGCATCAAAGGCCGCCCCAACCATCCAGCCCTCACGGTTTTTCTTGGTGTATTCGAGGTTAGCACCACCAAAGGCGGTGTAACGAGTTGCTAGGTCTCCGAGGGGAATATGGGTGGCCGGTGCCAGTCCCCACAATTGAACCGTACGGAGGCTATCGGCAGTGGTTAATTGGCCACGCATAACGGTCGATAGACCGAAAAAAAACAAGCAAAAAAGCAGGCGATGCCATCTATTCATAGATTCCGTGGGCTTTAACTGCAAGGTAAGGGCAAATAGTCGTTCGTAATAATGTAATTTTAGGGCATTGAAATCGTTGATACAACGACCTAAAGCTTAAGCATGAAGATTACAGTCATTGGAACTGGATACGTAGGCTTGGTGACCGGCGCCTGTTTGGCGGACGTGGGCATCGAGGTAACTTGCGTGGATATAGATCAGAAGAAAATCGAAGGCCTGAAAAACGGCATTCTCCCCATTTACGAGCCTGGACTCAAAGACATTGTACTTCGCAACTTTGAAAAGGGCAGGCTGCACTTCACGACGGATTTGTCTGAAGCCATTGTAGGCTCAGCGGCCGCATTCATTGCGGTAGGAACACCTCCAGGGGAGGACGGTTCTGCGGACTTGAAGTATGTGTTGGGTGTGGCTCAAGAAATTGGCCAGACCATGCAAGATTACTTAGTGGTCATTACCAAATCTACAGTGCCCGTGGGTACGGCGGAAAAAGTACGCGGCGCCGTGGCATCGACATTGGAAACTCGTGGAGCTACATTCGGCTTTGACGTAGCATCCAACCCTGAGTTCTTGAAAGAAGGCGCGGCCATTGAAGATTTTATGAAGCCCGACCGCATTGTGGTGGGTGTGGACAGCGAGCAGGCCCAAAAAACATTGGACAAGCTCTACCGTCCGTTCACCTTGAACGGTCACCCGGTGATCTTTATGGACATCCCTTCCGCAGAGATGACCAAATACGCCGCGAACGCCATGTTGGCGACGAAGATTTCATTCATGAACGACATTGCCAATTTGTGTGAGAAGATGGGCGCAGATGTGAATTGGGTACGTAAGGGCATCGGCTCTGACCCGCGCATCGGCAATAAGTTCATCTACCCGGGTATTGGATACGGCGGCTCTTGTTTCCCAAAAGATGTCAAGGCCCTGGCCCGTACCGGACGTGAAAACGGCCACACCATGCGCATCTTGGAAGCTGTTGAACAAGTCAATGATGCACAAAAAAGTGTGCTCTACAATAAGATTAACGCCTACTTCGGCGGCAAGCTCGAGGGCAAGACCATTGCTTTCTGGGGACTGTCCTTCAAGCCGAATACCGACGATATGCGTGAGGCACCGTCAGTGGTCATTGCTAACCTTTTGACCAGCGCTGGCGCGAACGTTCGAGCGTATGATCCGGTCGCTCTGGAAGAAGCCAAGCACCAGCTCGGAGATAGCATTACCTACTGTAACAGCTACCTCGAAGCAACAGAAGGTGCCGATGCCTTGGCACTGATTACGGAATGGACAGAGTTCCGCGTACCGGATTGGGACAAGGTGGCTGAGGCGATGAACGGCAAGGTCTTGTTTGACGGACGCAACCTCTACCGCAGAGAAACCCTAGCGGAAATAGGGTTTGATTATTACGGCATCGGCCAAGGACAACAGATCTAATGGCTAGAGTACTCATCACAGGCGCGGCAGGATTTTTAGGTTCTCATTTATGTGACCGATTCATTGCTAATGGCGATGAGGTCCTCGCTATGGACAACCTCATTACAGGGAACATGGAGAATTTGGAGCACCTCAGCGGCCATCCAAATTTCACGTTCTACCACCACGATGTGAGCACCTTTGTGCACGTACCGGGAACATTGGACTACATCCTCCATTTCGCTTCACCTGCCTCCCCTATCGATTACTTGAAAATCCCCATTCAGACGTTGAAGGTGAGCTCTCTCGGGACCCACAACCTCTTGGGATTAGCACTGAACAAGGGCGCGCGCATCCTCGTAGCCTCGACCTCTGAAGTGTACGGCGACCCACTGGTCCACCCACAAACCGAGGAGTATTGGGGCAATGTAAATCCCGTGGGACCCCGCGGGGTATATGATGAAGCCAAGCGCTTCATGGAAGCCATGACCATGGCCTATCATACCTACCACGGTCTGGAAACGCGCATCGTGCGCATCTTCAATACCTATGGACCGCGCATGCGATTGAACGACGGACGTGTTTTACCCGCCTTTATAGGTCAAGCACTGCGCGGTGAAGACCTGACCATCTTTGGTGACGGTTCTCAAACCCGCTCATTTTGCTACGTAGACGACCTTGTAGAAGGAATTTACCGTTTGCTCATGAGCGACCATGCCGAGCCGGTAAACATTGGCAACCCACACGAAATCACGATCAGCGATTTTGCACAGGAGATCATCAAGCTCACGGGAACCACACAGAAAGTGGTGTACAAAGAATTACCGGTGAACGACCCTATGCAGCGCCAACCGGATATTAGCAAGGCGAAAGAAATTTTAGATTGGGAGCCGAAGGTCATGCGTGCCGAAGGGCTAGAGCGTACCTACGCTTGGTTTAAAAACCTACCAGAGGATCGTTTGTACCGAAAGGAGCACCGCGATTTCGAAGATTACAAAAGAAACTAACCAACCATGAACCAAATTTTAATCACAGGCGGACTCGGCTACATAGGCTCCCACACTGTTGTGGAGTTGATCCAAGCCGGCTACGATCCTATTGTGATCGACAACCTAAGCGAAAGCCCCATTGAGGTCAAGGACCGAATTGAAAAAATAGTGGATAGGGAAATCACCTTCCGACAAGTTGAACTCTGCGACCGCGCTGCAGTAGATGCAGTGTTTGAAGAGTTCCCGGATATTTCAGGGGTCATTCACTTTGCCGCTTTCCTCTTGGTAAATGAAAGCGTTGAGGCACCGCTCAAGTATTACCACAATAATTTGTTAAGTACCGTTAACCTTCTTCAAAGTATGGAGGCCCACGGCATTCGCAACATTGTGTTCTCGAGTTCTTGCACGGTGTATGGCACTCCAGAAAACCCACATGTGGATGAAAATGCGCCCGTACAACCTGCGGAAAGCCCGTACGGCAATACCAAGAAAATGGGTGAGGAAATCCTCCGGGATACCGCAGCGACTGGAACCGTGGATGTGTTGAGCTTGCGTTATTTCAATCCTATCGGCGCCCACCCCACAAGTATCATTGGCGAATTCCAAGACGGCGAACCGCACCACTTGGTTCCCTACATCACTGAAACTGCCATTGGTAAGCGTAAAGAATTAAAAGTATTCGGGTCAGATTACGATACCCGCGACGGCTCTTGCATTCGCGACTACATTCACGTCATTGACATTGCCAAAGCCCATATTTTGGCTGTTCAACATTTGATCGACGGCAAGACCGAGGGATATGATGTGATCAATCTGGGATCTGGAAACGGATCGACGGTGTTGGAAATGATTAGTGCTTTTGAACGTGCCACTGGAATTACTATTCCATATAGCCTAGCGCCACGTCGCGCTGGGGATGTACCTGCGGTATACGCGAACATTGGTAAGGCACAGCGCGTGTTGAATTGGACCCCAGAAAAAACATTGGAGGATATGCTTCGTGATGCTTGGAATTTTGAGCAGAGCTTATAGCATGTCAAGGTTTTTCGTAGGAATAGTAGTATTGTTAATGAGTAGTCCGCTATTCGGGCAAGGCTATATCTACGCTCCCATTGACTCGCTCAGAACCATGCCAAATTCTAGGCTTGATAGTCTATACCCTTCTGCCTTTTCTATAGATACCGTAAGTAACCTCACTACCATTTCGAGGCCGGAATTTGATAGCATATTTAGCAATGCCATCCGCCCCGTCATTTCCGAACTTATGAGAGTAAGCGATGAAATCAAAGCACCCGCTTCGTCATTCTCTTACCTTTTCTACTTTAATGCCAATGGTGTCCTAGATCATGCTCGAATAAGCATCATCTTGGCTCAAGAGGGTCATTCATTGACTATTGAATATCCAGATTCAATTCTGGGTCATTTGCTCTCCAACTTTAGCCTAGGATTCTCAGCCAATCGAGCTTATTCCCAGTGTGGCTCTACTTATTTGGGAGCAAGACCTCACATACCTGTTTTGGATGGCCCAAAAAGATATTTGCTAGCCTATCAACCCGGTAAGGCACAGACTATCTACGGGATTGCTATAGGAATAGTTGGACATGATGTTATTTGCAATGCTCCGTACAACCAGACCACCAATGGGATTAATCTTCAAATAGGAGCAGGGCTATTTCATTGGTACGTTATACCTTTTCGTTATAAACCTGACCCCCATTGGCTATTGATGGATATCAATGATCAAAAGTCTATTACCAATGGACTGCAATGCTCCATTTTTGGAACGCAAACGGATGTAGTCAATGGCGTTGCCATTTCGGGATTTGTAAGCGTCGGTGACCGATTGAATGGACTTGCTTTAAACCTAGGAAGTAGCCATTACACCTTAGTAAACGGAATGACTGTTTCTTTTAGAAATACTGCATTAAAAACCAATGGAGTCCAAATAGGAATTATCAATAGTTCAAACCAAATGAATGGTGTTCAAATTGGACTTTGGAACAACGTAGAATTTTCGGACCAACCTAAGCTTCAAATAGGTCTTTGGAATACAATAAACGGAAAGTCCTTTCCTATTTTAAACTTCCGTCGATAACTTTCTCTTTTCCACATTCTTTGGAAGAGGCTTAAGCATTTTGTAATTTTGTACTTAATAAAGTACGTAATTATGATCGCTGCCAATTTTTCTGAATTCCGAAAAGACCTCAAGAAATACCTCGACGAGGTCGAAGAGAATAATGAAATCATCATATTAAAACGTAAAACAGGCAATGGTGCTGTAGTCTTATCGATAGAAGAATACAATCAAATGCTTGAAACCATGCATTTGCTGAAATCGAAGGCGAATGCCGATCACCTATATGCGAGTTTGAAAGAGTTGGACGGCGAGCTCATCGAATGGCAGGTCAATGAGCAGTAGCAATAAAATACTTTTTACGCCGAGTGCTTGGGCAGATTACCAATATTGGGCCTTGAACGATACGAAGGTGTTTAAAAAGTTGAATCAAGTACTGGAGAGCACACGTCGGACACCCTTTGAAGGAATAGGCAAACCTGAAGCACTTAAACACGACCTTTCAGGCCTTTGGAGCCGAAGAATCACAAGAGAGCACAGGCTTGTATACCGCTATCATCACGAAGCCATCCAAGTAATTTCTTGTAGATACCACTATTAGAGGAAATTCATCGTTATTGAAGTCGCCTATTACAACAGCTTTTGCTCTTTAAATTCATAGTTTCGTAGTCCACAAGAACCACACGAATGAAGAACATCATCATCACCGGCGGTGCCGGATTTATTGGCTCTCACGTCGTTCGCTTGTTTGTAAACAAGTACAGCGAGTACCGCATCATCAATGTGGATGTGCTGACCTATGCCGGGAACCTCGAGAACTTGAGCGATATCGAAAGTGCCCCAAATTATGTGTTTGAGCGCGTGGATATCGTTGATGCTGCAGCCGTGGATGCGCTGTTTGATAAATACCAGCCGGAAGGGGTCATTCACTTAGCGGCAGAAAGTCATGTGGACCGCTCCATCAAGGATCCGTTGGCTTTTGTACGCACCAACATCTTGGGTACGGTGAATTTGCTCAACAGCTTTAAGCGCATTCATGCGGATTTCCAGGGTAAGCGCTTCTACCACATCAGCACAGACGAAGTATATGGTACGCTCGGTAAAGAAGGCTTGTTTGAAGAGACAACGCCGTACGATCCAAACAGTCCGTACAGCGCCTCAAAAGCATCTTCAGACCACTTTGTGCGTGCCTATGGCGAGACCTACGGCATTCCTTATGTGGTGACCAATTGCTCGAACAACTACGGCCAAAACCAATTCCCAGAGAAACTCATCCCGCTCTTCATCAATAATATCGTGGAAGAAAAGCCACTGCCGGTATACGGCGACGGTCAGTACACCAGAGACTGGTTGTACGTTGTGGATCATGCCCGTGCCATTGATCTCGTGTACCACGAAGGTGAGAACGCAGAGACCTATAACATTGGTGGGTTTAATGAATGGACCAACATCGATCTGATCAAGGTGCTGTGCACGCAGATGGACGAGAAATTGGGCCGTGAAAAAGGAAGCAGTGAGAAGCTCATCACCTACGTGAAAGACCGCCCCGGTCACGACCGCAGGTATGCCATTGATGCGACCAAGATCAACAAGGAGTTGGGCTGGGCGCCAAGCGTGACTTTTGAAGAAGGGCTGGCCATTACCATTGATTGGTATTTGAGCAATGCAGAGTGGCTGAAAAACGTAACCTCAGGGACTTATCAGGAGTATTACGACAACATGTACGCCAAGCGTTAATTCCCTATTTTAATTGGCATGAAAGGCGTCGTTGTAAAAAGTACTGGGAGTTGGTACCTCGTTCGAGAATTGGACGGAGGACAGCTTTACGATTGCCGCATCAAAGGAAAGTTTCGCGTAGCTGGAATTAAAAGTACGAACCCCCTAGCGGTTGGAGACTTTGTGTCTTTTGAGCCGGAAGAAAAAGACGAAGGCCAAGGTATTATTGACGGGATTGAAGACCGCAAAAACTACATCATTCGCAAGAGTGTCAACCTGAGCAAGCGCGTGCATATCATCGCGGCGAATATGGACCAAGCCCTCTTAGTGACTACGCTGGCACAACCGGCGACCTCGACGGGGTTCATGGATAGATTCCTTTCCACTGCCGAGGCCTATAACATTCCTACCATTATCGTCTTCAACAAATGTGATTTGTACGATAGTGAGGAAATCAGAAGTGAATTGGACTACAGAAAAGCCGTCTATTCTGCTATCGGGTACCATTGCTTGGAAACCTCAGCCACTAAAGGGGAAGGATTGGCAGAATTGGCCTCCCTACTCAAAGGAAAAACCACCCTGCTCAGCGGACACAGCGGTGTGGGAAAGAGTACGCTGATCAATGCGATTGAACCGAGCCTAAACCTACGAACGGGCGCCGTGAGCAGCAGCCACAATAAGGGACAGCACACCACCACTTTTGCTGAGATGCACCCGCTGCAAATGGGCGGTGATATTATTGATACACCAGGGATTAAGGGCTTCGGATTGGTCAACATGGAGGATACCGACCTCAGTCATTTCTTCCCAGAAATTTTTGCCATTAGCGAGGAATGCAAATTCCATAATTGCAAACACATTAACGAACCGCAATGCGCCGTAAAAAGCGCCCTCGACGAACATAAAATTGCACCGACTCGATACGAGAGTTATCTTAACCAACTAAATGATCAAGATGAAACGACACATTACCGCAGCACTGACTATTAGTGCATTGGCATTGGCCTCATGTGGCACACAGAAAGAAGCGGCAGAAGCTGCTGCACCCGCACCGGTGGTTAAGGAGGTGAATGAAGCACTGAATTGGTCCGTGAAAAATGCCGAGGCTCGCTACCTCTACAGCCAAAACATGAGGCTGGCGGCCTATAAAGTCCAGGATTTGATGAATAAAGGGGAATCCGTTGGTAAAGCCGTATTCATCGAACCTACTTTCTTGCTGTTCAACCAAAACATGACCTATGAGTACTTTGCAAATTTTGGCAGTATCAATGATGAATTTAACGTAGGTGAACTTCGTGGCTATTGCCGAAACCAGTACCAGCCGGAAGCCGTTGAACTCATTCGTATGTGCGCTGAAGCGGGCATGGAAATCATTTTGAAGGCCCCGGAAAAAGACGCCGTAGAAATCATGCAAGATCTTCAAAAGCAAAACTTCCAAGTCTTTGCCAGCATGATGACCAGCCAGCCTCAATACGGAAAATACGCAGAGAACATCATCCTGCCCGCATATGCTGCTGGAAACCGCGTGGCGTTGGTGTTGACCTCAAGTCTTGGCGAAGCAAGTGAATTTACCATGAGCCGTGGTCCGAAAGGATTCGAGCTTAATGAGATGTTCAAGGCCTTTGGTGACCGATTAATCTTGTTCCCTAACCCAGCCTTTAATTAAACATGCGTGCCCTGCTCCAAAGAGTTTCTGAAGCCAAGGTCGTCGTCGACGGCAAGGTGCACAATGAAATAGGAAAAGGGCTGCTTATTCTTCTCGGAGTAGAATTCGAGGATACCGAGGAAGATGCGCGTTGGTTGTGCGGAAAAATCGCGAAAATGCGCTTGTTCCCCGATCAAGACGGGGTGATGAACCTCAGCGTGCAGGAGGTTGGCGGGGAGTTTTTGGTCATTAGCCAATTCACCTTACACGCCAGCACCAAAAAAGGCAATAGACCGAGCTATTATAAAGCCTCAAAACCTCACCACAGTGAGCCCTTGTATGAGTATTTCATGGAACACTTGTGGATGGAAAGTGACCTGCCCGTAAAAGGCGGTAAATTTGGCGCCGATATGAAAGTACACTTGGTCAACGACGGCCCAGTGACCATTTGGATAGATTCAAAAAACAAAGAATAATGGCCTTAGATCCCATCGCTAGTAATCCAGATTTGCCGTTAGGCAAACTGCAAGAGGAAGTCCACCAATGGATTGAAAATCATGGTGTCCGTTACTTCAATGAGCTGACCAACATGGCCCAGCTCAGCGAAGAGGTAGGAGAAGTGGCTCGAATCATTGCACGTCGCTATGGCGAGCAAAGCGAGAAGGACAGTGATAAGGCCAAGGATTTGGGTGAAGAACTAAGCGATGTACTCTTTGTATTGCTCTGCCTCGCCAATCAAACCGGCACGGATCTACAAGCGGCCTTTGATAAAAAGATGAAGGTGAAGCGCGAACGCGACCACGACAGACACCACAGCAACGAGAAGTTGAAATAATAAAGCGGCCTTAACAGGACGCTTCATTAGCTTAAAACATTTTAGATTTATCTAAATCTAAACTCAAATCCCATACTTACCCAACGTCCCGGCTGAATAACATTCCCGCGGTCGTAATATTGAGTATCGAAGGCATTGTTGATGTTGATGAACGCTTGGAACGGGAACTGGCGTTTAAACAAACCCGCAGCTGGCGCGTAGTACACCTTTAGATCAAGCAGCGCAAAAGGCGCATAGGCTACTTCTCTCCCGCCGCTGTTGTAGGTACCTACTCGATCTTGAAGGGTCAAAGCGTAATTCGCAAAAAAGCCTAAGCCCAATTTCTGTGTAGCCCGTGCCGTAATCTTGGCCTGTAAATAATCCAATGCATATAAACTCGCATAATCCACCTCTGGACTTGTACCTTTCATGAAGGCTGCTTGCACAGAAGCACGTCTGAGCATCTGCTTTCTCTTCTGTGCCGTGTAGGTCATTCCACCCTCAACTCCTGTGAGTGCAAGAGCGGTAATATTTGAGGCATAAGCCGTCGGATCACCTGGATACGTCACCCAATCGATTAAATCTTTGGAACGTCTGTGGAATAGGGCACCATTCACATATAAGTCGCCCAATTTTGCTTTGTACCCTGCCTCATAATTCCAAGCTGTTTCGGGTTTTAAATCGATAGATCCTTGTGCACCCCCGCGGTTGTAATACAAGTCCGTATAGGTTGGGTATCGCATGGACCTATTCATTGTGGCGTAGAGCGATGATGTTTTAGTCAATCGGTAGAGCAAGTCCGCAGATGGCGCGAAGAAGTAGGATGAGTCCTGAGAAGGGCCATCGTGGTAGTTCAACATTCCACCGGCACGAATTTGGTACCTGCCTCGGGTAAACTTATGCTCGGCAAACCACGAAAAATCGATAGTGGAAGCCCCCTTGTCCATGGTATACCCTTCCCAGCCTGGCACGAGATTTATGTCCCCAAAATCCCCTCCCAGCACGTTGGAATGAATCTCATCATAGCGCTGGTTATATCCAAAGCTGGTCTCGTTCTCAACGTTCCAACGGTGGCTTAGGCGAGTGTTCAAATTAAAGACGAGGGTTCGATGGAAGTTGGGGCCGCTGTACCAAGAAGCTGCTGTGTCGCCATCCGCTGTGCGGTAATACCTGCCCGACACAAGCTTATCATAGGCAACTTCACTGGCATCAAAACCACCTAAACCGGCCGTCTCACGATAGAGCTCAAAGCGGTCCGTCCCGGTAACGACATTCATATCGAATGTAAAATCAGTCTTCTGTCCTATGGTTTCGTCCAATCCGAAGGCAAATACACGTGTAGAAGTTGCCTCAAATTGATCCGGAAAGGCACTAGTGTAATAGTTCTGTGCACCAAAAGCCTTCTGGTTTTCTGCATATAAAATTGAAATCGTCCCCTCTTCCTTATCCAAAGTATAATCCCGGGCGAGATTTACGATGAACTTCTGACTCTCAAAATCCGTATTAGGGATATACCCGGAAGTTTGTTGGGTTTGTTGTCCGAATTGGACCCCCCACTTGCCAAGCTTTTTGCCAATGTAGAAACTGCTGTTGACTAGATCATGTTCACCCGTCGTTAATGAATAACCGGCATTCAGTTTTTTAGGGGCCGATTTTAATATGATGTTCACGACCCCCGTCATCGCTCCAATCCCTTGTGCACTCGTTGCGCCACCATGCACCACTTCAATGCGCTCAATCATGGCGAGTGGAACGGGCAGATTCATATTGTGGTGTCCTGTTTGTGGGTTGTTCATACGAACGCCATTCACCAATACTAAGGTTTGATCAAAGGTCCCCCCGCGTACACCAAGATCTCCCTGAACATCTAAAGGACCTCGTTGGCGCATATCTACGCCAGCTACGTATTCCAGTAGTTCATTGATATTGACCACGGGCAATTCTTGAATCTCTTTGGCAGTCAAGATGGTGATTTGCTTGGTCGCTGAGGCATAGGTTCCCTTCCCGAGAGATGCGCTCACCGGAACTTCATTTAATTCTATTGGCTTTTCTTTCTTCGCTACTACGCCGCGAAATCCTTTGCGCTGACCAAATTCCTGAGCATTTGCAACCATAGTTAGCACAACGCTCAAAGCAATCAAACTCTTTTTCATATCCTGATGTGTGAAGAAGGCAAGTTATAACTATGCTCCAAGGAACACCTGTATGCCTCAAAAAAAATCCCCACAGATTTAACTGTGGGGATTCTCGAATTTATTCGTGTCTCATTTAACTAGCGAGCACTGAGATCATGTTGTTCTTGCATTCTAGAACACCGCCTTTCACATCTACTGTGCAAAGCTTGTCGTCCGTAGTGTCAAGAATAACCTGAGAACTCAAATGATCGAGTGTCTTGGTATCGTCAGCGACATAAATCTTCACTGTACCCTCGCGCAAGCTAGAGATGATAGGTGCGTGATCTTTCAAGATCTGGAACAACCCATCCTTGCCTGGCAGCTGTACTGAGCTGACCTGTCCTTTGAACAATACCTCTTCAGGTGTGATGATTTCTAAATACATAATCAGTTTGATTAAGCTTCAGCCAGCATCTTCTCACCAGCTTCGATAACTTCTTCGATGGTACCTTTCAAGTTGAAGGCAGCTTCTGGATAACGATCCAATTCACCGTCCAAAATCATATTGAAGCCTTTGATGGTATCCTTGATATCCACCAACACCCCTTGCAAACCAGTGAACTGCTCTGCAACGTGGAAAGGCTGAGATAGGAAACGTGCTACACGACGGGCGCGAGACACGACCAATTTATCGTCCTCAGACAATTCTTCCATACCAAGGATGGCAATGATGTCTTGTAATTCTTTGTAACGCTGCAATGTTTCTTTTACGCGTTGAGCTGTATCGTAGTGCTCTTGACCTACGATTTCAGCAGTCAAAATACGTGACGTAGAATCTAGTGGGTCAACCGCAGGGTAAATACCTTGCTCAGCGATCTTACGAGACAATACTGTTGTTGCATCCAAGTGAGCAAAGGTTGTTGCAGGAGCCGGATCCGTAAGGTCATCCGCAGGTACGTATACCGCTTGAACCGAAGTAATAGAACCGTTCTTAGTAGAAGTAATACGCTCTTGCATCGCACCCATCTCAGAAGCTAGGGTTGGCTGGTAACCTACCGCAGAAGGCATACGACCTAGAAGTGCCGATACCTCAGAACCTGCTTGCGTGAAACGGAAGATGTTATCAACGAAGAAAAGGATGTCTTTACCTTGACCGTCGCCTTCACCATCACGGAAGTACTCTGCCAATGTCAAACCTGAAAGTGCCACACGTGCACGTGCACCTGGAGGCTCGTTCATCTGACCAAATACGAAGGTTGCTTTAGAGTCCTTCATCAACTCTTTATCTACTTTGCTAAGATCCCATCCGCCATTTTCCATAGCGTGCATGAAGTCATCACCGTATTTGATAATGCCTGATTCAAGCATCTCACGCATAAGGTCGTTACCCTCACGAGTACGCTCACCTACACCAGCAAATACAGAAAGACCACCGTGTCCTTTTGCAATATTGTTAATCAATTCCTGGATCAATACGGTCTTACCTACACCGGCACCACCGAAAAGACCAATCTTACCTCCTTTTGCGTAAGGCTCGATAAGGTCGATTACTTTGATACCTGTGAAAAGTACTTCTGTCGATGTGCTCAAATCTTCGAAGGCAGGGGCTTGACGGTGGATCGGGAGACCCTTAGAACGATCAATACCACCGATACCATCGATATCCTCACCTACTACGTTAAATACACGACCGTAGATTTGATCGCCGATAGGCATCGTGATAGCGCTTCCTAATGCGCGAACTTCCTGACCTCTCTGACATCCGTCCAAAGAATCCATAGAAACCGCACGAACTGTATCCTCACCAACGTGCTTTTGCACCTCAAGGATAACCACCTGACCGGTAGATTTAGTTACTTCAAGAGCTTCGTAGATTTTAGGAAGCTCACCTTTTGAACTATCAAATTTAACGTCCACTACAGGGCCGATAATTTGAGCAATTGTTCCAACTGATTGAGACATGTCGTAAACTTGTTTTTAAATAAGACGCTGCAAAAATAGTTTACACTGCCTTTTCACACAACCTTACAAGCCAATAACTATGGGTCTTCAGAATACTTATCAACAAGTTATTAACAACCTCTGTGTGCGAACACTTTCTGTTGGGCTTATTACGGCTTGCACGCCCTCAATACCACAAACCGTTTCCTACCCACTATCAGAGCGATTAAGCACGCAAGAAACCCTTCAGGGCAACCCGGAATACATCCATTCAAAGCAAATGACCGCCGGAAACCACGCCTATTGTGTCGGATTTCAAGACGGCACTTTCCCCGATATGGGTTGGCACATCAAAGGTGAGATGGGCGGTCTTTGGGCACACCCAATCAAACTCTTGGATGGGTTTAATGCAGCGGTTGTAACCGGCACAGATACATTGTTATTGGACACCGCTCAAAGCTATGCCACCACTGCGGCCGGATCCATTTTCACGTATATCATCGACGGTAAAACCATTACTCGGACCCAATTCATCCCCGATCCCGCCAAGGGGATGGTCATCGAATTTGACCTCAGTGACTTCCCACGCGGGGCGCAACTATTGTTTTGCCCGGAGGCGGACTTAAGACCGACTTGGCTAGGAGAGCGCACAGGCATGCTGGACAGTCCTGATGAAGTTTTCGTTCAAGGAAATCAATGGACGGCGACCGATTCGGCCAACGGATGGCAGGTTCGCATTTCCAGTACGCACAACTCCCCACGCGAGAATAAAATCTCCAAAGCATGCATCGCACATCCACGCGCCACGGTTCATCAATTTTATGTCGCCGGTGGGCTCAGCGAGGAAGAAGCTATGAAAGAATTGGCCGCTGTAGAGCAGTGGAGCGACCTTTGGTATTCGAAAGAACAAAAGCATTTTGAACTCAGCGGGAATAGCAGCTTTTTCTGTGAAGGAGAAGAACAACTCGAGACCGTATTCCGCTGGCTAAAGCACAATGCGATGTGGCTGGAAATGGACGCTGATACGCTCGGCTACGGATTTGCCGCAGGAATTGAAGATTACCCTTGGTTCTTTGGGTGCGATTCAGAATTCAGCATTCTTGGCCTCAATGCAGTGGGGCGGTATGATTTGAGCAAAAGCATGCTCCGATTACTTGCGAAGGCCTCCGAGCGCACCAACGGCACAGGGCAAATCATCCATGAAATGTCCACCAATGGCGCAGTGTTTAACCCAGGTAATATGAACGAAACCCCACAGTTTGTAACGGCCTGCTGGGATACGTATCTCTGGAGCGGAGACCTCGGATTTCTTGAAGAAATGTACCCCTTGATGCTCAAATCCATGCGTTGGCTTGAAAAACAAGACCTCGACAATAATGGCATCCCGGATGGTTACGGTATGATGGAGATTCATGGCATGGATGGAGAGATGATTGATGTGGCTTCCTACAGCGTGCAAGGCTGGGAAGCGCTGAGTAAGGCTGCCCTTGTCATGAAGGACGAAACACACATCGACGAATGGGCAGGAAAGAACGCCGCGAGACTGCGTAAATACATTAACGAAAACTATTGGGTAGAAAGTGCTAGCGCTTATGCCGATGTCCGCGGCTTGCCTATGCAGGCCATAGAACTCATCGAAGATGCCATTGAACGCGCAAAGGGACTGGACAAACCATGGGCCGTTGAGGAATTAGAAGAAACCAAGAAGCTCGCACTTAAAGATGTTCTTCAAAGTATGCCGTATCCAGATCAGGACAATTGGACTCCTACCTCCTACCCTTACAGCATCCATCACAATTGGATCGTAAACACCCCTATGGAAGTGGGATTTGCACCGGAAGAATATGCAATCAAAGCTTTGGATAAGGCCGCACAATACACGAACCCGTTTGGGATGTTTGTCACCGGTATTGATCGAGATGAAAGCGCAGGTACGGATACCGACGGATTTGCCAAACGCAAAAAGTCCTTTACCTATGTCGGGGCAGTGATGACCTTGCCTACGGGCGTGGCAGCGGTAGCTGAAAACAACTACGGCCGGCCAGACAAAGCGTTGGATTATTTGCACCGCATGTCCCGCAGTTGGGGATATGCGCACCCGGGAAGCATGTATGAAGTGAGTCCCGATTTCGGGATGATGTCTCAGGCTTGGAACATTTATAGCTTCGCCTATCCGATTGTTCGCCAATTCTTCGGAGTTCAGCCGGATCCACAGCAGCATAAAATAACGATTGATTTGGCCTTTCCTTCGAATTGGACCCATCCTCAACTAAAGGGTATTGCCATTGGCGAAGGGGAGCTACAAACGTATTTAGATGTTGCATTCCTGAAGGGTGACGCAATACGTAAAAGCCAATTACTATTGATTCAAGAAGGTCCTAATGTTTGGACGCTGCGCACTAAAATTCCTCAGGGGGCCGAGGTACTGGTTGGGGGCCAAATCATCCAACCTACTCTAGACGAAGAAGGTTATGCAGAAATGAGCGACCGCGAAGTTGTCATACGTTGGTAATGGCTATTTTTGAACTATGAATTTTGCCTCCATCATTGGTGTCGTCGCTGCCATTTTGACCACCTCAGCATTCGTCCCTCAAGCGTTTCGCGTCATACGACTGCGCCAAACCGCCCATCTTTCATTAACCATGTACATCATGATGTTCACTGGGCAAGCGTGTTGGCTGGTGTATGGACTGTATCTCTCTGATTTTCCGTTAATTCTTGCAAACGTGATAGGATGCAGTCTGAGCGGGACTATTCTGGGGCTGAAAATATTCATGAAAGAATAATCGAACCCCCGAATCCATTGGCATAAACTTTGCCTATTGCGGAACAAAAAAGCGAGAAATCGCTTATGTAAGAGTAAAACTACCCGCAATATGAAAAAATGGCTTGCCTTTTTAGGACTAGCGTTAACCCTTTCCACTCAGGCTCAGAACGTTACTTTGAGTGGTTACATCCGTGATGCAGCAACAGGCGAAGAACTTATCAATGCCTCAATAATAAATGAGCAGCGTCAAGGTACGGTCTCAAATATCTATGGATTCTACTCGTTAACACTTCCTGCTGGGAAGTACACTTTTACAGTAAGTTACATTGGTTACGAAAATCAAGTGCTTACTCTAAATCTCAAAGAAAGTCAAAGCTTAAACTTTGAACTCGGCGAAGCCACTAACCAACTCGAAGAGGTGGAAGTAACGGCCAAGAAATTGGACGAGAATTTGAACCGCGCCGAAATGTCCACGACCCAATTGAGCGCAAAACAAATCAAGGCTATTCCACAGTTCTTGGGTGAGTTTGATGTGGTTCGCTCCATTACCTTACTTCCAGGTGTAACCACCGTTGGTGAAGGTGCATCGGGATTCAACGTACGCGGGGGCAAGACGGACCAAAACTTGATTCTACTCGACCAAGCACCTGTATACAACAGCTCACACATTTTCGGATTCTTCTCCGTGTTTAATGGCGATGCCGTCCGTGATTTGAAACTGTATAAAGGCGGTATTCCTGCTCCTTACGGGGGCCGATTAAGCTCTGTGCTCGACGTCTACCAAAAAGAAGGAAATACGAAGGAATTTGGGGGAAGCATGGGCTTAGGATTGCTCTCTTCTCGTTTGATGTTCGAAGGTCCACTGGTAAAAGAAAAGGCCAGTTTCATGGTAGCAGGACGTCGCTCTTACCAAGACGTATTGCTGAAACTTAGTCCAAACGATGACCTCAACAACATCATTGCAAACTTCTACGACCTCAATGCCAAGGTCAACTATAAATTCTCAGATAAAAGCCGTCTCTTCCTCAGTGCGTACTACGGTAAAGATGCCTTTGGGGTACCTGGTCTCGTAGGATTTAATTGGGGGAACCTTGGTCTGACCGCACGTTGGAATTACTTATTGTCGGACAAGCTCTTCATGAACGTAAGCAGCATCTATTCCGATTATGATTATGCCATTTTGTTTGATTTCCCTCAAGCTAAAATTGACAACATTGCTTACATCCGAAATCAGGCCAACAAAATCGCTTTCAGTTGGTTTCCCAATGCAAAGCACCAAATCAACTACGGAGTGGAAGCTACCGTTTACGATTTCGAACCGTTCTCAACTACCCTTGATTACATAGATAGCAACTTGACGGATATCAGTATTGAATTACAAAACGAATATGCTGTTGAACCGGCTCTTTACATTGAGGACGATTGGAAAATCAACAACCGCTTAACCGTTCGTGGCGGTCTGCGCTACAGTTCATTCTATAATGTTGGTGCTCGTAATGTTGTGAACTACAACCCGACGTCAAACGGTACGGTTCGTAACGACCTGATTGTTGACACCACTTCTTATGGTTCACGCGAAGTCATTGAAGCGTTCGACGGTCTTCAAGGTCTTGAGCCTCGATTGGGCATTAACTACAAGTCTACCGAAAACACAGCAATCAAAGCAAGCTACAACCGTATGCGTCAGTACTTGCACTTGATTTCCAACACTACTTCTTCCCTTCCAATTGATACTTGGCGCCCAGCCGGTCGTTACATCAAGCCAGGTACCGCGGATCAAGTGGCCATTGGATGGAACCGCAACTTTAACGACGGTGAGTGGCAACTCAGCGTGGAGTCGTACTACAAGAGCATGCGCGACCTCGTTGACTTCAAAAACGGAGCACAGCCTACGGGTATCGACAACATCGAAGTAGCCTTGATGACAGGTCAAGGACGTAGCTATGGATTGGAGATGCAGTTGGACAAAAAAGTTGGTCAACTTACAGGTTGGATTGCCTATACCTACAGCCGTTCTGAGCTTCAAGTAGATCTTGGCAACACCCCAGACGAATGGATCAACCTCGGCGAGTGGTACCCTGCAGCGCAAGACAAACCGCACGATTTTGCATTGGTTGCAGCGTACGCTTGGAAACCAAACATCAGCTTCTCGGGTTCATTCATTTACCAAACAGGTAAACCCTATACCTACCCAGAAGCGAAAAGCGAATTTGAAGGCATTATCTATCCGTTTGCGTTGAGCAGAAACAACAGCCGTACCCCCGCCTACCACCGTCTCGATTTGAGCATGGACATTGCTGTACCTAGCAAGAATGGCAACAAAGGCAGTTGGAATGTGGGTGTCTATAATGCCTACGGACGCAAGAACGCCTTCAGTATTTTCTTCGAAGAAGAATTAGATGATAACGGTGACCCAACAGGTCAAACAAAAGCTACGCAGTTGAGCATCTTCGCTACTGCCATCCCAATGATTACCTACAACCTAGAGTTTTAAGAACCCATGAAGAATTTCTTTTATATCGTTTTAGCAGCAGTGACACTCACCGCTTGTGAGATCGACGTAACCGACAAAGTAAAAACCGATGCCTACGATGGTGCAGCGCTCATTTCAGTGAGCGGATCTGTAACCGATATGGAAGGTGTCGGCACTTATCTAGACCTTGCTATTAGCGCGCCCTATCTAGATACAAGTTCTGCGACTCAAATTCAGGGTGCAGTTATTGAAGTGTATGAGAATGACACATTGGTAAGCACGCTACTAGAAACCAGCCCAGGTCACTATGAGGACACCACCTTGCTTTCTCAAGTTGGTTTTGGATACCGTATACTTATCGATGTACCTACCGGGTACGGCAATGCTACCGGTCTTTGGGAAAGTACAACGGATATTGTGAACGAGCCATTCACCCTGCTTGCTCCTATGTTCCCAATCATGGAGGATGATAGCAGCTGGATAGATTTTCGAACGGGAGATTCTGTTTGGTATGCAGATGCTGATTCTTGCTACTACAGCCCATATGCGCTTTGGAATGATCCAGCCGGAAAGGGGAATGCCTATTGGGTAAAGAATTACTGGACGACTGAAATCTACGCTCCAAATGGATTACTAGGACCTTTTGAGCCTCAAGAGACCGAAAAAAGTTTAAACTCAAGCATCAATATTTTCGACGATGAGCAGTTCATTGAAGGGCCACAAGTGAGCCGATTCAATTTTATTGGTCCTCCTTACACTGTTTTCCGCGACACGTTGATTAACCTCGTTTTTGAAACACGCACGGTGAGTGAAGGCATGTACGATTATTTGACCGTAATGGCCAATAACATTGGGGGTGGCGGCTTATTCAGCGTGCCTTACAGCCCACAAATTGGAAATATTCGTCGTGTGGATGATACAACAGTCTATGGTTTGGGATATTTTTATGCTACGTCAGTACGATTTGATAGCATAACTCTATTCCACCCATACTAATGAATCAACTTCACTGGACCACTGATTTCTTATTAAGCAAAGGCGTTCGAGCAGATTTGGTCGAATGGATTGCTTTGGGCATCGATGTTGTCCTAATCGCCCTCGTTTCTTTGGTTGCCGATTTTCTCGCGCGACGCATTCTATTGTCGGTTATTCATGCCCTTGTCAAAAAATCCAAAGCAACTTGGGACGACTACTTTTTTGAGCAGCGCGTATTCCGCAATTTGGCCCACCTAGTGCCCGCATTCATAGTGCACGAAAGTCTTGATTACATCTTCAACGATGTACCCGCAGCCATTCCGTTTTTGCAGAAGGTAGTTGTGCTCTATGTTATCGTGCTTGGAGTAAGCTTGGTCAATAGAACATTACGTGCATTAGAGAATTGGACAGGCATGAATGAGAAATATGCCAATACCCCTATTCGTACGATTTCCCAAGTGATCCGCATTCTTGCCTTTTTCGGAGCGGTCATTGCCATTATCAGCATCCTCACGGGCACGAAGGCGGGGACCATTCTTGGCGCGCTCGCAGGAACAACCGCCATTATCATCTTGGTCTTCCAAGACAGTATAAAAGGATTGTTAGCGAATTTCCAAATCCACATGTACGACCTAGTCAAGGTTGGCGATTGGATTACTTTTTCAAAATATGGTGTCGATGGCGACGTGCTTAGTATTGACCTTACCACTGTAAAAGTTCAAAACTTCGACAAGACGGTCAGTACAGTTCCTGCTACTGCATTCGTTAGTGATAGCTTTGTCAACTGGCGGGGAATGAGTGAAAGTGGAGCGCGCCGCATCAAGAGAAACATCCACATCGACATCACCTCCATCCGACACCTTGACGAAGGCCTTGCAGATAGCTTACGTGAAATTGATCTCATTCACGATTTCATGGTCAAGCGTCAAGCAGAAATTGATTCCAATAATGACAAGCGCGGGATCAAAGGTGCAAGTAAATTGAACGGACGACGCCAAACGAATGTCGGTTTGTATCGAAAATACGTGGAGTTTTACCTGAATAATCATCCAGGCATCCACCATGACTTCACCTTAATGGTTCGTCAGCTCCAACCGACAACCGAAGGACTGCCAATAGAAGTATATTGTTTCACCAATACTATCGTTTGGCAGGAATATGAAGGAATAATGGCGGATATCTTCGACCATCTTTATGCAGCAACTCGTCACTTTGACCTGGCCCTCTTCCAAAGCCCAACTGGAGCAGATATACGCTCATTGAAATAGGTCGAAAATTTCAAACACATAAAAAAACCCGCGCCAATGGCGCGGGTTTTTTATGATTCGGATTTGGCCTCGGCTTACGCCTCGGCGGTTTCCATATAGCTCTCGATAGGCTCACATGTACAAACAAGGTTACGATCACCATAGGCATCATCCACTCTTCGTACCGATGGCCAAAACTTATTGTCCATTACAAAATCTAATGGGAACGCTGCCTCAGAGCGTGAATATGGCTTGTCCCAAGTATCCGCGCAAATCATAGCTTGCGTATGAGGTGCGTTCTTCATCATATTGTTTACTGCATCGTATGTTCCTGCTCCAATAGCAGCAATTTCTTTGCGGATGCTTAGCATGGCATCACAGAATCGATCCAGCTCGGCTTTACCCTCGCTTTCCGTAGGCTCTACCATAACGGTTCCGGCCACTGGGAAACTCACGGTTGGTGCGTGGAAGCCATAGTCCATGAGACGTTTTGCAATATCTGTTACTTCGATACCTGCTTCTTTCTTGAATGGACGGCAATCCAAGATCATTTCGTGTGCCGCACGTCCATTTTCACCGCTGTAGAGTACGTCGAATGAACCTGCTAGGCGCTCCTTGATGTAGTTCGCATTCAGAATGGCATACTTTGTAGAATCCGTCAATCCTTCTGCACCCAACATCTTAATGTATGCATATGAAATCAATAGAATCAAAGCCGAGCCCCAAGGTGCCGCCGAGATTGAGCTAATCCCTTGTTCACCGCCCATTGGAATCACATCATGCGTTGGCAAGAATGGAGCTAGGTGTGACTTACAACAAATTGGACCCATACCAGGACCACCACCGCCATGAGGAATGGCGAATGTTTTGTGTAGGTTCAAGTGACATACGTCGGCTCCAATCAGACCAGGTGAGGTAAGACCTACTTGGGCGTTCATATTGGCGCCGTCCATATACACCTGACCTCCATGTTGGTGAATGATATCTGTAATTTCTTTTACCGCACTTTCAAAAACTCCGTGCGTAGATGGGTACGTAATCATCAAAGCGCTCAAGTTTGCACTATGTTGCTCCGCTTTAGCGCGAAGGTCCTCAACATCGATATTACCGCGTTCATCACAAGCAACCACGACCACCTTCATTCCGGCCATTACTGCGGATGCAGGATTCGTTCCGTGCGCAGATGATGGAATCAATGCAATATCTCGGTGATGATCACCATTTGCTTGATGGTAAGCACGAATAACCATAAGTCCTGCATACTCACCCTGAGCCCCAGAGTTTGGCTGCAACGAAGTCGCATCAAATCCTGTAATGATTGCTAGATCACGCTCTAAAGCTTCAATAACTTCAGCATAGCCTTGTGCTTGTTCAACCGGTACAAATGGGTGCAAGGCATTCCAATTGGCCGTAGATAAAGGAATCATTTCTGAAGCAGCGTTCAACTTCATGGTACAAGACCCCAATGAAATCATGCTATGGTTAAGCGCAAGGTCCTTGCGCTCTAACGATTTCAAATAGCGCATCATGTCCGTTTCACTGTGGTAGCTATGGAACACCTCATTTGTCATGAAGTCAGAAAGGCGCACCAAATCTTCTGGTAGGTTGCCTGAAGGAGCATCCATCTCGATCATTTCCACACCCTCGGCCTTCGCTAAAACCGCAATGATGTCGGCTAAATCAGCATCTGTAGTCGTTTCGTTTAATGAGATACCAATGGTTTTCTCATCGAAATATCTAAAGTTAATTTCTGCGGCCTCGCTCAACATTCTTACCTGAGCAGCGGTCGCTTTATTCAATTCAACCTTTAAGGTATCAAAGAAGTATTTATTGTGCTGCTTCAGTCCCATCCCTTTAATGGCTTCATTCAATGCAGTAGCATGAAGATGAATGGTAGAGGCAATTTCTCTCAAACCTTCGGGACCATGAAACACACCATAAGCACCTGCCATAACCGCAAGCAAGACTTGAGCAGTACAGATGTTTGAAGTCGCTTTATCACGCTTAATGTGCTGCTCACGCGTTTGTAACGCCATGCGGAGTGCCGTATTACCGTCCGTATCAATGGTTCTACCAATGATGCGACCTGGAATGAAACGCTTGTAGCTTTCCTTAGTTGCGAAGTACCCTGCGTGTGGACCACCGTAACCCAATGGAATACCAAAGCGCTGAGTAGTACCTACAACCGCATCTGCACCCCATTCACCCGGAGGCGTTAACAATACAAGCGACATGATATCAGAAGCAACTACAAGCTGAACCTCAGCTTCATTGCATTTCTTAGCAAATGCACGGTAATCTTCAACCGAACCGTCTGCATTCGGATATTGCACCAATGCTCCAAAGAATTCCTCTGAGGGCTCAAAAGTGCGGTAATCACCAAATACCAATTCCACACCGATAGGCTCAGTACGCGTCTTCAGCAAGGCAATGCTTTGCGGAAAAGTGTTGGCATCAACAAAGAATTTGTTTGCACCAGCCTTCTTTTTAGCGCGAGACATGGCTCCATAGAACATGCTCATGGCTTCAGCTACTGCAGTGGATTCGTCTAGAAGGGATGCATTCGCAAGCTCCATACCTGTTAAATCCACAACCATTGTTTGGTAGTTCATCAACGCCTCTAATCGACCCTGAGCAATCTCTGCCTGGTAAGGCGTATAGGCTGTATACCATCCTGGATTTTCAAGGATGTTTCGCTGAATCACACCGGGTAACACCGTAGGGTGATAGCCCATTCCAATGTACGTGGTATAGATGGAATTTTTCTGACCTAACTCCCCGATATGTGCAGCAAACTCAGCTTCCGTCATAGGTTCACTTAGGTCCATCTCTCCACGGAAACGGATGGTATTAGGCACAGTTTGGTCGATTAACGCATCCAAAGATTCTGCTCCAACAACTTGTAGCATTTCTGAGGTTTCGGCGGCTTTAGGACCGATGTGTCTGTAGGCAAAGGAATTGCGCTTCATGTTCTGTTGATATTAGATGGCACAAAAGTAAGGCAGACAGCCGGAACAAAACGTACATTTATAGCACGTTAATGGCACGAAATATCAACCCGTTTATAAACATTCTTAACGGCATTGTTCGCCCCTTTGTTTACGCAAATTTTTGGGTAGCAGGAGCGGTATGGGCTTTGACCCGTTTGACCGAGTTTCAAACCACCACTTGGTGGGAATTCAATTCATTAGCTGGATTCAATGCTGCAGCCACTTTAGTCTTTTATGGATTTGCACGATTATTCGAATCCCCATCACCAGAAGGCCTACAAAGTAAAATAAGCGCATGGCGTTCGTCCATGCCACGCACTGCACAACTAAGTATGGCTTTAGGCATTGCTTACATGCTAGTCTATTGGCTGTATTTCGGAAGCTTGAAACTATTCTTCTTTTATGCCGCTGGCCTGCTGATCGCAGCGCTCTATCCATTGCCATTCATCCTCAGTCGCAAAGGCGGAGGACTCCGTGCTATTCCCGGCTTAAAATTATTCCTGATTGCTGGAATCTGGGCGTATGTAAGTGCCGGAATCCCCGGCTTAATGGCCGGTAGCTTTTCAATGGAGGCTGTTTTGGAACGCTTCTTTTGGACTGCCGCATTAACCCTACCTTTTGACGTACGGGATATGCAAATAGACGCTGGGAGTATTAAGACCATTCCCCATTATTTAGGTGCGCGCACGACCATCACAATGGCAAATTTCCTTTTGTGGCTCAGTTACTTTTTTCAAGTGCATTACTTAGGCATGCCACTGGAGGTCACCTTTGGCTTTTATGTGCTTTTTTCGACAATATTGCTGCTCACCAACACAAAGTTTGGGGATTTATACTACAGTTTATTGATTGAGGGACTGCCCTTCCTTCTTTTGGGCGCATGGGTTCTTTTTGCCTAACTTTAGAGCCCCGAAAACAGAAGCTATGAACGTATTAGATCCGGCCTATGCCGCATCCCTTGACGCAGCAGATTCTTTGCGTGCATTCCGAGATGAATTCCACATCCCTGTAATTAATGGGAAAAGCACCCTTTACTTCACCGGAAATAGTCTTGGCCTCATGCCAAAATTGGCACAGACGTATGTGGAAGAAGAGCTCGAAGATTGGAAAAACTGGGGTGTAGAAGGTCACTTTCATGCGCGCCGACCCTGGATGCCTTATCACGAATTTTTCACGGACAGCTTGGCCAATTTAGTAGGCGGCAAACCTGAAGAAGTAGTGGTCATGGGCTCCTTGACCAATAACCTTCACCTTCTCATGGTCAGCTTCTTTCGCCCTATGGGCAAACGAACCAAAATCCTATGTGAAGCCAAAGCCTTCCCATCCGACCAATACGCGCTCGCATCGCAGCTGCGTTTCCATGGACTAGATCCAAAAGAACATCTAGTAGAAATTGGCCCGCGCGATGGAGAACATCACATTAGAAAAGAAGACTTCATGGCGGCTATTGATCAGCACGGCGATGAGATCGCTTTAATGATGGTGGGCGGAGTCAACTACTACACTGGACAAGTTCACGATATGAAAACCTTGACGGCATATGCTCAAAACAAAGGCATCATTGTCGGCTGGGACCTCGCACATGGCGCAGGTAATGTAGAACTTCATCTACACGATTGGAATGTGGATTTTGCCGCTTGGTGCCACTACAAATACATAAACTCTGGTCCTGGAGCTACCGCAGGGTATTTTGTACATGAACGCCACCACGGCATTACTGACATTCCTCGCTTTGAGGGTTGGTGGGGACATGATAAAGATACTCGCTTTACCATGCCAGAGACCTTCAAACCCATACCTACCGCTGAAGCCTGGCAACTTTCCAATGTGCCTGTTATGGCGATGGCGCCCTTGCGTGCAAGCTTGGATTTATTTGATCGCGCAGGACTAGAAAACCTCCGAGAGAAGAGTAAAAAGCTTACATCGTATTTGCAACAAGTCCTAGAAGAAGTAGCGCTAGCATCAGACAGTAATTTTGAAATCATCACTCCTTTGGATGAACGTGGTGCGCAAATCTCATTATTGGTGCACGGCTATGGCCGACCACTTTTTGATTACCTGATGGAAGAAGGTGTCATTGCCGATTGGCGTGAACCTAATGTTATTCGAATGGCCCCTGTTCCGTTGTACAGCAGTTTTGAAGATATTCGTGCGTTCGGCGAAATTCTACTTACCTACCTTAAAAACCACTAAGCATGAAAAAAGTATTGATTGTTGGTGCAGGGTTGGCTGGTTCTTACATGGCCTATGCCATGGGCAAAAAAGGCTATGAGGTTAGCGTGATGGAAAAACGCCCAGACCCACGCAAAACTAACTACGGATCTGGCCGCTCGATCAACCTTGTCGTGAGTCACCGAGGCTGGACCGCTTTTGCATACGCAGGAATTGAAGAAGCCATTCGCGAGATAGTAGTTCCTGCCTATGGCCGCCAAATCCATGACCTTGAAGGCAACGAAACTTTTTTTCAATACAATATTGAAGGCAAGGCCATTCATAGCATTAGCCGAAGCGAATTGAATAAGACTTTGGTAGAATTGGCCGAGGCCCTACCCAATGTCACGGTCACTTTTGATGCCTTCTGTGAGCACGTTGATTTTACAACGGGAACAGCTCATTTTTCTGTTAGCGGAGAAAAGATACGCATGCAAGCCGACCTCATTGTCGGTGCCGATGGCGCAGGCTCCTCGGTCCGTGGCGCAATGATGAAACAACCTCGCTTCAACTACAGTCAAGACTTTATTGATAGCGGATATAAAGAGGTACATATTCCTGCAGCCGAAGATGGCACCCCCCAGCTGAATATTGACGCGTTGCACATCTGGCCGCGCAGAGAATTCATGTTAATGGGATTGGCCAACACTGACAACGGTTTTACCGGAACTGTTTTCGCACCTTTTGGGGGCGAATATGGATTGGACCATTTGCCAACGGGTAAGGATGGGATGCGCTATTTCGAAAAGTACTTCAAGGATGCCATTCCGCTTATTCCTGACTTAGAGGAACAGTGGGAAAACAATCCCACCTCAGCCCTTGCTTGCATTCGATGCAACCCGTACCACTGGGCTGGGAACACCATGCTTATTGGCGATGCTGCACATGCGACGGTGCCTTTCTATGGGGAAGGAATGAATGGATCTTTAGAGGATGTCCGAGTATTTCTTGAACTTCTCGACGAACATGGCGACAGCGATATGAACGCGGTCCTTGACCGTTACACGGAACTTCGTGTTCCCGCTGGTAACGCATTGGTTGATTTGAGTCTTCGCAACTTCATAGAGATGCGGGATCTCGTGGCCGACCCAAGTTTCCAATTGAGAAAACGCATTGAGCAAAAAGTACAGAAAAATCATCCTGAGAAATGGACCCCGCTGTACACACAAGTGAAATTCACCAATATCCCTTATCACGAAGCCAAAGCAGAAGGCGAGCGTCACGATCGTATCATGGAACAAATACTAGCCATGGAAAACATCCAAGAACGCTGGGATTCTGACGAGGTCGAAAAGGAGGTTCTCCGATTATTGGAGGAAATGGTCTAAAAGGTCACACCGCCCGTGTGCAACCAAAGAACTTTTCCGGGGAGTTGCTGTCGGTGTAAATACGCCAAGACTTTCGCATTATAATTGGGGTCAATGATTATACCCGACTTTGCTTCGAATTCGGATTTCAGAGTAAGCAGTGCTGTAGACCATCTACCGAAGCCGCCAAAGTGCACTTCGTCTTCCCAATGCAGGTCAATCCCTTTTGACCGCGCCAACGTTTGAACGGCGTCCGATTCTCTTTTCGCCCCTTTGACTGCGCTAACCACGTGAACATGTGTATTCGAGTTTTCCGGCATCGCACGAAGGATGCCTTGGACTGTGGTTCCCGTCCCTGATGCCAACACGAGGTGATCGGGCACATTGGTCAATTCCTTCCAAATCTCGCCGCAACCTTCAAGTGCGTGAGCTCCAGCGCCACCTTCGGGCAATATTCGAGCATGAGATGCTTCCCAAAGTTCCTCCTGCGCGCTTGAAATTTGCCACCCTACATTTCTAAGCTCACGATAGGCGGACCGAGAAATAAAATGAAGTTTCATTCCTTGACTTTGGCAATACCTCAAGTTCGCATTGGATGTGGCGTTCAATTCCTCCCCACGCACGATTCCTATGATGGGATGCCCAAAAAACTGAGCAGCGAAGGCAGCCGCGGGCAGGTGATTACTATGCGGACCACCGAAGGTTAAAATGGATTGCCCTTTTGGTATCTGATCAAAGAAGCCTTTCAGCTTGCGCCATTTATTTCCCGAAACAATGGGATGAATGAGGTCATCGCGCTTTATATAAAGATCCAATTCAGGCAGCACCGCCAACTTTTGGACGGGCGAAGGTGTTGTGAAGGGGAATTGGGAACTTTCCATGATACAAAGCTAAGGTGCCTTACCTTTGGAGGACCCAAAAAATCCGTAATCGGACATGTTTAAAAAAGACTTGGATCCGGAAGACTATTACAAGAGCCCCGAGGGCTTCATTGTCTTCACTGAAAAGTACCACTTAAAGCGCGGCTACTGCTGCCAAAGTGGTTGTAAGCATTGCCCATACGGATACGATAAAAAAACACACAGAGTAAACCGAGATTAGAACCATGACAGACTTTCAACGTGAGATCGCTCAAGGCATTCCTAACCACCTGCCTTCGAAACGTGAAATTCCTACGGATGTCAATCGCGCTCCAAAACGCAAAGACATTCTAACCCCTAATGAGAAAAAATTGGCCCTTGAAAACGCGCTGCGCTACTTCCCTGAAGAGTGGCATGCGGAATTGGCCACAGAATTTTTAGCTGAGCTTAAAGAATTTGGACGCATTTACATGTACCGATTCAAGCCTTCGTACGCCATGCATGCTCGTGGGATTGAAGAATACCCGTGCAAGACGCCTCAGGCGGCGGCCATCATGTTGATGATCCAGAACAACCTAGATCCAGCGGTGGCGCAACACCCAGAAGAGCTCATTACCTATGGCGGCAATGGAGCCGTGTTCCAGAATTGGGCACAATACCTCTTGACGATGAAATACCTCAGCGAGATGACTGAGGAGCAGACCCTACACATGTACAGCGGTCACCCAATGGGCCTCTTTCCTTCCACCAAAGAAGCCCCGCGCGTGGTGGTGACCAATGGCATGATGATTCCGAATTACAGCCAGCCGGACGATTGGGAAAAATTCAATGCCCTTGGTGTTACCCAATACGGTCAAATGACCGCGGGATCATATATGTACATTGGCCCACAAGGCATCGTGCATGGAACGACCATCACGGTATTGAATGCTGCACGCATGAAGTCTACTGGTGGACCGGAAGGGAAACTATTTGTCACTGCGGGATTGGGCGGCATGTCTGGAGCGCAGCCTAAAGCAGGAAATATTGCTGGAGTGGTGAGCATCACTGCGGAAATCAACCCAAAAGCGGCTTATAAGCGTCACGAGCAGGGCTGGGTGGACGAAATTACGAGCAGTACCGACGAGGCAATCGATATGGCACTTGAGTTCCAAGCAGCAAAGCGTGCACGCAGCATCGCCTACATCGGAAACATTGTAGACTTGTGGGAGCGCATGGTGGAACGTAATGTTCATGTTGACCTTGGCTCTGATCAAACGTCGTTGCACAACCCTTGGGCGGGCGGTTACTACCCACAAGGCATGAGTTACGAGGAGTCGAACGAAATGATGGCGAATAACCCTAAAGAATTCAAAGTACGCATCCAAGCGACCTTGAAGCGCCACGTGCAAGCCGTCAATGCGCTGGTAGAAAAGGGCATGTATTTCTTTGACTACGGTAATGCATTCTTACTGGAAAGCTCTCGTGCGGGCGCAGAAATCATGGATGCTAATGGCGAGCACTTCCGCTACCCGTCCTATGTTCAGGATATCATGGGGCCGATGTGTTTCGACTACGGCTTTGGTCCTTTCCGATGGGTATGTGCTTCTGGCAATCCGGACGATTTAGATAAAACAGATGCCATCGCACAAGAGGTCTTGGAAGGCTTAATGGCCAAGGCACCAGCCGAAATTCGCCAGCAGATGGACGATAACATTCGTTGGATCAAAGGCGCGAAGGAAAATAAATTGGTCGTGGGCTCTCAGGCGCGCATCCTGTATGCCGATAGTGAAGGCCGTATTGAAATCGCGCGTGCCTTCAACAAAGCCATTGCTGCCGGAAAGATTGGGCCTGTTGTATTGGGCCGTGACCACCACGACGTTAGTGGTACCGATAGTCCGTACCGCGAAACGTCAAATATTTATGACGGATCGAGCTTTACGGCAGATATGGCCATCCAAAACGTCATTGGCGATAGCTTTCGAGGCGCTACCTGGGTGAGCATCCATAACGGCGGTGGCGTTGGCTGGGGCGAGGTGATCAACGGCGGCTTCGGAATGCTGCTTGACGGTTCGGATGCGGCAGAGCGCAAGCTGGAAAACATGCTGCTTTACGATGTAAATAATGGTATTGCGAGAAGGTCGTGGGCAAGAAATAAAGAAGCTATATTCGCCATTGAGCGCGAGATGGAACGCACCCCAAATTTGAAGGTGACGGTACCAAAGCTTGTAGACGAGAATGTATTGAACAACCTAGATTATTAAGATGAAAAAATTCTTTGTGGCCGCAATCGGTCTTTCGCTGTTGGCCAGCTGTAGCCAACCTGCAGCAGTAGAAAACACGCAGAAAGGCATTCGTTTGGCCTATGTTCGTATTGATTCATTACAGAGCCAATACACCTATTTCCAAGAATTGGCCAATGAACTTCAAGCTGAGGAGCAAGAGATCGTTGCAGATTTACAACGCCGTCAGCAAACCTTGCGAGAAAACATCGCCTTGTACCAACAAGAGGCCGCTAAAATGACGCAGAGCCAACGCAACGCTAATGAGGCTGATTTGATGCGCGTACAGCAGCAATACCAGCAGGTTGAACAAGCAGCTCAAGAACGCTTAATGCGCAAGCAAACGGACTTGGCCAATATGCTCAAAGCGGATATGGATGAGGCTATTGCAGTATTGAAGGAAGACCTGAACCTAGACTTTATCCTACTCTACGAAGAAGGCGGTCAGATCATCTACGCGAATGACGAGTTTGATATCACTGCACGAATGGTTGAAATGCTCAACGAGAGCGCCGAAGCCACAACGGAAGAAGATGCTGAGGCAGCTTCTAGTGAGGCGGCCGATTCAGCCAGTGCCGAGTAAAATTTTTTGGACTGCATAAAAAAGCCCGGGCGGATGCCCGGGCTTTTTTTATGCGCAAGTTTTTTTTGCCTTAGAGGTAATAACGGAATCCCGTGGCCAATCCCAAGCTGTAAGGAATCTCACGAAGACCCACATCCGCATTGTTCATAGGCAGCAGACCTAGTCGGAATTCACCGCGCAGGGTAAGGACCAAATCATTTGCCACTCGGAATTCATTCCCAAGCGCAAAGCCGATGGCGCCATTGAAGCCGTTGTGGTATTTCGTATCCGAACCGCGCTGGTACATAAGACCGAGGGCCCCAGTAACTGCATCTGTTGAATAATTGGGTGCTCCATCCTCCCACTGACGTTCGATTTTTTGCATGAATATCAAATCGTAAGAAGGAACTACTTGCAACGCCCAAATGTCCGTCATCTGTGTATGGAAGATGATTTGAATGGGAATGGCAATGGCTTCGAAACGCGTTGTTGCCGCGAGATTTGCAATGGTATCTTGGAATACTGCATTTTGATCAAAAGCTGCAAAACCTTTGGTCACAAATCCAGAATTCACAGTCGTAAATCCAATGCCCAAGTGGAACATTTCGCGAAGCTCGAAAAAGGACATCAATCCCATACGCTGACCATAGACTGCTCCTGCATCCTCAGAGGTAAGTGCATAGATTTCGTTTCCATCTTTTACTGGCTCATAGAGCGCCAGACGACGGGAGGCGTATTCCGGTGCATAGAGCAATTGGAAGGAGAAACGCGTGTCGCGCACCTTATCATCCGTAAAGTATTCTATGGTTTGGTTTTTCGGCTGCGCCCATGCCAATGCAGGCACAACGAGTGCCATGGCAATGGCCCAATTCTTTAGGATTTTCATAATGCAAAGTGGTTTTTCCAATCGGACAATACTTTATCTAAACCTTCCGGGTTCTTACCGCCAGCGGTTGCAAATGCAGGCTGACCTCCACCACCGCCTTGGATGTGCTTGGCGAGTTCGCGAACTGCATTTCCAGCGTGCCAACCTCTGCCGGCTACTAATTCATCACTCACTCCAATGCTTACAGTTGCTTTTCCTTCCCAAGCATTTGCGAAAATCACAAGTGTATTTCCCTGACTTTTCAGCTTGAAGACCATGTCTTTTACGCTGCCGCCGTCCATATTGGTGCGGGCAACAATGGCGCGAACACCACCGTAATCTTCTGAATTATTTTCAAGATCCTGAGCAGCAGCCATCGCCTTTTCCTTGCGCAAGGCCTCTACTTCTTTCTGTGCTGCGGCTTCTTTATCCTTCAGCTGCTGAATGGCTCCAGCGAGATCTTTTGGGTTTTTCAGCACCTCTGCGGCAGCTTTGAAGTTTGCCAGCGCTGTATTCACGTAGTTCATAGCACCGGCACCGGTCATGGCTTCGATGCGGCGAACTCCGGCTGCAACAGCCCCTTCGCTTGTAATTTTAAACAACCCGATTGATCCGGTTGCTGGCACATGGATACCACCACACAATTCGATGGATGAGCCAAACTTTATGGCACGAACGGTATCGCCGTATTTCTCACCAAAGAGCATCATTGCACCCATTTCCTTGGCCTCGGCTATAGGAATGTTACGGTGCTCCTCTAGTGGATAATTCGCTTGAATGCGTTGATTGACTAGAGTCTCAATTTGTAAGAGCTCTTCTTCACTTACCTTTTGGAAGTGCGAGAAATCGAATCGCAAATAGTCGGAGTTCACCAAGGATCCCTTTTGCTCCACATGCGTGCCCAATACTTCACGCAGTGCTTCGTGCATCAAGTGGGTAGCGCTGTGGTTTTTCGCCGTTTCACGACGCTTGCTCTCGCTCACCTGTGCGGTCCAATTCCCACTCAAATCAGCAGGCAATTCTTTTGCAAAATGAACAATGATGCCATTCTCTTTCTTGGTATCGAAGATGCCAATTTTCTGATCGTTTTGAACCAATGAACCGGTATCCCCTACTTGGCCACCCCCTTCAGGGTAGAATGGGGTAAGGCTCAATACCAACTGGTAGAACTCTTTGTTTTTAGCGCTCACCTTGCGGTAGCGTGTGATGCGCACCTCCGCGGAGGTGTAATCGTAGCCCACGAACTCCTCGCGATCGTCCTCTTCGAGAACGGTCCAGTCGTCCGTACTGAGTTTGGTCGCAGCACGAGAACGCTCTTTTTGCGCGGTCATCTCCGCAGTGAATTCAGCCATATCGACGACCTTATCGTTCTCACGCATGATGAGTTCTGTGAGGTCGATTGGGAATCCATAGGTATCGTATAATTCAAAAGCACGCTTTCCATCTAAGGTCTTATTGCCCTCGGCCAGGAAATCGTCCAATTTCGCTAGGCCCTGAGCCAAGGTGCGTAAGAAACTCAACTCCTCCTCCTCAATCACCTTCATCACTAAAGATTTCTGAGCGGTGATTTCAGGGAAGAATTCACCCATTTGCGCTTCCAAGGTCTCTACCAATTGGAACATAAAAGGCGATTTCAAATCCAAGTAAGAAAAGCCGTATCGGATGGCACGACGCAGAATGCGACGGATGACATAACCGGCACCTGAGCTCGAAGGCAATTGGCCATCAGCAATGGCAAAAGCAACGGCACGGATGTGGTCAGCAATAACACGTTGGGCAATATCTGTAGCTTCGGTTTTGCCGTACGCAATGCCTGAAATGCTCGAGATTTTATTCAATAATGGTGTAAAAACATCGGTATCGTAGTTCGACTGCTTGCCTTGCAAAGCCATACACAGACGCTCGAAGCCCATACCCGTATCAATGTGCTGAGCCGGCAGGTTTTCTAGACTACCATCAGCCTTACGATTGAATTGCATGAATACAAGGTTCCAAATCTCGACAACTTGAGGATGGTCTTCGTTCACTAAGGAAGCACCCGAAACCGCTGCGCGGTCTGCGTCGCTGCGCAAGTCAATATGAATCTCGCTACACGGACCACAAGGCCCACTTTCACCCATCTCCCAGAAGTTGTCTTTTTTGCTTCCGTCTAGAATTCGGTCGGCAGCGACGTGTTGTCCCCATAGACCCGCGGCCTCATTGTCACGAGGCAAGCCATCGCCTTCATCACCGCCGAAGACGGTCACATACAATCGATCCTTTTCGAGGCCATATACCTCAGTCAATAATTCCCAAGCCCAATTAATGGCATCCTCCTTAAAGTAATCGCCGATGGACCAGTTTCCCAACATTTCAAACAATGTGTGGTGGTAGGTATCGTGGCCAACCTCATCTAAATCATTGTGCTTACCACTAACGCGAAGACATTTTTGTGTGTCAGCAATACGTGCATTTTTAGGCGTCGCGTTGCCCAAAAAGAAGTCTTTAAACGGGTTCATACCCGCGTTAATAAACATGAGTGTAGGGTCCGATTTATTCACTACCGGCGCCGATGGCACAATCTCATGGCCTTTCTGTTCAAAAAACTCCAAAAATTTGCGACGTATCTCTTTAGAAGTCAGCATACTGTGTAAAATTCCCTAAAAGGGATAGTTAAGGTTTTTATTGAAAATTGTTTCTTTGTGGCACAATATTCGCGTAAGTATTGCGTCTTAGCAAAAATAACGCACAAAGTATGGCTAAAGTAAAATACACATACGATTCTAAAACCCTGTCTTACAAAAAGATAGATAGAAATTGGAAGGTTCGCTTGAAAGAGGCGGGCATCTTCGCAATCGTTTCTATGGCTTTTGGATTGGTGTTTTACATGGCTGCAGACCTTTGGTTCGAGAGTCCGAAAGAGCGCAGAATGAAGCGTGAGCTGGACAATATGGTCATTCAGTATGATTTGATGAACGGTAAATTGGACCAATTGGCCAACGTCCTGAGCGACATCGAAAAACGCGATGATGAAATCTACCGCACCATTTTTGAGGCGGGTCCAATTCCAAACGAAGTTCGCACTGCTGGATTCGGGGGTGCTAACCGCTATAAAAACCTCGAAGGTTTCAATAATTCAGACCTTTTGATCGACACACGTAAGAAGTTAGATCAGATTGCCAACCGCGCATACGTGCAGACCAAAAGCTTTGACGATGTGGTCGAAATGGCTCGCGATAAAGAGCAGATGCTTGCCTCCATTCCTGCCATTCAACCCGTTGCAAACAAAGACTTAAAGAAAATGGCTTCTGGCTACGGCTACCGCATCCACCCTATTTACAAGGTTCGCAAGCTTCATACGGGAACTGATTTCTCCGCACCAACAGGAACCCCTATTTACGCTACAGGAGACGGTAAGGTAAGTACCTACAAGCGTTCACGCGCTGGCTATGGAAACCACATTGTTATTGATCACGGTTACGGTTACCAAACCTTGTACGCACACATGAGTAAGGTAGATGTCAAACGCGGACAGAAAGTAAAGCGTGGCGATGTAATTGGCTACATAGGTTCATCTGGCCGTTCAACAGCACCGCACTTGCACTATGAGGTAATCAAAGACGGTCGTAAAATCAACCCAATCAACTACTTCTTCAACGATTTAAGTCCTGAGGAGTACGAGATGATGCTGGAGTTGAGCAGCCACTCAAACCAGAGCTTCGATTAATTTTTTTGGGTGCACGTAAGAGTGTGCTATCTTTAGGTGTACTTAAACACTACTTATGGTCCCGCAATTGGACAAACTCTATTATGATATCGGTGAGGTCGCAGCCATGTTTGACCTTAACACGTCCAACTTGCGCTACTGGGAGAAGGAGTTCAAACAACTTAGCCCAAAAAAGACGGGCAAAGGAAAGCGCAAGTTCAGCCAAGACGATGTTCGACTAATCGCGACCATCAACCACTTGGTGAATGAACGCGGATATACGCTGGAGGGCGCGCGAAAGCACCTCAGCGGCAACAAGAAAGATTCCGTCGACAAAGTCGAGGTCCTGGAAAAACTCGCCTATGTTAAAAGCGAGCTGCAGAAGATCTTGCGTACGATGAAAGCAGAATAACGATCAACAAAAACCCCCGCGGGCTGCGCCCGCGGGGGTTTTTTAATGCCTAAAATTTTTCGGCCTAAAACTCGAAGGTCAAACCCGTCATGATGTTGAAGGTTGCCTGGGCATAGTAGTACGGGATATCGCCCCACATATATCCATTGGCTGCATAGGAAGTATTTCCCAAGTTTCTGAACTCCACGAACCCTATTAAGCGCTGCATGTCGGAACAATTCCAAGTGTACGAGGTACGTGCATTGATGATGTGATAGGACGGTAGACGGTGTGCCTCAAGGCCTTCGTTCGACATGTACTGTTTGCCTACGTATTGATTCCAAAGGGTTGCCTCAAAACCTTTCTTAGCATACGTCAAACGTGCACTAGCTACTGCGCCAGGAGAGAAGGCAATAGGTGTATTTCCGACGAGACATGTAGGCGGATTACTACACCAATTCACGTTTACATTCTGACTCAATGCCACATTGGCCGTCGCAGAAAGCGCCGAAGTCAACTCATATGCACCCGTAAACTCCAAACCTTGGCGGTAGCTATCTCCTACGTTCGCTCGGATTGGGTATCCCTGAGCGTCGATTGCACCTGTAAGGACCAATTGGTTTTGGTACTGCTGACGATAGGCGTTCACATCAAAAGCCCATTTGTCGGCCGCTTTACGGTAGTTCAACTCCACGTCCAACATGCGCTCAGCTTTCATGGCATTCGCATCATAGGCAT